>ERZ831634.2897-NODE-2897-length-13809-cov-23.625491_pt1 | contig 13809 bp, 7 predicted proteins | sample MGYA00519953_ERZ831634 | MGnify/ENA primary metagenome ERZ831634 (study PRJEB31850, sample SAMEA3708718) | human gut metagenome | biome: human gut; feature: human-associated habitat; material: faeces | place: China | collected 2014 ... | reverse complement strand
CCGACCCAAATTGCGAACCAACTGTGGGCAGATAAAGTTCTGACTCCTACCGCCTACAAGTTGAGCCATGGCCGGAGTACAAACGCACCTGCCCCGGAAGACCCTTACCGCTGGGATAAAAGAGCAGTAAGTTTGATTCTGGAACGCCGGGAGTACACTGGCTGCACAGTCAACTTCAAGACCTATACTAACTCTATCTGGGATAAAAAGAGACATCTGAATCCTGTGGAAAATCAGGCTATCTTCCTAGATACACATGAGCGCATTATTGACGATGATGTGTTTGAAAAGGTTCAGGAGATTCGTAACCAGCGTCACCGCATGACCCGGACAGGCAAGAGCAGCATTTTCTCCGGTATGGTCTACTGCGCTGACTGCGGTTCTAAGATGCAATATGGTTCGTCCAACAACAGGGACTTCAGTCAAGACTTCTTTGATTGCTCTCTGCACAAGAAGAACGGGAGCAGGTGCAAGGGACACTTCATCCGGGTAAAGGTTCTGGAAGGCCGTGTGCTGAACCATATCCAGCAGGTGACGGACTACATCCTTTGCCATGAAGACTACTTCCGCAAGGTCATGGAGGAACAGCTTCGGGTGGAAAGCAGCGAAAAGCTGACTGTCTTGAAGAAGCAGCTTGCCCGAAACGAGAAGCGAATCGCAGATCTCAAACGGCTGTTCATGAAAATCTACGAGGATAACGCCAGCGGAAAGCTGAGCGATGAACGTTTTGACATGATGAGCCAGAGTTACGATGCCGAGCAGAAGCAGCTGGAAGAGGACGTCCTCTCTATCCAGCAGGAAATCGAAGTACAGGAACAGCAAATCGAGAATATTGAAAAGTTCGTCCAGAAAGCGCACAAGTACGTCCATATTGAAGAACTCACCCCATATGCTCTCCGTGAACTGGTGTCGGCTATCTATGTGGATGCCCCGGATAAGTCCAGCGGAAAGCGGGTGCAGCACATCCATATCAAGTACGATGGGCTGGGGTACATCCCTCTGGATGAACTGGAAGCAAAAGAAAAGGCATGACCGAAGTCACGCCAAATCTTCCCCATTTAGGGAACTTTTGCAAATACTGTTTTATGGGAACTCTGCTGGTGGGCGCACCCTGTTTTTGTGTTCATTCCTCTAGACCGAGACTCGCAACCACATTCTTCAGATATTCCTTTGGTTAACCGTTCAGGATTAGTCCGGCATACACAAATGGGTCATTGCAGATGAGATGGTTCGTTCAGACCGCAACGCTATTGTGATATCCAGCGAACCCTCGACCCCAGTGCAGGCGATGGAGAGTTCCTCCCATCTTGGAGCGGCAGTGTTTTGCAACCCATTAGCATTTCACGCACATATATTATTTGGTCGAAGAACGGTTGATTTTCTCTTGTTTTTAAGGTATCATGTAAAAAACAATTACTCAAGTTCAAAAGGAGTTCTTTTATGACAAATTCAGATTATAAAGACCTCGCTCCAAATGACGCTATTGAAAATGGAGATGAATATCTTTATTCTTTAAATTGGGCTTTGCAAGATCCAAAGATTAAAAACATTGCGCTTACAGGGCCTTATGGATCAGGAAAAAGTAGCATTATTGATACCTTTTTAAAGCAAAATGATTCCAAATCTCTTTATGCTCAAATCAATGATAGGTTTCACGGTCGAAATGTTCCCTCTTCAAAAAACTCGTTAAAAATTTCTATGGCTACATTTTCAAGTGGTCTTAAGGATTCAAATTCTCTTTCAACTTCAAAGGTGAAGCTTGATATTGATGAAATTGAAACCGGGATTTTAAAGCAACTTTTTTATAAAGTTAAATATTCTCGCATTCCTCAGAGTCGGTATCGCAAGTTGCATACCATTGACAGTTGTAGAATATTCTTTCTCGAACTCATTTTTCTACTTTTTCTCTTTTTATTTTGCTTTGTTTTTAAATATGATTTTCTATTTAGCGTCTATCAAAATATTGTTAATGCAGGGAACCGGATATATTTAAGTCCTGCATTATCTCTCGTTCTGTTTTTAATTGTTTTTGTTATTGCGTTATGGACTATATCTCTGATTTATCGTTTTGTCTTATCAAAATTCACCATAAAGCAATTTAAGATTAGCGACAACACGTCTATTGAGCCATCAGAATTATCGAAAGAATCCGTATTTAATAAAAACCTCGATGAGATTGTATATTTTTTTGAAGAAACGAATTTTCGATATGTGTTTTTTGAGGATCTCGATCGGCTCGATAATCCCGAACTATTTGTGCATCTCAGGGAGCTAAACACGCTACTCAACAATGATGATGCTATAAATAAGCCCATAATTTTCATTTATGCTGTCAAAGATGACATCTTTGTTGGAAATGATCGTACGAAATTTTTTGATTTTATCATTCCTGTTGTTCCAATTATTAATTCAACGAATTCTAGCGAAATTCTTCTCCAGAAAATAAACCCAAACAGCGGATTCCCTCAATTCCAAGGTATCTTGCAAGAAACGGTTTTTGATGTGGCTCCATTTATTTCCGATATGAGAACGCTTCAAAATATATGCAACGAATTCATTGTGTACAAAAATACTCTAGCAAACGAACTTTCTTTATCGGAAGATAAAATGTTTGCAATAATGGCTTTCAAAAATCTCTATCCGAAGGATTTTTCGGACTTGCAGAATGAAAGCGGCGTTGTAAAAGAAGCATTTTCCGACAAGCAAAAATTCATTTATGCTCAATCAGAAGTCCTACAGCACAAGATCGAGCATGCCGAAGAATTGCTCAAAAAAGTTCATTCGGACGTATTGCAAAATAGCAATGAAGTGAAATTTTCTATGCTTATTTCCCTCGCTGGAAGCAATCAAATCGTCACCCGTATTTACTCATATTCATCTTCTTTTGATGTTGACTACAGCAGAATTATGACCGACTCATTTGATTTGCTTGCTCTCAAAAAAGTCAAACAATGCCGCATAGAATGTCGTCAGATTTTTTCACATTCTTATTATACCGATCGTTCCGAAAAAGAAATTGATGATTTGTCCTCGCTGGTGTCAAATTATGTTGATAGATGGCAAGCATTCCACGAAGCGGAAGCACAAGGTTACGAAAAGCTCAAATCTGATATTGAAACCTGCAAATTGCAACAAAAAAATCTTTCGAAACAGTCTTTAAAAAATTTGATAAACTACTACTCAGCAACCGATGTCCTGTCTTCTCAAGTTTGCGATAACAAGTTACTTGTGTTTTTGCTTCGACGTGGTTATATTGATGAAGAATACACTAATTATATCAACTATTTTAAAGGAACAAGCATTACAAAGGATGACATGAATTTCATCCTCAGCGTCAAAACTCAGACCGCCTTGCCATTCGATTATACTCTAAATAAAACTGAAATGGTTATCAATAGATTGCAGCCATATGAGTTTGAACAAAAAGAGATTCTTAATTATGCACTTTTGGAGCGGCTTTTTGACCTTCCGCAAGAATCCGAAAAGTTTGGTATACTTTTTTCCCAATTTCACAACGGAAGTGACTTCTGTTGGAACTTCATTGATTCTTTCATCGATATCACAAAGCATTTAGATGTTTTTGTGCAGTCCCTGGCATCTTCATGGAAAGGTATTTGGCTATATGTATTTAACAAGTCTGAGCTTTCCTATAAAAGAAAAATTAGATATCTTTCACTTTTAATCACTTATATTCCGTCTTCTGAGTTACAGTCACTCAATCAGAACAATACAATGGCTGCGTTCATTGAATCTCATCCTGATATTTTACAGATGCTTCTGGCTGTTCCTGCAGAAGATGTCATTTCCTGTATCGAATCTCTAAACATAAAATTCTCAAACGTTCATATAGATCATGTTCCAACCTCTATAATTTCATATATCTTTGATAACGACTGTTATATAATCAATCGGGTTATGACACGCCTCGCTATATTACATTATGACTGCTCTCTTAGTGATTGTTTTATTTCACAAAAGCCATACACTGCAATTCTTTCATTAAAAAACACACCTGTTAACGAGTATGTACAAACGGATCTCGTTTCTTTTGTAGAAAACGTTCTTGCAGGCTCTACTGTATCCGATGATGTGTCCGCGATAATAGTAATGCTTGAATCATCTGTTGGCAATGCGGATTTGTGTGAAAAAATCATCACCTATGAATCATTTCGTCTTCCTGAATTTTGCTGTGAATCCAAAATAGATTCACAAACATCTGAAATTTTAAATCTGTGGAACTTAATTGTTTGTCAGAGAAAAATCATTTCCTCTTTTCATAACGTCACTGTATACTGGAGTCACTTCGGCTTAACTTCTGAACTTTTATCTTTTATTATCAGTGAAAAAGAATCTCTTTGTTCTCAATCAGACCTTTCTGCTGATAATAAATTGATTCAAGATATCATCAGTTCAGATATTGATGATAATTCGTTTTCTTATTTCATTCATCGATTCTCTATCGAAAGTCCTGATTTCCCATTTTGGGATTTGTCCGAAAGTAAACTTTCTATTATGATAGATTGCAACTACTTTCCATTTACAATTGACGGCTATTTGAAGTTGAAAGCAAAGTCTAAAGCTTTGTCACTTGAGTATATTTTGAAAAATCAGCATGAGTTCATAAAAGTCATTGATTCTATCGAAATAGATCAGCCCTTGTTTGAGGAATTGATTTGTTCTTCCAAAGCTAATCACGCTATAAAATCCGTATTGCTCAAACATTTTTCTAAGGAGTTCTTGACTACTTCTATTGCTCTTTCTCTCGTGAATTCTGATTTTCGGTTCACAAACGAAATATTTAATATCGTATGGCCTTTGCTGAATTCGGAAAGCAAGAAAATGTTTTTTCTTCAGCATCTCGACATTTTGAATGCGGATGATTTTGAACGCATTTTTACCGAACTGTCTTTCCTGTACCCTGATTTCAGCAATCGAGATTCAAGACATATTGTAAAACTTACGAAATCGCCAAATGATAGACAGCTTGCTTCACGACTTAAGGAAACAGGATATATTTCCAATATTGAGGAAACAGAGAAGGACGATTACCTTCGTTTGAGAATTCGTTCCATCAAAAGACGATGAATACAATGCTTAACGTCAGCTTTTTCGTCTTTTAGTTTAGCCTTTCTGTGCTAATGGGTCACTGCGGAAACCGTAATTTGACCTCTGCCATTGCACTAGGATGGCATAGTGTATCCTTCGATACGAATATCCTGATGATGCAATCGAGCGTTCACTCTGTTTGGTGATTTTTGTGTGAAAAGCATAGGGAGATTCCATCATGGTAGATGGAACAAGCTTATCTTTTTGACAAAAGTGGTTTTCTCTACCCAATTCAAATGCAAAGGCAGGGTACCACCTCCATGGTGATACCCTGCCTTTACTTGTTCTTGCTTACTGTTCCGAGTAGTGCCTTCTCAGAACTTCCTGTAAACAAAAAACGTACCCGAACCCTTTTTCATAAAGAATCGGGTTCGAGTACGAACTGTTTGGTGGACGGTACAGGACTCGAACCTGTGACCTCCTGCACGTCAAGCAGATGCTCTACCAGCTGAGCTAACCGTCCAGATGTCGTATCGACTTGAATATGATACCACATTTTTCGCGCAATTGCAAGGGCTTTTTTGAAAAAAGTCTGCCTTTTCCGTTTTTTGCCCCGGAGGATTGGCACAAAGGCCCCTTTGCGGGGGCTGGCAGGGGAGAGAAGCTCAGAGCGCCCGGCGGATGATGTCGTAGAGGATGGGCTTCATGTTGTCGATGTTGTCAGGCTTGCCCTCCAATACAGAGGTATAGCACACCGATATGCACATACTGCCCAGGGCGGTGATGCGCTGGTAGATCTCCCGCTCGGTGCGGCCCGCCATCTCGGGGCTGCACATCACGATCTGGAGGACCTTGCGCATCAGCGGTTCGGCCTCGCCGCTGGCTTCGATCTGATCCAGCCCGGGCCAGACAAAGCTGCGCTCCAGGAAGCGGAGCATCAGGGTGTCCGCGCGCAGGGCTTCGATGATATGGTCAATGACAAAGATCATCTGGTCGGGGAAGCTGGTAAGCTCGGCGGCGTGCTGCTCGGCGGCGGCACAGGCGTTGTCCAGCAGCTGGTAGCTCACCCGGGCCAGCAGGGCCTGCGTGACCGAACCCTTATCGGCAAAATAGAGGTAGAACGTGCCCTTGCCCACCTTGGCGCGGGAGGTGATATCCTCCACGCTGGTCTTGGAGGTGCCCCGCTCCAGAAACAGCTCGTAAGCTGCGTCCAGAAGCGCGCGGCGCTTTTCCTGTTTCTTTCCTTCCACGGTGCTCATAGCTTGCTGCATCCTCTTTTCTGACGTTGTTTTGTCGTGTAAACAATATTTTAGCAGGGAGAAGGAAAGAGCGCAAGAGCAAAAGCCCCCGGACAAGCTATACAATTTTTGCTTTGTGATAAGAAAACTGACTTTTGGTCATTTTCTATCTTGACACCTTGCGTCGATTGGTTATAATAGTGCTTGCTCAGAAATGACCACGGGTCATTTTAGGGCAGATCCAATCAACTTTCGTATGGAGGGTTCCCATGAAAAAGATCGCACAGAGCATCGTGCGTCTGCGCAAGCTGATCTTAACAGTAGCGGTCCTGCTGTTGATCCCTTCCGCAATCGGCGCGGTTGCTACCCGCATCAATTATGATGTCCTGACCTATCTGCCGCAGGAGCTCGACTCCATGATCGGCGAGGTAGCGCTTGAGGACGACTTCCATCTGGCCTCCACCGGTATGATCACGGTGGAAGGCCTGCCTACCAATGAACTGATCGCCATGAAGAAGGACATTGATGCGGTGCCCGGTGTCACACAGACCTTCTGGCTCAGCGATGTCATCGACCCCAGCATCCCCACCGAGATGCTGCCTGCGGATGTCCAGCAGTTCATGTTCGGTAAAAATGATTCCACCATGCTCATCGTCCGGTTTGATGCGCCCAGCGCCAGCGACGAGACGATGAACGCCGTCAAGCAGATCAAACAGGTGCTGCGGCACGACTGCTACTTTGGCGGCATGAGCGTCATTCTGCAGGATACCAAGGCGCTGATCAATGAAGAGATGCCGCTGTACATCCTGTGCGCTGTGGGTGCCAGTATGTTGGTGCTGTTCCTATCGCTGGAGAGCACCATCACGCCTGTGCTGTTCATGCTGGGCCTGCTGTTCCCCATTGCGTACAACTTTGGCACCAACATCTTCCTGGGTCAGATCAGCTACATCACCCAGGCGCTTTCCACGGTGCTGCAGTTGGGCGTGACGATGGACTTCTCCATCTTCCTGCTCCACCGTTATCAGGAGGAAAAGGAACTCCGCTCCTCCAACGAGGAAGCCATGGTGACCGCCATCTGCAAGACCATGACCTCCATCACCGCTTCCTCCCTGACCACCATTGCGGGCTTCCTGGCACTGTGCGCCATGCGCCTGACGCTTGGCCGCGATATCGGTGTTGTTATGGCAAAGGGTGTGGCGCTGGGTGTTATCTGCACCATCGTCGTCCTGCCTGCTTTGATCCTGACCTTTGATCAGCAGGTTGAAAAGTACAAGCACCGCACCATCGTGCCCAAGCTGACCAAGCTCAGCTACTTTGTTTCCAAGCACGCAATGCCCATCGTGGTCGTCTTTCTTGTGCTGCTGGTGCCCTTTGTGGTGGCCCAGCAAAAGACTGAGGTCTACTACACCCTGTTCGACTCGCTGCCCCAGGATCTGACCGGTATCGTTGGCACCAACAAGCTGGGCGAGGACTTTGGCATGACCACCTCCCACTTTATTCTGGTGGATGAGGACCTGACCGCAACGCAGGTGTCTGACCTCTGCGATGAGCTCAAGGATGTGGACGGCATCACCCAGGTGGTGAGCCTGGATTCCATCACCGGCCCGGGCTTCCAGACCGAACTGCTGCCCGACAGCGTGACCGAGATCCTGCAGTCCGGCGGCTACAAGCTCATTTTGGCCAACAGCTCCTATAAGACCGGTACCGATGCCATCAACAACCAGCTGACCGAGATGAATGACCTCATCAAGGCGGTTGACCCCAACGGTGTCATCACCGGCGAGGGTGCCATGACCAAGGACCTGATCGAGGTCGCGGACGTGGATTTCAAGAACGTCAACGTCTGGTCGATCATGGCAGTCGCTGCCATCATCCTGATCTCCTTCCGGAGCCTGTCCATCCCTGTGCTGCTGGTTGCCAGCATCGAGGCCGCCATCTCCATCAATATGGGCATCCCGTACTTCACCGGTACCCAGCTGCCCTTCATCGCCAGCATCGTCATCGGTACCATCCAGCTGGGCGCGACTGTGGACTACTCCATCCTGATGACCACCCGTTATCACGAGGAGCGCAGCTATGGCCGCACCCCGCAGGAAGCTGCCCAGCAGTCGCTGGAGCACTGCAGCCAGTCCATCCTGACCAGCGGCCTGACCTTCTTTGCCGCAACCGTCGGCGTGGCCGCCATCAGTAAGATGGAGCTGCTGCAGAGCATCTGCCGGCTCATCTCCCGCGGCGCACTGATCAGTATGGCTGTCATCCTGGTCGTTCTGCCCGCCGCCCTGATGCTGCTGGACTGGGTCATCCGCCACACCACCATGCACTGGCCGGTCCCTGAATCTTCCAACGCCAAGAAGTCTGATAAGGAGTAATTACCATGAAAAAATCGCTTCGTTTCGCCAGTGCGGCGCTGGCGCTGACTCTCGCCGCAGGCATGACCCTGCCCGCCTTTGCAGCCGCCAAGGCCGATTATTCCAAGGACGAGACCGTCTACGCCGTGATGAACGCCGACGGCTCCATCAAGTCCACCACCGTCAGCGAGCACCTGTACAGCGCTTCCGGCCTGTCCAATGTCACCGATGAGAGCACCCTGACCGATATCCAGAACACCGAGAGCGATGCCGCGTTCACCCAGGACGGCGAAAAGCTGGTCTGGAACACCGACGACACCGACGTGTACTATAAGGGCAATACCGACAAGGCCCTGCCCATCACCGCAAATGTCACCTATACGCTGGACGGCGTGACCGACAGCCTTGAGAACCTGATCGGCAAGAGCGGCCACCTGACCGTGACCGTCGACCTGACCAACAACGAGACCGGCACCGTGACCGTCAACGGCAAGGAGCGCACCGTTGTCACCCCGCTCATCACTGCTGTGGGCGTGATCTTTGGTCAGGAGGCCACCAACCTGAGCGCCGAGCACGGAATGCTGGAATCTGCCGCCAAGAGCAGCGTGGCCGCTTTCGTCTGCCTGCCCGGCGTGAAGGACTCTCTGGACGGCCTGCTGCCCGATGACCTGTCCACTGTGGAGGATTATCTGCAGGACAGCGTCACCGTGGAAGCCGATGTTGAGAACCTGACCGCGCCGCAGGTCATGCTGGCCTGTGCCACCAACGCCGATGCGCTGGGCACCAATGCCTTTGACCTGAGCAGCCTCAACGAGCTGACCGATGGCATCGGCCAGCTGAACGATGCCATGAACCAGCTGATGGATGGTGCCGCCCAACTGGTGGACGGTGCTTCTCAGCTGGCCAACGGTACCCTGGCCCTGCTGGACGGCGCTTCTCAGCTGAACAGCGGTGCTTCTGCCCTGGACGATGGTCTGGGCCAGCTGACCAACGGTCTGGATACCCTGAGCTCCAATAACGCCGCCCTGCAGGCTGGTGCCCAGCAGGTGGCCGATGGTGTTCTGGCCTCCGCCAACAGCACCCTGATGGAGGGCGGCCTGATCGACACCCCCATGACCTGGGACAACTACGCTTCCGTCATTGACGAAGTGCTGACCATGAACGAAAAGACGCTGGCCGCTGCCCGCAAGAAGATGGTGCGCACCGTCTGGGAGCAGGAGCCCAGCTTCAAGGACAGCCAGCTGGACATTGCCCTGTATCTCTCCGCAACCAAGACCAACCACGACCTGGAAGCTGCTCTGCGGCTGATGCAGAGCTACGACCCCTCCATGTTCAGCGCCATGCTTGACCTGAGCACTGCCAGCGCCAAGCAGACCGTGCATGACGAGTTGAAGTATCAGGCTGAGAACAGCCAGGATATCGCCGATGTCCGTGCCCTGAAGAACAGCCTGGCGCAGATCCAGTATTTCGTGTCCAGTGTCAACCAGTACACCAACGGTGTTGCCACCGCTGCTGACGGTGCCCACTCCGCAAAGGACGGTGCCGCCCAGCTGGCCGATGGCACCAAGACCCTGTATGACGGCGTGACCACCCTGAATGATGGCGCAGGCCAGCTCAGCGATGGCACGGTCCGGCTGAACGATGGCCTGAACCAGTTCAATGAGGAGGGCATCTCCAAGCTGACCGGCGCTCTGGACGAGGAGCAGATCCATGGCCTGAAGACCGTGCTGGACGAGATGACCAGCCGTCTGGAGGACTACACCAGCTTTGCCGGTAAGTCCGAGGATGCTTCCGGCAGCGTGAAGTTCATCTATAAGACCGGTGAGACGGTCGCCGCTGCGGATGTTACCGCCGAGACCACCGCCGATGTGCAGGAGGGCAACTTCTTCACCCGCCTGTGGCAGCGGATCGTGAACCTGTTCAAGTTCTGAAAAAACGGCGTGCCTGCTTGACAAGCCGCCGGAGATTGACTATACTACAAATAGATTCGTCAAGAAAAATGACCGCTCAGGCACTGAAACGTTGAGGCGGTCATTTTTTATGCCAATTTTAAGGAGACCACAGCATGGCAGAGAGGGAATTGTATCCGGACGGGGAACAGCGCCGCCGCATCATGGACTTTATTATGGCGGCTGGGCAGACCCTTTTGGAGAACGGGGCAGAGGTGTTCCGGGTGGAGCAGACCATGGAGATCATGGCGGCCAGCTTCCACCTGCGGGAGTTCCATGTCTATGTGCTGACCAACGGCATTTTTGCCAGCGCAGGCACGGCGGAGATGAGCGAGGTGCGCAACGTGCCCACCCGTACCACCCACTTGGGGCGGGTGGCGGCGGTGAATCAGCTTTCCCGCCAGATCGCGTCCGGGGAAGTGGACACCATCGATGAGGCCGAGACCCGGCTGGCTCAGGCCAGGTGCATCCCTTTTCCGAAGGACTGGGTGCAGATTGCGGCGGGCATGGGCGGCGCGTTCTGCTTTGCGCTGATCTTTGGAGGCGACCTGAAAGCCGGGCTTGCCGCCGCTGCGGCCGGTGTTGCGGCCAACGCCTACCTGCTGTTCTGCGGGCGGCACGGCGTGGGGGGCGGGTTCCGAACCATCTCCACCGCCGCCCTCATCACCCTGTGCTGTATTCTGGGCTGCAGCCTGCTGGGCACTGAAGCCAGTCACGCCATCATCGGTACTCTGATGATCCTGACCCCCGGCATCGCCTTTACCATGGGCATCCGGGACTTTGTGCAGGGCGATTACCTGTCCGGCACCATCCGGATGATCGACGCACTGCTCATTGCGGCCAGCATCGCCATCGGCACCGGCCTTGTGCTGAGTCTCTATGCCTTTTTGAAGGGGGTGGCCGTGGTATGACAGAACTTCTTTTCACCGGGGAGCAGCTGGGCCGTCTGGCCCTGCAGTTCCTGCTGGCAGGGGCGGGCACCCTGAGCTTTGCCATCCTCTTTGCCTGCCCCAGGCGCACCCTGCCCTACTGCGGGCTGGTGGGCGCAGTGGGCTGGCTGGTATACGAGATCGCGGAGCTGTTCGGAATGGAAGCCTTTGCAGCCTCGCTGCTGGCGGTCATTCCGCTGACGCTGCTGGCCCGCATCCTTGCGATAACCCTCAGGACACCGGTAACGGTATTCCTGCTCACCGGCATCTTTCCGCTGGTGCCCGGTGCGGGCATCTATTACAGCGCCTACTACTTCATTCAGGGCAACAACGCTCTGGCGCTGGCAAACGGCATCTCTACCTTCAAGATCGCCGTGGCGCTGGCCGTGGGCATTGCGCTTGTGCTGGGCATCCCCCTGCCACAGAAACGCCGATAAAACAAAAACGAGACCGCCCACCGGGCGGTCTCGTTGGTTATGCGGGGAAATCAGGTGGTAGGAACCATCCGCAGCAGCTGGGCCCCGGTGGTGACATCCAGCTGGAAGTATGCCTTGTTCAGCTCGGTGTTGTAGGAGACACTGACCGGCGTTTCAGTACCGTCGGCATTGATCTGCATCAGGCTGTAGCCGGAAACGGTATTGGCGGGTACCTCGATGCTGGCAATGACCGGCTGAGCCATCACTCGGGCGGGGGTGATCTCCTCGCTCTTTACGGTGCCGCACTTTTCGCAGACGACCCGTTCAATAACAGTGGGATAGTAGAATGCTACTGTCATTACCTGTTCACCGTTTTTCAGAGTCCCGGTGTGAACAATCAGGTTGGAAAAGTTGGAGAAGACACCGTTTACCTTGGTCAGCTGGGTGTTATTCTTTACCTTGCCGCATTCGGGGCAAAGTGTAAGGGTCTTGGTGGTGCCATCGGGGAGCTTATGCTGGAAGGTGGTCTCCACACACTCAGTCTTATACTCTGTCGTGGTCTTCCAGGTGTGTTCTTTGCACTCGGTTTTGCCCGGGGTCTCTTCGGCCATGCCGACCACAGAACTGCCCGCCAGCACGCAGACGGACAGACCAAAAGCGGCCAGGGCTTTCAGCATACGATTTTTCATAGCAGGATCCTTTCTCCCCGCATCCCGGCGGGGCAACGCGGTTTGAGTTTGGTTACTTTTTACCGTTGTTCCAGCCTGATTATATCAATTGGAAGGAAAAGGTGTCAATGTCCGGGATTAAGTCCCGTGGGAATATTTGCCGGCAGAACGCAATGGAAAGGCAAAAATACCGAGTCGAAATGTATATATACATTAAGAATGGGCCGCTGCATGTATAAATGTTTTCAAAAGGGTTTCATTTGTTCCGATTTTTTGCACAACACTTGACTTTTTTATTTGTACAACATATACTAATTCTGTTCCTTGATGACACGGTGAAGCGCATCGTGCCGGGAAAGTGAAAAATTATACAATCAACAGAGGAGTGTTTGAATATGAAAAAGATCAATCGCCGCAGCTTTCTGGCTGCCGCTGGTCTGACCGCTGCCGCTCTGGCTCTGACTGCCTGCGGCGGTTCCGCCTCCAGCACCGCTTCTTCCACTGCAAGCAGTGCAGCTTCTTCCGAGGCTGCTTCCACCAGCGCTGCCGCTGAGCTGACCACCGTTGAGGCTGGCAAGCTGACCATGGCCACCAATGCCACCTTCCCTCCGTATGAGATGACCACCGACTCCGGTGAGATCGAGGGCATCGATGTGGACACCGCCAAGGCAATCGCTGAGAAGCTGGGCCTGGAGCTGCAGATCGATGATATGGACTTCGACGCAGCACTGCTGAGCGTGCAGCAGGGCAAGGCCGATATCGTCATGGCTGGCGTTACCGTGACCGACGAGCGCAAGGCTGTGATGGATTTCTCCGACAGCTACGCCACCGGCATCCAGTCCATCATTGTTCCCGAGGGTTCTGATATCACCTCTCCCGATGATCTGGCAGGCAAGAAGATCGGCACCCAGCGCGGCACCACCGGCTACATCTACTGCTCTGATGACTTCGGCGATGATGCTGTGGTCGCATACGACGACGGCCTGACCGCTGTGCAGGCTCTGAAGAATGGCCAGGTCGATGCAGTTGTCATCGACAATGCCCCTGCAAAGGAGTACGTTGCCGCCAACCCTGGTCTGGTCATTCTGGACACCAGCTACGCCGAGGAGGACTACGCCATCGGCATGGCAAAGGGCTCCGCTCTGGAGGATGCTGTCAATGCCGCTCTGGAAGAGCTGAAGGCTGACGGCACCCTGCAGTCCATCGTGGACAAGT
>ERZ831634.2894-NODE-2894-length-13813-cov-4.699011_pt1 | contig 13813 bp, 10 predicted proteins | sample MGYA00519953_ERZ831634 | MGnify/ENA primary metagenome ERZ831634 (study PRJEB31850, sample SAMEA3708718) | human gut metagenome | biome: human gut; feature: human-associated habitat; material: faeces | place: China | collected 2014 ... | reverse complement strand
CATGCCGGCGGCGGGATTCCTGCCTTTTACACGGATTTTGATTTTTTTGCACAATCCCTTGACAATTTTGCGATATATGGTATCATAGTGATAGAAAGAACGAACACTGTTCGTTATTATAGTACATGGAGGCACAATATCATGAAAAAGAAAACCGTCATTGATCTTTACAACATGAAAAAGAATGGGGAAAAGGTCTCCTGGATCACTGCCTATGATGCACCGTTTGCTTCTTTCGCCGAGCAGGCCGGGATCGACATGGTTCTTGTCGGCGATTCTATGGGCATGGTGGATTCCGGATTTGACAGCACCATTCCTGTTACGATGGATATGTGCATTGAGCACTGCCAGTCCGTCCGCCGCGGCGCACCGAACACATTTGTCGTTGGCGATATGCCCTTCGGCTCCTATCAGGTCTCCGATGAGGAAGCAGCCCGCAACGCCATCCGATTCCTGAAGGAAGGCGATGTGGATGCGATCAAGCTGGAAGGCGGCAAGAGCGTTGCCAGTCGGATCCGTGCGATCCGTAACTGCGGCATTCTGGTCTTCGGTCATATTGGTCTGACCCCGCAGTCCTCCGGTGTTCTCGGCGGCCACAAGGCACAGGGACGTACCGTAGAAAGCGCCCGTGCAGTCATCGAGGACGCTCTGGCTGTGGAGGCTGCCGGTGCGAACTTCATTCTGGTCGAGGCAGTTCCGCCCGAGGTCACCGCCGAAATTCATAAGCTTCTCAGCATTCCGGTATACTCCATCGGCGCCGGTGCTCCCTGTGACGGTCAGCTGACCATTTTTGCCGATACGATTGGAATGTTCCAGGCATTTACGCCGAAGTTTATTAAAAAGTATTGCGAAGTTGCGCCGATCATCGTGGACGCCTACAAGCAGTACAGCGCGGAGATCAAGAACGGCACCTTCCCGGGAGAAGAGCATGTCTACCATGTCATCGATGATCCGGCCTCCTTCAAAGCGCTGTTCGCTGAATTTGACCAGAAATACCAAAAGTGAGCCGCAGTCTCAGAACCGATCGTTTCATCAGCCATTTTTGATTCTTTCTTTCTGATGCAAAACGTCCATCCCTGATTGTATTCCCTCCTTCCCAAATGGCTGATATTCCCTGAAATTCGATCCCGCAGCATGCTCTTGCCCAGCATGCTGCGGGATCGAACTCTCATCAGGCCGGTGCGAAGTGCTGCCGGAAGCGGTAAGAGCCCCTGTTTTCAACGACGTGAAAACAGGGGCTCTTTGGCAGACCGGCTGTCAGGATACGTTCACAGCCAGCCGCCCGGGAATCGGGTAATAGGAGGGAAATTCAGAAATGTAATTACCAGTTGCCGCGCAGTACAGCGCCCTTCAGGAAGGAGCCAACGCACTTCTGGTAAATGCCCAGGTAGCCCTTTTTGGGATAAAGCTTCAGTTCGGCGCGCGCCATTCTGTCCTGCAGGACATCGTCGGGCAGTTCAATGCTGAGCTGCTTCTTCTCGATGTCGTAGCAGATGATGTCGCCGTCCTCCACTGCGCAGAGCGGGCCGCGCAGAGCAGCTTCGGGCGCAGCATACTGGAAGCAGGCGCCGGCTGCTGCACCGGAGGTTCTGCCGTCAGTGATGATAGCGACCTTGTCCTTGACGCTGCTGCCTTTCAGTGCTGCCGTAAAGCGGTATGCGCTTTCCGGCCCTGCCTTGACGCCCTGATAGCGGATGATCACGGCGTCGCCTGCCTGAATCTTACCGGCATGCAGCGCTTCGATCGCCAGGTCGCAGTCGTCAAAGACCTTGGCCGGGCCGCGGAACTGCAGCATGCCCTCCGGAACGGCAGAGCGCTTGACGACCGCGCCCTCCGGCACCAGATTGCCCTTGCAGAGAACCAGACCGCCGCCGGCTTCCAGCGGGTTTTCCAGCGTATGGATGATCTCGGGATTTCTGACCTTGCAGAGCTCCGGATTTTCATCCATGTTCTGTGCCAGGGTCTTGCCGGTGACCGTCATGACATCGGTATACAGGCGCTTGCGCAGCAGACCCAGGATCGCGCCGAGACCGCCGGCTTCCGCAAACTCCTGCATGGAGTGCATTCCGAGATTCGGGCGGACGCCGACAAGGAGCGGGATCTCACTGCTCGCCTCTGTGTAAACGCGGCTGCATTCCATGGGCAGCTCCGCTTCCGTGGCGATCGCCGGAATGTGGATGATCGTGTTCGAAGAGCCGCCGACTGCCATGCAGACACGGATGGCGTTCGTAATGGACTGCTCCGTAATGATCTGACGGGCCGTAATGCCCTTTTCCCACAGGGTCATGATCTGCTTGCCGGCCTCATAGGCATAGCGCTCCAGATCGGCAGAAACAGCTGCTGTCGAGGCATTGCCGGGCAGGCTCATGCCGAGCGTCTCTGCAATGATGTTCATGGAGTTGGCGGTTCCCATCATGCCGCATGCACCGGGGCCGGGGCATGCGTGCTCAACGACCTGATCGAGCTCTTCCTTGGACATGGTGCCTTCAAGCACCTTGCTGAGGCTCATGCCGATGCTGATGAAATCGCACTTCTCGCCATTGAGCCTGCCGGTCTGCATATAGCCGCCGGTAACGACGATCGCCGGGATGTCCAGACGGGCAGCCGCCATAAGAAGGCCGGGGACGACCTTGTCGCAGGTGCCGATCAGAACCATGCCGTCCATCTTGTTGCCTTCGACCAGCAGTTCGATCTCGTTGGTCAGCAGATCGCGGCTCGGCAGAACATAGGGACCTTCCGCGACGGAGTCGCATACGGATACGCAGTTGAACTCGAAGCCCATGCCGCCGGCGTCATGAATGCCCTCTTTCACCTTCCGGCCGACCTCACGCAGGTGCATATGGCCGGGATTCATCTCGCTGTATGTGTTGATGACCGCAATACGCGGACGGCTGAGATCCTCGTAGGAATACCCGCAGGCACGCAGCAGCGACAGCGGCGCATAGTATTCCTGGCACATCCGGTTTCCCATGCTGCTTCTTGGAAGTTTCTTTTCGTTACTCATGATTCATATACCTTTCAATATGGATTACTGCTGCGCTGACCGCAGATTTCTGCGGCGAATGATAATTTCGGTTACCATGACATACACCAGAATTGCAGCAGCGACAGCGTCGGCGATGAGATTCGGCACGATCATCAGAATACCGCCGATCAGAAGCAGGATCGACTTTGCTTTCGGCATTTGGCGCAGGAAGGAGTAGCCCTCAGCACCCATCGCGATCATGAACACACCCAGAACGCAGGTAAGCAGTGCTAGAATGAACTGACCGATATTCGTGTCAATGAACATCAGGGACGGATAATAAATGAAAACATAGGGGATCAGGAAGGACGGCAAAGCGATCTTGAAGGCTGCCCAGCCGGTCTTGGATGGGCTGGCATCCGCGATTGCGGCCGCAGCGTACGCCGGGATCGCGACAGGCGGCGTCAGGTTGGCCATAATGCCGAAGTAGAAGCAATAGAAGTGTGCTGCAAGCATCGGAACGCCCATCTTGACAAGCACCGGCGCAGCGACTGTCGCCAGAACGATATAGACCGCAACCGTCGGCATACCCATGCCCAGGAAGATCGATACGACCATCGTAAGCAGCAGCGCCAGCAGAAGGTTGCCGTGGCTGAGCGTGATGACGTAGTCGCCAAGCACGTTGCCGATGCCGGTGAGCGTCGTTACGCCGATGATCAGACCGATGCAGGCGCAGGAGATACCGAAAGAAATGCTCTTTTTGCCGCCGTCAATCAGACAGTCGAGGAATTTCTTCGGCGTGATGCGCGTTTCCTTGCGGAAATTGGACACGATCAGCACCAGAATGATACCGATGATCGCCGCCATAGAGACGGTGTACTGCATCAGGATCATCACAATGACGGCAACGAACGGAATGAGCAGATGGCCGCGCTTTTTCAGCGCTTCCTTCGCCTTGGGCAGCTGATCCTTCGGAAGACCGACCATGCCAAGCCGCTTTGCCCGCAGATGAACGGCAATAAACGCGCTCATGTAGTACAGAACCGCGGGGATGATGCCGGCCAGCATGATCTTGGAATACGGAACACCGATATACTCCGCCATGACGAAGCAGGCTGCGCCCATGACCGGCGGAACAAGCTGACCGCCTGTGGAGGCGACAGCCTCTACCGCACCGGCAAACGTAGGCTCATAGCCGATCTTCTTCATCAGCGGAATGGTGAACGAGCCGGTGCCGACGACGTTTGCGACCGCTTCGCCGGAGACTGTTCCGAACAGGGAACTGGCAATGACGGCAACCTTTGCAGGGCCGCCGGCCGCCTGACCGGACAGGGCCATCGCCATTTCCTGAATGAACTCGCCCATGCCGCACGCCTCAAGCAGAGACGAGAATATGACAAAGAGCGAAACAAACGTGGAGGCGACACCCAGCGGCGTACCGAAAATGCCTTCGGGGATCATAAACTGGTGGTCGATCAGACGTGAAAGACCGCCGGCCTTGATGTGGAAAATGCCGGGAACGTAGTTGCCGAACAGAGCGTAAAGCAGGAAGATCAGCGTGACCACCGCCAGCGCAGGGCTGACCAGACGGCGCGTTCCCTCAAGAATGAGGATGATGAGGATCGTGCCCATGACAATGTCCACATTGTTGGAAATGCCCATGCGCAGGAGGATCGCCTTATACTCTACGACAACATAGATGCAGGCAACCGCGGCAAGAATGCTGAAGATATAGTCGTACCAGGCGACCTTCTTGCCGGCTTTTTTGCTGGAAGCCGGATAGACAAGGAACAGCATCGCCATGACGAAGGTCAGATAAACGCTTCTCTGCTGGAGCGCTGGCAGCGTGCCGAATGCCGAGGTATAAATCAGGAATACCGAAAGAAGAAACGCCAGTGTGTTGACAAGAAGCTCTGTCGGCCGGTTCAGCCGGCGCACGTTATCCTCTTTGGAGAATTCCCGCAGGATCTCCTCGTTTTTCTGTTCTTCAGAAATTTCCGCGCTTTTTTCCAGAACCTCGGTTTTCACCTTATCAGCCAAGGATACCTACCTCCTTATAGTAGCGCTCCGCACCCGGATGCAGCTGGATGCCGGAAACCTCGATCGCCTCTTCGACACTCATGTCGGCAAGCGCGGTGTGGAGGATGGACAGTTCGGGGAGGTTCTCAAAAACAGCCTTGACCATCTGATAGACGAGCTCTTCATCCGCATCGGCGCGCGTGACCATAAGCTGGCCGTTGGCAATGGTCTTGACGTCTTCGGTCTGGTTGCCATAGGTGCCGGCCGGGATGGTATACGGGAAGTATTTGGCGCCCTCGCCGGTGGTAAGCTTTTCGATGGTTTCATCGCTCAGGGAGATGACCTTTGCCTTGTTGATCGACTCGGAGGTCATTTCAATGCAGACGGAGAACGGAGCCTGCGCAATGCCGATCAGGCCGTCGATGTGGCCGTCCTTCATGTTGTCGGCTGCTTCGCCGCTGCCGAGGTACTGCGGGTCAAAGTCGTTGAGTGTCATGCCGAATGCGCCGTAGACCTCTTCGGCTGCCACCACGTCGCCGCTGCCCGGGCCGCCGATGGCCAGCTTCTTGCCGAACAGATCCGCTTCGGTCTCAATGCCGGAGGAGGTCGTGACAAACTGCTGGAAAACGCCCGGATAGATCATGAACATGGCGCGCAGCTCGGGATAAGCGTTCCCTTCAAACTGACCGAGGCCGTTGACGGCATCGATACAGACAGAGGCATTGGCCATACCGAATTCAATATCGCCGCGCTGGATGAACAGAATGTTCTGGCCGGAACCGGTGGTCGCCTGTGCCGTATAGCTGCCGAGGTTTGCTTTGTTCCAGAACTGTGCAAAGACGGAGGAAACAGCGTTATAAGTGCCGCCGGAGGAACCGCCGCCGACAATATAGTCGCCAGTTGCAGCAGCGGTCGTCTGCGTTTGCGTGGTTTCCGTCTTCGTATCAGCAGTAGTATCAGGCTTGTTGGCTGGGGTACTTGCTGCGCAGGCGGTCATGCCGACGACCAGCAGCAGAACGAGCAGAATGGAAAACAGTTTTTTCATGTTTCTTTCTCCTTTGGTTTTTTGATTATTCAAACGGGATTTCCCCCAATTTGACCAAGTAAATTAAAGTACCATCCGGCGGATCTCATCCGCAGTCTTACCGGCAATGCCAAGACGCTCGGCAGTTCTGCCCTCCGCCATGAAGTCGCGCCCGCAGGCAGCGGAGGCCAGTGCGATGGCGGCGTCCGTCATCGGTGTCGCAATGCCGAGTACCCGGCCAAATGCCGCGATCGGAACCGTGCCGCTGAGCGTATCTTCCGTGACGAAGCGGTGCTGCACCTGAGGAGGGGATTTTACGCCCTTGTAAGCGGCGTTGTGCTGCAAAACGTTATAAAGCCCATCCTGATCGATTTTAAACGAGCGCTTGATGGAATCGGTCAGCGACAGGATCTCAAGGCCGAGCGCGGCGGCGATCGCCTTCTTCTCTGCGTCCATCTGCTCCACCATACGGGCAATGCTCGGCGTAATGCCCTCCATATAATAATCCCACGGAATATGGTTGTCGAGCTTATTGATGTTCATGACCGTCGGCATCGGATGAAGCAGTGCGCCCAGATTTTCCAGACTGGTTTCCAGTACGCTGCCGCCGGCGTAGAATACCGGGAATGCGCTCCCGATCACATCCAGCACATGTGCCGTATCCGAAGCAGGCAGCGCGGCCAGCTTCATAGCCTTCTTAATGCCGGAATGGAAGATGACACCCGGCGCAGTCGGCCTGCAGGAATAGATGAGGTCTGTGGATTCCGCAACATAAACGTGCTTGTGCATGCCGCACTTTGAAAAGATATTGCGAACCTCCATTGCGCCGCCGGTATGTCCCGGGTTCAGCACGATCAGCTGCTCATCGTGCAGCTCGGGCGCCATCTGCTCTGCAAGCGTATGATGTGCATCCGTTGTCGTGCAGACCATGATCACGTCGGCATCCGCGATCACCTGATGGATATCATCCGTGATGAGATCCGGCTTTTCTGCCAGATCATATTTTCCGGTCAGCGTAATGGCCGGCAGTGCATTTAGCTGCTCGATAAGCGCACTGTTCTTATCGTAGAGCTTGACCGGATATCCCTGACTTTTCAGGATAACCGCCATGGACGCGCCGCCTGCGCCCGCCCCGAGCACCGAGTATTTCAACATTCTCCTGATTCCTCCTTCGATTATGATAACAGTGTGAATATTTAGAAGTCTATCTGATTAACTATGCTAAATCATTTAGATTTCTAAACTACTAAAACAATGCTAGCATACATTTCTGTGTTTGGCAAGCCCACCGCACTACGGCATTTTTTACAAAATTCGGCTTGCATTTTTGTCGCCTTTTTTTGCGCCGCATGCTCCTGTTTGGCTGCGCGGACATTGCACGGGGCGGCTGTGTTCCGGCAGATCATGGGATGATACCGGCGTACGCCAACGGATATGACCTGCTTTGCGCAGTTTCAATTGACAAAGAATAGTATTTGTGATAGCATCTAAATATAGATATCTAAACAATTATAGAATGAGATGTTGGAATGAATAAAAACGAAGAAAACCTCATGCAGTCGGAAAAGATCCGGCAGGAAACGGTCAGATCATTGGGTGATTTAGGCCATACGGTTGGCTGTGTCATTCGGTTTACGCTGATGTTCAACGGCTTTATGATGCGCAAGCGCAGCTATGGCGGCGGCGAAAAACTGACGCTTGTCGAACTGATGCTTCTGCTGACGATTTCAGAAAGCGAAGGAATTTTTGCCACGGAAATCGCAAAAAAGTGGAGAAAGACAAAAGGCGCCATTTCTCAGATCCTGAAGAAGCTGGAAACGAAGGGCCTGATCGATAAGCAGCGCGATTCACACGACGCAAAGATGTACGGGCTGTTTTTAACAGAACGCGGACGCCAGATCATCGAGGAGTTCGATCAGCAGGATACCGTGGAAAGCCCGGTTATTCTTGAGAAAATGCGCGAGGAGTTTACAGAGGAGCAGATCAACAATTTCTATTGCGTCATGCGCAAATATACCGAGATTCTGACGGATGTCTGAGGTGCAGGTCGGAAAGCGCTGTCCGGTCGGACGATACCGCAAACGCAGCTTCTTAAATAAGTACATATAAAAATCCCGTGGGATCAGTGACCCCACGGGATTTTTGCTGTGCCCGGAACGATCCGAACGCGCGGCCGGCAGAGCCGGCGGCTGCATGGATTGTAAAAATAAATCAGAATGAGAGTAAAACAGATGCTGTACGTTCCTGCTTGAAAATGTCCGCCATCCGCCGCAGCGTCAGGTAACCGATGATTCAATCGACAGCCGCAGACGATTTATTCAGCGGTTACGCAAGTCCGCATCGTTCAGTCAGGGCTCATGTTGCCGCCCTCTTTTCTGTCATCGCTTTGAACGATGTGTGCCGAAAAGAGCTTCGAGAGCACCAGCACGCACGCGCCCATGCCGATGATCCAGCCCGCGCCGAGCCTCAGGAGATAGACGATCGCCGATCTCCGCGCGGCGTTGTCCGTTCCGAACGTGCCGGGCCCTAATTTCACGGTGTTTCCCGCTAGGGTGTATCTGAAAACTGAAAATGTGACCGGCAGCGAGGAATTTTCACGCTGTGCAAGACATTTTTTCGCAGGAATACTGACGTATTTCAAGGAAAAATGACGCGGCGCGGCGTGAAAAGGACCGCTGTCCGGGTGCGTTGGGAGTTTTCAGATACACCCTAAGGTCTGATACTTGTTTTTCATGCTGTCATCCCAAACAAAAAGCATCTTTTACAATGAACGCTGTCATTGTAAAAGACGCTTTTAAACTGCCGTGCAAGCAAGTTATACTAATGTCTTTTTAAAAAAGTTGATAATTTGACGCCATTGTTGTATAATGAAGATGGTGATGAGAAATGAAAAGATACACTTTCACGCTTGAGGAAACGCAAGAAATCAAGGCAGCGAGGAAAAAGAATCGAGACAAGAATGTTGAAAAAAGACTGGCAGCACTTGAGATGCGAGCAGAAGGGAAGCAGAACAAAGAAATTCGTGAAAAAACCGGCTTCCACACGCAATATATTACCGTGCTGGTTTCCCGATATAAAGCCAACGGTCTTGCAAGTATCACAGAAAGCCACTATCACGGAAACCACCGGAACCTGAGTTATGCAGAAGAGGAAGCGCTCTTGGAGCCGTTTCGTCAGGCTTCAAATGAAGGAAAAACGGTATCGGTGCATGATATTGAGACTGCATATCGGGAAGCTGTAGGTCATTCCATAGGGACATCACAGATCTATTACGTCCTCCACCGCCACGGTTGGAGGAAAGTCATGCCAAGGAGCAAGCATCCGAAGAAAGCCAGTGATGAGGTCATCGAGACCTCAAAAAAATTAACAAGCGAATCGGTGAACTAAAGGATTATGTAAATAATTCTGGTCATCCACATCAAGAAGTACGACTTATGTTCCAGGATGAAGCAGGATTCGGACGAATCAATAAGCCCAAATACTGCTGGTGTGAAAAGGGCATTCGTCCATCGGTACCTTGCCATCACATTCGTGAATATCGGTATGCATACGGAGCTGTTGAACCAGTAACGGGAAGCTCCTGTTTTCTTGTTATGCCGTATTGCAATTCTACTTGTATGAACATATTTCTTGAGGAACTGTCCAAGCAATACCCGGATGATTTGATCCTGCTGTGTTGTGATGGTGCAGCATGGCACAAGTCTACGCTGATGTAGACGCCCTCGTTGATGGCTTTTACGCGGCTGTCGATGTAAAGATGCCGTTCCATCAGCGCGGCGTCTCCGGGAGCGACAAAGGGCGTCAGCCGTTTGACCAGCTCCTTGCTTTTCCACATGGTAGAGGTTCTGAACCCTGCGGTCTTTGACAATATCCACGCCGAACTCCACAAGCTGTTCGATGTCGTTGCGGAGCGTGCGCGGGTCGGCGGTGATGTCATATTCTTCCAAATATGCAGATATATGATATATTTCAGATATCTAGCTGACATTGCGCTACTAATATTTTATTATATTTATAATCATACAGTAGTACATTACTATGCAAAAGAAATGGTGCTTGAATTTATGATATGGGAAGGAGAGGCTATAATGAACGATCTAAATTACAAAGAATCCAGCTACAATTTTGAGTTCCCCTATGAGGACGACGAAAGTAAACGCATACTCTATAATTCACGTACAAATGCCCTTGCGCTAATTGATAAAGAAAACTGTGAAACGCTATGCGCTGCTAACTGTGAAACTTTATGTGCTGCTAATTGCAGTTTGTGTGGAGCCAGATCCTGCGTTGGTAAAATGGTTCCTGAGCCTTATGGCGGATAATCGCACATCGGATGTCTCTAATGGTTAATAAATAACTGCTGTCCGCAGTATTATACTTAGGATGACCGGAATTTGAAAGGAACTATAAAGGCATGAAGCGATATAAGTTATTTATCTTAGTTTTATCAATGCTAATGACCCTCTTATGCTCCTGCGATGGGTTCATCGCCAATCATAGCATTCCAGAGCATTCTCCGGGAATGCCTGATAAGACGACTACAAACAGGTTTTCTGATTATGACAAATTTCCACTCCCATATGAAACAGCACTGAAAGTTAGTTCAGATGGAGAGCAGTTAATTCTATCTAAACAGCAAGCGCTTGAAGACTATGATGCCTTATGGGAAATGTTGGAGGATAATTACCCATATTTTGAAACGATAAAAAATGAACTGGGGCTGGATTGGAGGGAGGTAAGGGATACTTACCGTACTGAGCTGATAAGTGTGTGTAGGGGATCCTCCATACTTCAGGATAATTATATAAATGTAATCAATAACTGCTTGAATCAGTTTGAAAGCATAGGCCATCTATATGTCATTCAACCGTTTTTGTATCAACGCATGGTCGATTCTTTTCGATCGGTAGTGGAATCGAGCGGAGAGAATCAGAACCCCGACAGTAAAGAAGGAGTCGATATGCTATCCAGGATACTATCCATAATAGAAAGCCAAAAGGTCAAAACCTTTTATGACTATTATAAAAACTTAATACCAAGCCACACACCTGCCTCTACCGAAGGTAGTACACAGCTATACCCGCAAGAACAATCATTGTATGAAGAAGTCAGACAAACGATTATAGAGGCTACGGTTGGAGAAGATATTCCTTACATAAAAATTACAGGTTTCCTTTGGTCGTCTCCAGAATGTACGCCGATTGCGATCAAGATGATTCAGGATTTTTTTGAAGCAAACAGCGAGGCGGATGATATAATCATAGACATACAGGGAAACGGTGGAGGGAACGACGTCGTGTGGATGGATGGAATCATATCACACATAAGTTGCGAGCCTTTGATACAATATGGTATGATCGGTGTTAAGGATGGCAAGTTTAACCGTTTTATGTGGGATGCAGAGCAGCCGTTTCCGTCCGAGTTTCAAGAAATCGATAGCGAGACTTGGAATAAGACATTTCCGGATTTAAATATGGAAGATTTCGGTCATCTGAAGTTTTACAGTTACGAAAACACTTGCACGCAACACGAGGATAACATTTGCTTTCAAGGTCAATTATGGATGTTGATTGACAGTAGCAATTACTCCGCTTCTGATGCATTTGCTTCCTTTTGCAAGGCTACGGGCTTTGCAAGGCTTGTAGGCGAAACAACGGGCGGAAACGGACGTGGGGGGCAGCCATATACATTTGCCTTGCCTAACAGCGGACTGCTCGTGTACTTCGACCCATATTTTTCTTTAAATCCTGACGGAAGCTGCAACGCCATTGCAGGCACAAGACCGGATATTGAAACTAAGGCAGGAATGACCGCGCTGGAAACTTGTCTTGAAGCGATAGGGTAATAAAAATCCGCCAGTGCGCTGCGGCTGCAATTTGCAGCGTTTGCACACTGACGGACGCTAAAAATATTCACCAGTAGTTCCACTCGACGCCGTACAACTGCCACTTGTTTGAAAGCGGCCTTGCGGCACGAGTAGAATCTACCGGTGTTCTGGGCTACTGGTCACCATCGGAGGCGCAGCCCGCGCCTCTTTTTAGGGGAAAATAGCATAAAACGCTCCATCCCGGCAGGAATGGAGCGTCTTAGTCGCACGGATTGCCCTCCAGCACTGCCGTTTTTTTATATGCGGCGCTGGAGGTATTTCCTTATTTCGGCCTCTAATAGTGAACAAAATTCGACACCATTAGAGCATTTCTGAAACAGCGGGTATTCTGTACAATACTCGTGTCGGAGGTGAACTACTGGTGTCGATTTATAATACTCCATTAGAGGAGCGTTTCGGTGAAAAACTGGAAGAATTGCGCGAGGGGAAGAATATGACGCGCGAACAGCTTGCGGAGCAGGTCGGGCTTACCGCGAGGCATATCGCCGCATTGGAACGAGGTGAGCGGCGGCCGACGCTCAATACAATGGAAAAGCTGCTGCGGGCGCTGGGCGCACCGACCGAGTGGCTCATCTATCCGGAGTTTGAAGAACAAAATGCCCGCTTGCGCGAGATATCCCATTTGGCTGCTACATTTTCGGATGAGCAGCAGGAATTCCTGCTCGGCATTATGCGCCTGATGCGGAAACAGAAATATGAGGGTTAAAAATAGCGGTGTTCGCTGGAACACCGTTATTTTTTCTCTATGTATCGGTGAATTGCATGAAAGACATCTTCTATGAAGATCCGCTCGGCGTCTGTTCCACTTAGTTGGACATCGTTCAGTTCAACAACGCCTTTCAGCAAATAGTCTGCGGATACATGGAATATATTTGCTGTCCGCAGATAAAAATCCAGTGCTGGATGCGCACGACCTGCTTCAACTTGCGAAATCTGCTTTTGTGTACAATACAGCGCCCCAGCTAATTCCTCTTGCGTCATTCCGGCTTGCTGCCGAAGGCGTTGAATATTGCGGCCAACAAGCGTATAAAGACGTTCTGTATCCAAGTATTCTTCTTTGTATCTCGCCATCTGTAATTATATTTTCCAGTATTTTATATTGAATGTCAAAACTGTAGGAGAATAATTTATACAAATATTATCGAATATGCAACTTCTGTGTTCTGCCGCTGCCTATTGCAGAGTCAATCGCATTTTTGAACTGCTCAAACTTTTCATTCGGCACAAACGCTAGAACTGTTCCCGCAAAGCCGCCGCCGTGCACGCGCACTGCGCCGTGGCCGTCCAGCAGCTGCTGGCATAGCGCAATCGTCAGCGCCATGTCCTGATGCTGCACCGCGCCAAGCGGCAATACGTTTTGCAGCAGCGTCCAAGACGCGAGACCGGACTCGTTGACATAGTGCAGGAACGCATCAAAATTGTCGTTCTTTAGGGCTCGCACCTGCATCTGCACGCGGCGATTCTCATTGAAGAAGTGAATTGCACGCAGCACCGCGCGGTCGCCGGTTTCCTTGCGGATTTCCGCAATCTTTGCGTAAAACTCCTGCTCATCGACCTCACGGAGGACTTCCTTGCCGAAGAATTTCGCAACTTTCTTCATTTCGATCGGCATCGCCGCGTACTCGTCGGTCAGGTCGGCATGATCCGCACCAGAATCAATGGTGCAGAGGGTATAACCTGAATGTGCAAAGTCGTAATCGACTTTCTCGACGATCGGCGTTTTGGGGTCGTTGAAGTCGATGAACACCAGACCGCCGACGCTCGACGCCATCTGATCCATCAATCCGGACGGCTTGCCGTAGTAGACGTTCTCCGCATACTGTCCGATCTGCGCAATTTCAATGGCGGAAACCGCATTGTCTGCAAACAGGCCGTTGAGAATTCTGCCAATCAGCACTTCAAACGCCGCCGAGCTGGA
>ERZ831634.2882-NODE-2882-length-13857-cov-3.096508_pt1 | contig 13857 bp, 10 predicted proteins | sample MGYA00519953_ERZ831634 | MGnify/ENA primary metagenome ERZ831634 (study PRJEB31850, sample SAMEA3708718) | human gut metagenome | biome: human gut; feature: human-associated habitat; material: faeces | place: China | collected 2014 ... | reverse complement strand
TTATACAGCTTATTATCGGTTGCAGACTTAACTGCCATATCCAGTGTCTGCGGAATAATGCCAGAGGAGCCATTCCAAGCACCCTTATCAGGTGCAGGTGTAAAATAGTAGTTGGACTGCAGAAAGACAGTATTGAAAATGTTGGTTCGATTAGCGATAATACCGATGTTGGTATTGATTTCGTAATAGGTGCTGTTAAAACCCAGATACGGAGACCAAATAAATTCCTTCCGAATACCCAGCGGCGTATCGTTGCGAATAGTGTATGCCAGATCATTCAGCAGACCAATCTGTGCATTGGAGGTCGGCGACGAAACATTTGTGGTGCCAAAAACGCGTTCATTCGTCCAGTAAAAGCCCTTAAAAAGATTCTTATAAGTGGAATTAGCCGAAATCTGGCTCCGGATCTGCTGAATATAATTGCTCTTGATGTTGGTGTAGTCTGCGCTACGACGGGTATAGGTAGTCGAATCAAAGTTTACAGCGGGGATGCCGATATAGAAAGGTTTGCCCGTCTGAGCAACAATCTCAACCTGTTCCATTACATCGGAAATCAAATCGGTGAACGGGCCGGTCTTGTATACATTATAATCACCCGTAACACCTACCACAAAACCAGTTACATGCGACAGATTGTCCAGATCGCCTTTGCTAAACTGCGTATACTTGTCGCCGTTAGTATTATACTTACCAGCGAACAGAAAAGTCAGTCTGGTCTGAGAAATTGCCATGATAACACATCCTTTTTATTTTTTTAGTTATATAATACTTTAGTTATAAACATCTAATAATTTTATCCTCTTCAATAAAAAAACAATTACCGTTTTAGTAGATATTGATTGAAAAAACGATCGTTTTCTTAGACGATTTCGAATTTTTGTGTCAAAATAAAAGATTGATAAAATGTTTTTTTATGCATTTATTATGCAAATATGTGTGCAAAAATAAGCAATTTATTTATTTTGTGATACAAAAAGTCGATTTTTTTATCATTATGAATAAAAAAGTGAGTCTTTTAGTAGAAATATGGTAAACCGATAGACCTATTTTTTATCGGAAAATTTATACGGTTTTTAAGAATTCATTTCTTTGGGGCAAAAAAGCATTGCCCGACAGATTCTATTTTTAGGATCTGCCGGGCAATGCTTTTTTGTTTCGGAACAACTTTCTTTTTAGCATTTCTCGATTTTTTTATATTGACAGTAAAAAATCTCTCTTTTTTATTGTTAAATACATATTGTGATATAGTATTGATTTTCAGATATTTATTTTTGAATTAAATAATATTTCCGTTTTTTTTCAATAAAGTTGACGTAAAAAAGTTGAAAGTAGCTGACGTTTTTTAAGTCACATATTTGTCTATTAAATGTTTTTGGAAATATAATATGAAGTTTTAAATCTAAATGCCAAAAGTATTGATAAAAAAATAATTTAAAAAATATTTTCGCATTGATCGTTGTGTGTAATAAGTTTCTAATGCCAGTCTTTTAATCTTGATGGAAAAACTAAAATCAATCAAACTATACTTATGAGAAAAAACTATTTTGCTGAACTAAGGGCTGTTTTGCTGATCTCTGCTGCTTTATTGCAGGGAGTGTCCCTGTATGCAAATACGGGAGATGCAGTAGCTGAAACAAAAGGTGCTGCTGCGGGTGAAGTTGCTCAGAAAAAGACTACCGTGAAGGGAGTCGTAACAGATGAGAAAGGAGAACCGCTGATCGGTGTTAGTATTGCTTTGAAAAATTCGACACAGGGAACGATGTCTGATATGGACGGGAGATACACGATTTCTACGGATGTAGAAAATCCGACCTTGATATTCTCTTATGTGGGATATACTTCGCAGACTATTGCTGTGGGTGGAAAGAAAGAGATAAATGTCGTACTTAAAGAAGAGAGCCATGCTCTTAATGAGGTGGTAGTGACGGCTATGGGTATCTTGCGTAAAGAGAAATCCTTGACTTATGCTACACAACAGATTAAGAGCGATGACCTGAATCGGGTGCAAGATCCGAATGTGGCAAACTCTATCGAAGGAAAAGTTTCAGGTGTTGTTATTACTCCGAGTGCCGGAGGAGCCGGAGGAGCTTCGAAGATCATACTTCGCGGTAACAAGTCGGTTTTCGGATCCAGTACCCCGTTGATTGTTGTCGATGGAGTTCCCATGACCAATAATACACGTGGACAGATGAGCGACCTTGCTACCATGACCAGTTCGGGAGTAGGGGAAGGATCCGACCCGCTATCCATGATCAATCCCGATGATATCGAGTCTATCAATGTTTTGAAAGGGGCTAATGCAGCCGCCCTTTACGGGTCGGCTGCAGCCAATGGAGTTGTAATGATAACCACAAAAAGAGGTAAAGAGGGTAAACTATCCATCAATTTCTCTTCAAATCTTACTTTCGATACGCCGCTTCTGACACCGAAAATTCAGAATATTTATGGAGCAGAGGTATCGAATATTGGGCTTTCCGTAGATAGTTGGGGCGACAAAGTTTCATCACGCCGTGCAGATAATTTGGTGATCAATGTCCCATTGGACGGAGACCAGTTCGGCGCGGATCGTACACATGAGGTCTATTTGCGTAACAGTGCGGGCAATGACCTTGATGATTTTTATCGTACCGGTCTTACGGCCAATAACTCGATAGCATTGTCCGGTGGTACGGATAAGATTCAAACTTATTTCTCTTTCGGTAATTCTCACTCTAAAGGAATGATCGAAAGCAACTCTTACAATCGCAACTCTTTTGCATTCCGTCAGAGTTATGAATTCTTTAAGCGACTCCATTTCGACGTGTCTATGAATTATGTACAGACCGTTACCCGTAATCGTCCCGGTGGCGGTACGACCGGAAACCCGATTTATCACATGTACATGATGCCGCGCAATATCGATATCGGTTACTATCGCAATAATTATGCCATAGACGGCACATGGAACAGTAATATAAGATCAATTTATGTACTTGATCAGGGGAAGTATGTATTGACCCCGACTCGTGTAGCGCTTTCAGGTCCTATGCAAAACTGGGCGTATATGGAAGCCAGACAAAATAATCCTTATTGGTTGATGAACCAGAATCGCAATAAGGTAAACGAAGACCGTTTCTATGGTACGATAACCGGTCGTGCCGATATTTATGACGGATTGAGTTTCCAGGCGCGAGTCAGCATCGATCACACCAAATATAAGAAAGACAGCCGTCGTTATGCAACGACATTCCTTCCTTCCAATATGGATGACTATGGAAATTATTGGAAAGACATCGAGACGGCCAATGAAATTTATACCGACTATTTGTTGAGTTACAATAAGACTTTCGGAGACTTTTCGGTATCGGCTACAGCCGGTTGGGTAGGCCACTTGCGTGAAACGGAGACTCAAAAGACCGATGTGGTGGCCACTTATATAGATCCGAATAATCAAATGCTTTCGACACGTGTCAATTTGTTCCAGACAAATGCCGGAGGAACATCTGCCACCAAGACGACAAAGTTGACAGATTGGGATAAAGCCGCACTCGTTACGGCTCAATTGGGTTGGCAGGAAAAAGTATATATCGACGGATCTTATCGTCGAGATTGGTATCGTGCTTATAAACAATTTTCCGACCGTGGGACACCAGACAACTACGGTTATTTCGGAGTCGGAGCCAATGCCATTGTCAGCTCTCTTGTTGAATTACCCGACTGGTTCAGTTATTTGAAGTATCGTCTCTCTTATTCAGAAGTAGGTAACTCTATACCTAATCAGGTCTATGCAAAAGGGACAGAGGATCTCAAGACGGGCGTTATCTCTCCGAGTGCGTATGCCCGTTTTGCTAATCCGTTACCCGAAAAGACAAAGTCTGTTGAGACCGGTGTCGAAATGATGTTTTTAGATAATCGACTCAATTTAGACCTTACCTATTATAACTCTAAGATGCAAGATCTTTATATGATAGCGACGAATGCGTCCGGCTTGTCAGAGCCGGTGAATTCCGGAAAGGTTCGCAATCAGGGTATCGAGGCCACGGTAGGCTATAATTTTCGTTTCGGAAAGAACTGGTCTTGGAGAACTTCTTATAACGTATCATTCAATGATAACAAGATTCTCGAAACTTCATACGAAGAGGATGGCAGTGAAAAGCTTATTTATAACGATTTGATGGGCGTTCGTGTACGTTACCGCAAGGGCGGTTCTATCGGAGATATGTATGTGACGGATTTTAAGCGTGATGAAAAGGGGCATTATGTTCTCGATTCTAACGGTGCACCGCAATTGGAAACCGAGGCGAACAAGCAATATGGCGTTTATGCCGGCAATATGAATTCGAAATGGCAAATGGGATGGAGCAATACCATTCGCTATAAAGACTTCTCTCTGTTCTTCCTGATTAACGGTCGCATTGGCGGAAAAGTCATATCGTTTACCGAAGCCTATCTCGACGGATCAGGTTTGTCAGATCGTACGGCCGAAGCCCGTCAGTATGCCGAACAACATAATCTCATAGCTTCAGATTATGGCTCGCAGTTGGGAATGTATCTACCCGATGGTAGTAATCGAGTCGTGCCGATTACCTCTTATTATAAAGGTATCGGAGGCGCATCTCCGGCATCTTCGCAATATATTTATAACGGTACCAATTTCCGTTTGCGAGAGCTTTCTTTGGGTTATACGTTCCGTAATCTGATCGGAGAAAATAAGAATTTGACTCTTTCGTTCATTGCCCGTAATCTGTTCTTTATTTACAAAGACAGTCCGGTCGATCCCGATGTATCGCTTTCTACAGCTAACGGAGCCGGAGCATTTGAGATGTTCAACATGCCGTCGTCACGATCATTCGGATTCTCATTGAATGTTAATTTCTAATCATAAAGCAGTATATCATATGAAAAAAAACAAAATATTTTTCACGCTTTTGGGATCAGTCGCTTTCCTGGGCTTTCAATCATGTTTGGATTATGATATTCCGACAGATGATTTTGACCAAACAGAAATAAAAGTCGATGATACGATCTATCATGGAGCGGCAGACAGTATAGATTATATGAAGTCTATTTCGGAAGAGGGATTAGATGCAGCGATTCAGGCGTTGAACACCTCTTTCAGGCAGGCTCGCGGTGGAATATACGCGATGCGGGGAGGAAAAGAAGGCCAAGTGCCTGGAGCACACTCTTATCAACGTCAGTTCTCTTTAGGTCCCGATAATTATGCACAATATTCGGTTGTTCCGCATTCCGATTTTATGTACGGGGAGCTGAGACATATCTATGCCGTAAGTCCCGATTTCAATCCGGGACCGTTCTCCTGCTATGAGATTTCCAAGAATGTATTTGTGCCTCTGTTAAACCGACCGGAAATCGACTCTATACCCGAAATGAAAGCGATTTTCCTGCTTTTATTCAATTATGCCTCTCAGGAAATTGCCGACTTGTACGGGCCGTTTCCGTATGTCGATTTCAAGGCGAACAAACAAAGTGCTCCGTTTACGTATAATGACTTGCGGACTATTTATGTGAATATCAAGGCAAATGTAGATACCGTTCTCAAATGTCTTCACTATTTCGATCAGAAACCGGAATGGTATAAGTCGAAAGTTAAAGGCCAGATGAGCCAGCATTTGTCCGACTTATCTATGATGAAAGCGACCAATGTCGAGACATGGATTCGTTTTGCCAATTCGTTTAAGTTGCGTATGGCAATGCACATAGTCAAGGTCGATAGACCTATGGCAAAAGAATGGGCAGAAGAAGCTGTTCGTGATGGTGTTATCGAGAGTACGGATGATGAGATCGGTTTGCGTCCTATGTATTTAGGAATGACTCATCCGCTTTTGGAGATAACCAATACTTGGGGAGATTCCCGCTTGAGCGCATCATTCGAAAGTTTGCTTAAAAGTCTGAATCACCCTTACGCCGATTATGTGTTCGAAAAGAACGGTAATGCTTTTGTGAATAAAACGACAGAAGAAGTGACTCCGGCAAATACGCGTATTGTCGGTATGCGAGAAGGCGTTACACCTGGAACTGGTCAGGCTGCAGCTTCTAATCCTTATGCTGGATGCAGTAAATTGAGTGCGCAAGTATTTGCAGGATATGCTCCACCTCTATATTTAATGAAAATGTCGGAAGTGGACTTTTTGCGAGCAGAAGGTCATCTTTACGGTTGGGATATGGGCGGCTCGGAATCGTTTTTCTATAATCGAGGACTTGACAATGCCTATCTCGAAGACCGGGATATGAAGATGGCATCGACTTATGTTACTCGTCTCGAAGAATATAAAAATCTCGAAGCTCCTGTTGCCTACACTTATGTCGATCCCCAGGGTATTGTGGATGATATGCCGAGTGTTACCCAAATCGGGGTAAAGTGGAATGAAGGAGATAGTCCTGAAGTGAAACTCGAAAAAATCATTACCCAGAAATATATCGCAGCGTATCCGTATAGTTATGAACCGTGGGTAGATATGCGCCGTACGGGCTATCCGAAAGTGTTTCCGGTGATAAATCCGGGTAACGGAGACGGTTCTTTGTCTGAAGGAGATTTGATCCGCCGTATGCCTTTCCCGAATACCGATGACGCTTCTATCCGGGATATTCAGGCTACCGGTCTTAAAGCGCTGGGAGGAGCAGATCTCCAGGCTACGCGCTTGTGGTGGGATGTAGACCAGCCTAACTTTTAATAATATGAGAAAACAAGAATAGTATTTCGGTATTGTGCCGAAATACTATTCATTAACTAAACAACCTAAATTAAAATTATTTGCTTATGAAAAAAAGACACTTGATTATCAGTGCTATGGTATGTTGTTCGGTAATGGGTACACCGGGCACAGCGATGTCACAGATGTCGGAAACTGCAACGAAAGAGGTGTATGATTTTTCCGGTTTTGTGGATGTAGATTTGATGGAATTGTTCTATAATGCATTGCAGAAGGGACGTAATTACCCGACAGAAGAAGAGTTTGCTGCCAAAGGTATTCTTCCTTCTGACATTGCATTTATTCGTTCGCATGTGCGTAAAGCTCAAATTATAGATCGAGCCAATCGTCTTCTTCCCGATACGTATGAAAAACGGGATCTTTGGATGAATATTCCGATGAGTACGGGTAAAGATGGGGCTGTAGGGCAACCTACGACTAATTTTGCAGATGATGTATTCTCTATGTGGAACTACACTAATCTGTTCGGGTCATGGAATCATGGTTTTTTCTCTGCTCCAGGTGCGTGGGTTGATGCTGCACACAAGAACGGAACCAATATTATGAGCGGTATCAAATTTTTTGAAAGTTGGGGAGTTGATTCCGGAGAGTGGAATAGAATAATCAGCGAGAAGAATACTGACGGTACGTTCAAGTATGTAAAACCGATGATTAATTGCTTGATGTATTTCGGTGCAGATGGTATTAACTATAACTGGGAAGATACCGGATATACCAATGAAACTACGATTGCCTTCAATAAGGCATTGTATAAAGAAGCCGCTGCTTGTGGTTTTGATAATTTCCATTTGGGATTATATACGGCAATGTCATCTATCGTAGGTAATCCGAATGCCTTGTTTGGTGATGAAACCGGACGTACTGCTCATACGATGTTGAATTATGCAGCTTCGGATTTTTCTTATAATATGGGAGCTTCTGTCCGTAAGGCGGAAGAAGTTATGGGTACGTCTGAGGGACTTTATGCAGGCGTATGGATCGTAAGTATGGATCGTGGCTGGTCTCGATTAAATGCTACTGACGATGACAAGAGGTGCGGTATTTGTCTTTGGGGCGAGCATAATGCGAGTCGTTTTTGGACTTATAATTCGGGAGCGGATGCTTATGAAGCACAAAGCAATTATCAATCTTTGCTCGAACGGGCTTTTTCGGGAGGTAACCGCAATCCGTTGAATCGTCCAGAAATAAGTAATACAGGAAACAGTTTTGATATATGGAATCTGCTCGATTGGTCAACTGTAAACAATGGAGAAAAATCAAAACAGATGCAGGATGCGGTGCCGGAATTAAAAGGGCGGAAAATTAGAATTGACAGTCTGGAACTGTCAAAGGAAGGTATGGCGGCACTACGTGGAAGAGTACAGAGCATGCCGGGACGTATTGATATGGAAGAAATGATGCAGATGAGAGAGGTTCTTCTAAAGCTCCAAAGATTTTTCTGCATCCACCTACATCTGCATTGTGCCATCAAGATACAGTATTGCATATTCAAGCGGTTCATCAATGGCAAGTGCATTTAATGCACAATCTGATCCGGGTGTAGTCTTTAAATCCTTTTCGGCTTCCCAACAATCAATACGGAGTATATAGCCTGCACTGGTATAAACATCAATGCTGTTTTGATTAGGATTGTATTCTGCAAATATTGTTCTCATCGTATCGAATCTCCTTATCATTCAATCATCAGTAAAAAAATCAGAAGCATTTCAATCAGTTCACCATGTCAGTTTTATTTTGTGTTATATTGTTTTATATAATTTTCTTTCCCTTATTTTTTCCCTTATCAGAGTTCGCAAACTCGTATGGGAAGATATAACATAAGGGAAAGCCTAAGGGAAAACTCACCTGCGATAAACTTAGTGTTTTCAAGGGTTTGTAAGGAATTTGATAACATAATATAATAATTATTAAATCCCTTAGAATATGTGAAATCTCAATTCCAGTTTGTTTTTCCTTTCTTACCATTTTTAATCGAATTAAATACCAAGTAATTTTTCCAACTCATCCATTGCATCGCCAATCTCCATTTCAATTTTGCGAATATTAGCCATAATTTCTGAAGTCGGAGGATATTCTACCGGAATGTATTCGATCTCTTTGTATTTATTAAAGCTTAAATCATAGTCATTTTCTATGATCTCATCTTTTGATACCATAAATGACTTTTCTGTACGTTTTCGCTCTGCCTCTTTATCTAAATGCTTAAAACGTTCTATAATGTCCGGTACGATACACGCACATCTGCCACCGATTTTAAGAATCCGTAAAAATAATGCTAAAAATAAAAGTTCCGTTTTTTTAGTCTTGCATACTTTGAGCAGATCCCCTGATACCGTTTCCGCATCCAAACTACCCTTAAAAGGCGGATTTGCTAACACAAGAGAATATTTGTCTTTATCTGTGTTCTGATCTGACAGGCTGTCCCGGTACTCAATCACAGGGTTGTCAATTCCATGCGTCATCATACTCATTGCACCAATGCGAAGCATTGTACGATCCATGTCATATCCGTGAAACATATGATATGTAATCTGTTCTATTACACTAAGTGGTTCTACAATGCCACTCGCTGCAAAAACATCCTACAACCCATCTATCTTGTTCTTTAATTCTCCTGTTATCATTTACTACTCCTCTCCTACAACCGGATAAACGCAACACTCTGTCCCTCTGCTGTCACCTTACTTCCATCACACTCTACTTTGCCACCAAACGCATAAATCGTTTCTTTGCCTTCTTCGTCAAAATCAAAAGATACATTCTGATCGGACGGATTGATCACAACAAGCACTTTTTCTTCATCATTGCTTCTGATATAAGCCAATGGATAAGCGTCTTTCTTTGCATAGACAAATGAAATGTCTCCCTGATTAGAAAGTGCTTTGTGTGCCTTTCTGACCTGTAAAAGTTTTTTCACTTCCTGATACAATGAATCCGGATCCTGTATCTGTGCCGCTACCGTCGGGCGGTCTTTTTTAGGATCCTGACTAATATATAGTTTCTCTTTTGGTGCGGTACTAAATCCGGCATTCACCCCCTGATCCCATTGCATCGGAGAACGTGAACCGGTTCTGCCATAGCCGCCTTCGACCGAATCCAGTCCCTCCACATAACGCATACCGATCTCATCACCATAATAGATGAATGGTGCTCCCGGCATAGATAACAGAAATGCAAATGCAATCTTTAACTCATCTCCATGCAATAATCTTGCCAGACGATCCATATCATGGTTTCCTGACGGAATACAGATCAGACCCTTCTTGTCTGCCTTTTTATAATTTTCAATATATTTTTCTACAAATACAGATACATCTCCCTTACCGCGTGAAGAGAAGAACGGTTCTTCACAGCGGAACAGATCGTTATAATGAGATGGTCCAAAATGAAGCAGGAAATCCATATGGAAACCGCCAAGAATCGATTTGTCCGGTTCGCCCCATTCGGAAACCATAGCTGCTTTTGGAAATTCTGCATTTAAGAATTCCCGTACATTCTGCCAAAGTTTGATCGTTCCTTTGCTGTCAGGATCATTTTTAACCAACGAACCTGCCATATCCACGCGGAAACCGTCACAGCCCATTGTAAGCCAGAAACGCATGACATCTTTCATTGCTTCTAATGTTGCCTGTGGTCCCGGTGCATCCTGTGGCTGCTGCCAGTCTCTTTCCTGTGTATAGAAGCCATAATTTAATGCCGGCTGATGTGAGAAAAAGTTGACCGCACAGGAACCGTCCCTGTCAGAAATACCACGAATACAATTCATTCCCTGTGGCTCTTCCCAAATACAGTCCGTCCATACATAACGGTCTGTATATTCATTCTTCTTAGCCTTCATGGATTCTTTAAACCACTTATGCGTTACCGCAGTATGTCCCGGAACTAAGTCTAGGATCACATGCATGTCCCTTTTATGCGCTTCTTCAAATAAATGTGCAAGATCTTCATTCGTACCATAGCGTGGTGCAACGGTATAGTAATCTTCCACATCATATCCGGCATCTCCAAATGGCGATAAAAAGCAGGGATTTAACCAGATTGCATTACATCCTAATTCTTTGATATAATCCAGTCTTTTGATGATTCCCGGAATATCACCGATTCCGTCTGCATTGGTATCCTGAAAAGATTGTGGGTAAATTTCATAAAATGTGGCATCTGCAAGCCACTCCGGCTGTTTATTCTCTGGCATATCAGAATCTCCTTGTTATATATTTTGTTATGGATAAACAATTGGATAAACGATAACGATACTACAGCTGTATCTTTACGCTAAACGCTATCTGTTTATCGACTTTATACTCACCATGTTACTCTTTCAAAGTTTTCCTTCCTGATCGGAATAAATTTTGCATGTACACATACAATTCCACTATACATTTCCTCGTTTTAAAAAGCAAGAACAAAAGTAAAAAGCCCTGCCATCGTGCATATCTGCCGGATATCCGGTCGCACAATGACAAGACTTTTTTTGCAAGTTTATTCTACTAAAAACACATTTTGATGATGATCATCAAAGAAATCATAAACATCTGACTTTCTGATCTTGTTAAAACAGATCCTTGATTCTAATTTTTCTTTTTCTTTCTCTTTACTGCTGCAATGATTGCCTGCAATACAATGAAGAAACAGAGCAATGCAGATAATGTGATTCGTACCCACCAGCTTGAAAGAGTACCCTGTGTTGTGATCAGACTTGAAATAGTACCATTGATCAATACACCAAAGAGTGTACCGATTACGGTTCCGACACCACCACTCAAGAGCGTACCACCGATTACAGCTGATGCGATCGCATCCATTTCAAGACCTTTTGCCTGCTCTACGAAACCGGCACAACTGTTCAGACAGAAGAGGAAACCGCCAAGACCGGCTAAGAAACCGTCCAGTACATAAGCTTTCATCTTTGTTCTCTTTACATTTAAGCCCATCATAACCGCACTTTGCTGATTGCCACCGATCGCATACAGGTTACGACCAAACTTGGTAAACTTAAGCATGATCGTGATCAAAATGACAACTCCAAGTGCAATGATCACAGTTGGATAAATATATGCCGGAATAAACATTCCTCGTCTGTTATAAGTACCAAACGGAAGATTGATACGGTAGTTTGCCCATGCTAAGAAAGTTTTGTTCTTAATGGCGATCATGTCGGTACTGATAACGGCTGTTAAACCTCGCCCGAAGAACATACCTGCCAACGTTACAATGAATGGCTGAATCTCCAGATATGTTACTAAGTAACCCTGAACGACACCAAAGAGAATACCGATCAGTAATGAGATCACAACGGCTGAGATTGCACTCATGCCTTTATTTTCCATTGCATATGCGGCTGACATACAAACCAATGCGGTAACAGAACCAACCGAGATATCGATTCCACCGGTGATCATGACTAATGTCATACCACAACCTATAACGATCAGGCCAGCATTCGAAATGAACAGGTTCATAAACATCTGGGGTTTTGCAAAACCTTTGTCTTCAAAAATTATCATTCCTGCGATGTACATTACTGCGAATAACACGATTGTAATCATCAACAGGAATGTACTACTATTAATTTTTCTTTTAGCTTTTTTCTTTTCCATATTAATGACCACCTTCCATCGCTTTATTGTTCTTTAAAGCTCTTTTTTTCTTCCACTCATCTACAGATCTTCTAAATACAGGACTCTGGATCACCACGATAATGATAACGACAACTGCCTTGTATACAGGAAGCTGATCGGCTGATACATTCAATCCGTAAAGAACAGTTGTAAGTGCCTGGATTGTATAAGCTCCGATCACAGATCCCATCAGGCTGAACTTACCACCACCAAGGGCATTTCCACCAAGGGCAACTGCAAGGATGGCATCCATTTCCAGGTTAAGACCGATGTTGTTTGCATCTGCGGAATAGATACGGCTGGATGCTACGATTCCGGCAATACCAGCCAGCACACCACAAATAACATAAGTAAGGAATTTGATCATTGTGGAATTTAATCCAACAAGGCGGGCTGCTTTTCCATTAATACCAACGCTTTCAATATAAAGGCCAAGTGCTGTTTTCTTCAGGATCAGGTAAACAATTAAAACTGTGATGATCGCAAAGAAAATAGGAGTTGGGATCGGACACTTTCCAATGTAACCACCTGCCATCTTAAAAGAATCCACACGAATATAAGTAATCTGTCCATTTGTTACAAGCTGTGCGATACCACGTCCGGCTGTGTAAAGGATCAAAGTTGCAACCATCGGCTGAATATTCAGCCTGGCAACCAGAAATCCATTGAATGCACCACATAATGCAGATGCAAGAAGCGCTGCAATCACTGCAATGATAATCGAGTTCTGATACTCATTTACAGAAACCTGTCCACCGGAAAGGATCTGACAGCAAACAGCAGCTGCTACAGCCATAACCGCACCCACACTGATATCCTGTCCACCAGATGCCGCTGTTACCAGTGTCATACCGATTGCAAGGATAACCAACTCTGAAGCACGATTGATAACATCAATGATATAACCGTAAAGTACGCCGTTTCGAATAGATACATTAAAGAAGTCCGGTGTCTTGATCACATTGAGCAAAAGTACGGCGATGAGACACACGATAGGAAGAAACAGACGCGCACTTGTTATTTTCTTTAATTTACTCTTATTCATTATTTATCGTCACCTCCGGCAATAGCTTTCATAACTCCGCTCTGGGAAAGTTCATTCTCTTCCAGCTCGCCTACCTTCTGACCGTCACGAAGAACTGCCATACGGGAGCAGGTACGGAGCATTTCCTCAACCTCTGAGGAGATAAATGTAACTGCCATTCCCTGATCCGCAAGATCAAGAACCAGTTTCTGAATCTCTGTTTTAGTACCGATATCAATACCTCTGGTCGGCTCATCCAGAATCAGATAATCCGGATTAGTCAGAAGCCATCTTCCAAGGATAACCTTCTGCTGGTTTCCACCGGAAAGTTGTTTGATCAAAGTCTCGCGGCTTGCACATTTGATCTGGAGAAGATCAATATACTTGTCTGCAATCTCACACTGTTTTGCCATAGGGATCTTTTTCAGAATTCCCTGTTTTGCCTGAATTGCAAGGATGATATTTTCTCTTACGGACAAATCTGCAACAATTCCCTCTGCTTTAC
>ERZ831634.2820-NODE-2820-length-14148-cov-6.892074_pt1 | contig 14148 bp, 9 predicted proteins | sample MGYA00519953_ERZ831634 | MGnify/ENA primary metagenome ERZ831634 (study PRJEB31850, sample SAMEA3708718) | human gut metagenome | biome: human gut; feature: human-associated habitat; material: faeces | place: China | collected 2014 ... | reverse complement strand
CGCCCATGCGCAGCTGGTTGGCGTAGTCCACGAACACGATGCCGTTGTTGACGACGGTGCCCATCAGCACGATGAAGCCCATGAGGGAGATCATGGTGAGCTGCTGGCCGGTGACCAGCAGGCCGATCAGGCCGCCGGTAAAGGCCAGCGGCACGGTAAACAGCACGATGAAGGGGGACAGCAGGCTCTGGAACTGCGCCACCATGACCAGATACACAAAGGGCAGGGCCAGAGCCATCCACTGGACCATTTCCTTGACCATGAAGTCCACGTTCTCGGTCTCGCCGCCCATGGAGAAGTTGCAGCCCTCCGGCATCTCGCTGCCGGCCGCAAACTCGTTCAGGGCCTTCTGCAGAACGCGGGACTGCACGGTGGTGTTGTAGCCGTCCAGCGTGTCGGCCGTGACGGTGACGTACTCGGTCTGGTTCTCGCTGGTGATGGAGTCCGGCGCGGTGCCGGTCTCCCAGGTGGCAATGTCGGCCAGGGTGCAGGTGCCGGTCACCGTTTCGCCATCGGTGTTCAGGACGCTGGTGTCAAAGGTCATGTCCATCATGTTTTCCTTAGTCAGCGGGTCCAGATTATTGGTGATCTTTACGTCCATGGTGGTGCCATCCACCGTCACCGGGGTCTGGGCCGTGGCGGTGGTGGTGAGCCGCTGGGCGATCTTCTGATACACCTCGGCCACGGTCAGGCCGTAGGCGCGCACCTTGTCGCGGTCCACCTTCAGGATGATGGTGGAGTCACCGGCGCCAAGGCCGTTGGTGGCGTTGGCAAAGCCGGGGGTGCTGTTCACGATGTCCACCACCTTTTCCGACAGGGCGGTGAGGGTGTTCACATCGGAACCATAGATCTTGATGGACAGACCGCTGGACAGCTGGCTGGTGAGCTCCCCGGTCATGCCGGAGATCTCCACCGTGCCGGTGCACTGTTCCACCCCGGCAATGGCGGTTTCCAGCGCCTGCCGGGCGGTCTCGATCTGACGGGAAGACAGATCCTCCTTCAGCATCACGTTGATTTGATATTTGCCGTAGCTGCTGGCGGCAGCCAGCAGGTCGGTGATGGTGCTGGGCAGGCCCAGCTGGCTGATGTCCATGCCCGCCACGCTGGTGTCGGTGGTGATGCCCACCTCGGTCACATTGTCCACGGCCATGGCAGCTTCCACGGCCTTGCCGGCCACAACGTAGGATTCCTCCTTGCTCAGGCTTGCGTCGGTGGACAGCGTGATGACCGCCTCGTTGCTGGTGATCTGGGGCAGAAGCTCGATGCCCATGTTCAGCACCTGCCAGCCGCTGAACACCAGCAGCACCACGGCAGCTGCCAGCGGCACGGCACGGTGCTGCAGGCACCATTTCAGGCTCTGGACGTACTTGTCCTGGACCTTTTCAAACCAGACCAGCTCCTTGGGCTCGGCCTTTTTCAGCACGGTGGAGGCAGCCGCCGGCACCACGGTGACAGCCACGATGAGGGACGCCATGAGGCAGTAGCCGATGCACAGCGACATGGGCAGCATCAGGCTGCGCACGATGCTGGAGGAGAACACCACCGGCAGGAACACGCACACCGAGGTGAGGGTGGAGGCGATGACGGACATGCCTACCTGCTTTGTGCCCTGCACGGCGGCGCGGGCCGCCGGGACCCCCCGGCTGCGCAGGCGGTAGATGTTCTCGATGACCACCACCGAGTTGTCTACCAGCATGCCGATGCCCAGGGACAGGCCTGCCAGGGTCATAACGTTCATATCCAGGCCGGTAAAGTACATGAGCACCACGGCAAACAGCACCGACAAGGGGATGCTGACGCCTACCACCAGGGTGGGCTTTACGTCCTTCAGGAAGATGGCCAGCACGATGATGGCCAGTGCAGCGCCCACCGCCATGCTGGTGAGGATGCTGCGGATGATGATGGTGATATAGTTGCCCTGGTTGGACAGCACCACGATGTGCAGGCCGTCGTACTGGGCTTCCAGCTCCTGGAAGGCGCTCAGGCAGTTGTCCGAGACGTCGCTGGCACTGGAGGTAGCGTTTTTATAGATCTTGAGCACGGCGGCCTGTTCGCCGTTCAGGCGGGTGAAGCTGTCGGCGGCGTTGTCGATGACCTCCACGTCCGCTACATCGGACAGGCGCACGTCGCCGTAGCCGTCCACATGCAGCAGCAGGGCACCGGCAATGTCATCCACGCTGTTGTACTCCTCGCCGACTTTCAGCAGCCAGGACTCGCCGCTGGCGTCCTGCACATAGCCTGCCGGCATGGAGAAGTTCTGGGCGTAGATCAGGGTGGACAGGGTGTTGATGTCCAGCTGCTTCTGCACATCCGCCTGGGCCAGCGCCTGGGTGCGGGCCGTCTCGTACTCCTGCTTGGCCGTTTCCAGCTGCTTTTCGTACTCGTTGAGCTGCTCGCGGGCCTCGGTAAACTGCATGTAGGCGTTGAGCTGCTGCTGGGTAAAGCTGCCCAGTGCACGGGAGAAGGTGCTCATGAGCTGGGGCACATTGTCCATGGCCTTGATGGTATCTTCCAGCGTGCTGTAGATCACCTGCAGGCTCTTCTGCAGCTGCAGCTCGTCCGCCAGATCCGCAGCGCTGCTGCCCTCCGTACCGGTCTCGGTGTTCACCCGCTCCTGCAGCTTCTGCAGGGCATCGGTGAGCTTGTCGGTCACGTCACGCAGTTCGGACACGACCTCGATCAGGGAGTCGATGTCCCGCATGCCGGTGTTGTCGAACTTGTCCAGCACCTTCTGCAGACCCTGCTGCACCTCGATCAGTGCCTGCTGGATCTCCGGCTCCTTGACCACGGCAATGAGCTGGTTCACGCTTTCCATCAGCGCCCGGGCCTGCTTGCGCACCACATCCACCGCGTTGCCTACCTCGGTGCTCATGGAGGCCAGCACCGTGTTGGACACGGTGTTGCCAAAGTTCTTCATCTGCTTGTTGTACTCGGCGCGGCCGGCGGCGATCTGGCTTTCCGCACTGTCCAGCTGGGCACGGGCGTCCGCCAGCTTGGTGTCGATCAGGTCCAGCAGCTGGGCGTTGATCTCGTCGATCTTGTCCTGATTCAGCTGCACCTGCACCAGCTTTTCCACCAGACCGCTGGACGACACATTGGACACGCCGCCCTTGCGCTGCACATAGGGCACCAGCGTGTCCTTGACCAGCTCCGACAGCTGGTAGATGTCGCTGCCCTCCCGGCTCACCGCCACGGTCATGAAGGCGTTCATGTTCAGGCTGTACTCAATGATGGAGGGCGTCAGGCAGCTGCTGGGCAGGTCGCTCTTGGCCTGATCCAGCTTGTTGGACACCTTCACCAGGGCACTGTTCATGTCGGTATCATCGGTGAAGTGCATCAGCAGCAGGCTGTAGTTCTCCGCCGAGGTGGCCGTGATGTTCTCCACACCGGGCACCGTGAGGGCGTTCTGCAGCACGTCCGACACTTCGCTCTCCACACGCTCCGGGCTGGCACCCGGGTATACGGTGACCACCATCAGATACGGCGTGCTGACGTCGGGCAGCAGATTGGTCTGCATCTTCGTGATGGCCACAAAGCCCAGGATCAGCACCATCACCACAGCCACCAGCACCGTGAATGGCTTTTTGACACTGAATTTTTCCATTTTTCCTACCGTTTCCCTGCCATGCACCGCAGCACCGCAGTCCTTACCTCCGCAAGAGGCTCGTTCACACTTTAACATTCCTATTATACACAGAAGACGTAGGGTTGCAACAGAGCCCGTCACTTTCTTTCACAAAACTTTTCTCTTTGCCGTCTGTTCGGGACCAAATTCCGTCACACTCCGCCTGAAATACGGTCCGGAGGGCCGGATCATTGCACCGGGCGCATTTTGTTTTTTGCGTGGAAATGTGCTTTTGAATATGGTATACTAGAGTTCAGAATGGAGCAATAGGCCCTTTTGCGGCCTTTTTCCCGATAGAGCGAACCAGCAGACGAGGAGAACTATGAAAAAAGTCATTTCGGTCCGTTTCAAAGAAAACGGCAAAAGCTATTATTTTGACCCTGCCGATGCGGATATCCGTACCGGCGATTACGTCATCGTGGAGACTGCCCGCGGCATCGAGTGCGGCGAGGTGGTGCAGGGCGTCAAGGAGATCGCCGACGCGGCGGTGCCCAAGGCTCTCAAGCCCATTACCCGCATGGCCGACAGCGTGGATGTGCGCCGGATGCGCCAGAACCGCGAGGACGAAAAGCGCGCCTACCACACCTGCCAGGAGTGCATCGCCCGCCACGGGCTGGAAATGAAGCTGGTGGAGGCCGAATACACCCTCGACCGCTCCAAGATCATGTTCTATTTCACCGCCGATGGCCGCGTGGACTTCCGTGAGCTGGTCAAGGACCTGGCCGGCATCTTCCACACCCGCATCGAGCTGCGCCAGATCGGTGTGCGCGACGAGAGCAAGATGATAGGCGGTCTGGGCATCTGCGGCCAGCCCTTCTGCTGCAGCCGCTTCCTGAAAGACTTTCAGCCCGTCTCCATCAAGATGGCAAAAGAGCAGGGTCTTTCCCTCAACCCGACCAAGATCAGTGGTGCCTGCGGCCGCCTGATGTGCTGCCTGGCCTACGAGGAGAGCGCCTACGAGTACCTGAACAGCATCATGCCCATGGTGGGCAGCACCGTCCGCACGCCGGACGGCCTCGGCACCGTGCTCGAGGTCAACCCCATCTCCGGCTATCTGCGGGTGCGCTGCGGCACCGAGGCCTTCGCGCCCCGGTACTATAAGGTGAGCGTCTGCGAGTATATCTCCGGCGGCAAGCGCGCACCCCGCCGCCCCGACCCGGACGACGATTATTCCGGCGTGCGCAATCCCGCCCCGGTGGTGGCTTCGGCCAACGCCGACGGCACCTCGTCCTGCCCCGGCTGCGGCAGAAAAGATAAAAAATAAGAGGCTGGAAATGGCGGGGTCTCCGAGCAGTTAGTCTGTTAAAACTAACTTTGCTTCGTGATTTTCGCCAAAAAACCTCTTCAAATTTCTCCAAAAGTTAGCCTGTGCTTTTGTGCAACCCACCAAAAAACGAAAAATTGCTTTTAGGTGGGTACGGTTAGTCTTGCCTTTTTGAAACGGCTTTGTTAAAATGCAGTCAAGGATATGATTTCCGAGGGGTCTGCCAGAGCCGTGCAGGGGCAGATTTCTTCATAAATACTGAGCACGGGGAGATAAAGGAGAGTTCTATTATGGCACACAAGGTTTCTGACGCATGTGTTGGCTGCGGCGCTTGCGAGGGCGCTTGCCCGGTTGGTGCAGTTGCCGTTGAGAACGGCGTTGCAGTTGTGAACGCAGACGCTTGCATCGATTGCGGCGCTTGCGAGGGCGCTTGCCCCACCGGTGCTATCACCGCTGAATAATTTTTAGCAGATAGCGCGCGAATAACGCATCAAAAGCAGCAGACCTGCCAGGCGGGTCTGCTGCTTTTCTTTCTTGCATAATTTTTTCATCTTTCGGGACACAATATTTTGTCGGAGGATTTCGGCTGGGCGTATGGAACATTCTACCGAGATTTTGTATAATAAAACAGAAGTATACTGCTCCACCGTCCACCGGTTCGGCTCGGACGCGCTTTTGCTGGCCCGTTTCTGCGAGCCGCGGCGCAGCCAGAAGGCGGCAGACCTGTGCTCCGGCTGCGGCATCGTGAGCCTTGAGTGGCACGACCGGGGCCATCGCGGCCTCTGCGCCGCCGTGGAATTGCAGCCCGAGGCCAGTGCGCTCTTACAGGAGGCTGTGGCCGCGCAGGACATCGAGCACATCACCCCTTATCTCACCGACCTGCGCACCTTCCGGGAAGGGGAGGGCCAGTTCGATGTCTGCGCCTGCAACCCGCCCTACTTTACCGCCGGGCCGCAGAGCACCGACGCGGGCCGTGCCACGGCCCGCCACGAGACGGACTGCACCCTCGAGGATGTCTGCGCCTGTGGTTTCCGCCTGCTGAAAGACGGCGGAAAGCTTTCCCTCTGCCATCGGCCCGAGCGCCTGGCCGAGGTGCTGGCTGTGCTGCGGGCGCACCGCCTCGAGCCGAAGCGTCTGGCCTTTGTGAAGAATAAGCCTGACGCCGCGCCGTGGCTTTTTCTTGTGGAAGCCCAGAAAAACCGCCGCACCGGCCTGCGCATCGAACCAGATGTGCTCATCACCGCCGGGGCGGCGATGTACGGAGAAGTAAAATAATAACATCAGGGAGGTCAATCATGGCCGGTATTCTTTATATCGTGGCAACCCCCATCGGCAATCTGGACGACATGCCGCCCCGCGTGGCCGCCACCTTCGGCGCGGCGGACTTCGTGGCCGCCGAGGACACCCGCGTGACCATGCGGCTGCTGAACTATCTGGGCCTGAAAAAGCCGATGGTCAGCTACTACGAGCACGCATTGCAGAAAGGCGAGGGTATCCTGCGCCGTATTGAGGCGGGCGAGAACTGCGCCCTCTGCTCTGACGCCGGAATGCCCTGCGTCTCTGACCCGGGCGAGGTCATCGTGCGGGACGCGCTGGCCCGGGGCATCAAAGTCGTGCCTGTCCCGGCGGCGTCCGCCTGCGTGACGGCGCTGGCCGTCTCGGGCCAGGACACCTCCCGCTGGGTGTTCGAGGGCTTCCTGCCTGTGAACCGGAAGCAGAAAAAAGAGCGTCTTGCTGAGCTTCTGGGTGAAAAGCGGACCGTCATCTTCTACGAAGCCCCCCACAAGCTGCGCACGACGCTGGACGACCTCGTGAACGCCTTCGGCCCGGAGCGGAGCATCACCCTCTGCCGTGAGCTGACCAAGCTCCACGAAGAGATCTGGAAGACCACCCTCGGGGAGGCACAGGCCCACTACGCCGCCAACGAGCCGAGGGGCGAGTATGTTCTGGTCATGGCCGGTGCGCCAGCTTCCACAGAGCCGGAAGCAGAAATGACCCTCGAGCAGGCCGCACAGCGCGCCCTCGAGCTGACCGGACAGGGCTTCGGCCCCACTGCCGCCGCCAAGGCCGCAGCCCAGGGGACGCCCTACTCCAAGAGCGAAGTGTATAAAGTACTGCTGACCATCCAGCAGCGCGACCCGGAATAAAATTTGAGGAGGATCCTTTTCCCGTGACGAAACTTCTGATTTTGAGCGACAGCCACAACAGCCGTCTGGCCATCGAAAACATTCTGGCCGCCGAGGCGGACAGCATCGACGCGCTCGTCTTTCTGGGCGACGGCCTGCGCGACCTCGAGCAGGCGCTCACCTTTTACCCCTCTCTGCGGGCCTATGCTGTAGCCGGAAACTGCGATTTCGGTGCGCTGGAGCCGCTGGACGGGCTTGCCGCCTTTGACGGGGTGGTCGTCTTCTACACCCACGGCCATATGTACGGGGTGAAATACGACCTCGACACGCTGGCTGACGCAGCCGCAGCCCGGGGCGCGAACGTCGCCCTCTTCGGTCACACCCACATCCCGGTGGCAGAAGAGCGGGGCGGGGTGTTCCTGTTCAACCCCGGCTCCTGCGGCCGGTGCTATACCGGCCCCAACACCTACGGCATCCTGACCCTTGCCGACGGCAAGGTGGTCAGCCACGAGCACAAAGAGGTACCCAAAGCATGAGCATCAACGAGGTGCGCTGGCTGTCCGAGTGCGGCAGCACCAACGCTTACGCAAAAGAGCATTTTGAAGAGTTCGGCCCGGTGGGCGCGGTATACACCACCAATCAGACCGCCGGCCGGGGCCGTCTTGGCCGCAGCTGGGTGAACGCCGAGGGCCGCGCCCTCTATTATACGGCGGTCATCCGGGAGCCGCTGGCCCAGCCTGCCACCCTGCCGCTGCTGGCAAGCCTTGCCGTCCGCGATCAGCTGGCCCAGCGCTACGGCGTGGACTGCCGGATAAAATGGCCCAATGATCTGCTGCTGAACGGCAAGAAGATCGTGGGCATCCTCTGCGAGAGCGTCAGCTACGGCTACCAGATGCAGGGCCGGGGCATCGTCTGCGGTATCGGCATCAATCTGGCACAGCCCCAGAGCTATTTCGACGCCGCAAACCTGCCCAACGGCACCTCCCTCGAATTGCAGGGCGCGAAAGTGGATCTTGCCGCCGACCCCCAGTGGCTGGCCGAGGCGCTGACGGACTTCGGCTTTGACCGTCCGCTCTACACCTTCGCACGGGAGGGCTTCGCTCCCTTCCGGGACGAGTACAAGGCGGCCTGCGTCAACCTGGGCCGCCACGTCACCTTCGATTTGCCGGGCGGCGGCACAGGCAGCGGCACAGCCATCGACGTGGACGCCGACGGCCAGCTCATCGTCCGCACCGACAGCGGCGAGGAGAAGGTCTTCACCGGCGAAGTCTCCGTCCACGGCATCTACGGGGCCGTATAAATTTTCCAGCATTCCAGCGCCTCTGCAGGCCGTCCGGCCCCGGGGGCGCTTTTCTTTCTCCCTGCAAAGTTTGTGGAAAACTCGGGTTTTTCCACGGTTTTCCACACATGGTTTTTGCCGGGCAGCGTTTGTGGAAAACTCGGGTGTCAAAAATTCCAGAGGGGAGAGGCGCTTTTGCCCCAAGCGCGAAACGCCGCAGAAAATAAATTTTCGGCCTCGACTTTCTTTTCAAAAAAAGGCTCTGCGACCTCTTTTCTCCCCAGATTTTCCCTCTTTTCCCGTTTTAGAATACATCGTGTATAACCCAAAGCTCAATTTTCTGTGGAAAACTCGGTGGAAAAAGTGGAAAACACTGTGGGAAACCCCACTTCTTTTTCACAAAATCGGTGGAAAACCCAGTGGAAAAAGTTAAAAAATCATTCCAGATGGGATACTCTTCCGATAACGCACCAAAATGGAACCCCGCACTTCCCACGGATTTTCTTGAATGGGCCGGGCAAACATGATACAATGAAAAACAGAAAACGGCCCCGGACATGGGCCGCAAAAATTCTTTTCACGGAGGCTTCTGTCTATGAACTGGATCTCCCGCCTTGAGCGGAAATACGGCCGCTTTTGCATCCCCAACCTCATCTCTATCATCGTAGGCGGACAGATCTTAGTCTACGCCATCGAGCTGTTCGTCAACCAATTCATCTCAGTCTATCTCGGCCTGAGCCGGAGCCTGCTGCTGATGGGGCAGGTGTGGCGGCTCATCACCTTCGTCTTTATCCCGTTTTCGGGGGGCGGGCCGCTGAGCGTCATCCTCGGCATCTACTTCACATGGTTCATCGGCACGGCGCTGGAAAAGGAATGGGGCGATTTCCGCTTCAACCTCTACTTCCTGCTGGGGATGATCGGCACCGCGCTGGGCTGTCTCGTCACCGGCATCCCCGCCGACACCTACTGCCTGTCGCTGTCGCTGTTGCTGGCTTTCGCCATGCTCTACCCCGAGGTGCAGGTGCTGCTGTTCTTCGTCATCCCGGTAAGGGTGAAGTATTTCGGCCTCTTCGCCGCTGCCATGTGGCTGTTCAGCTTCCTGACTGCCGGGTGGCTGTATAAGGTGAGCTATCTGCTGAGCATGCTGGGATTTGTGCTCTTCTTCGGGCCGCAGGCACTGCGCAGCGTCCGGGCGTGGATACGTCGGGAGCAGTGGAAGCGGAAGAACCGGAGGTGAGCCGCACATGATGATAGACCGCCTTGCGGGCAATGCGGCCCTGAAAGACAGCGTCCGCCTGATGCTGGGCAGCAGCCGCCTGACCCACAGCGTGTTATTGGTGGGCGAGACGGGCCTGGGCGCGGGCTACGCGGCCCGGTGCATGGCGGCAGACTATCTTTACCCGGCAGGCGGCGCACCTGCTGAGGCCCTTCTGCGGGGCGAATGCTGCCGTGCCGTGGGCAAAGCCGGCGACCGCGACAGCGGCCGCATCGAGACCGGCGTGGTGCGGGAGGCCATCTCCGTCACCGGCATGGGCTCGGGCGGGCGGTATCTCGTCAGCCAGGTCAAGGCCATGCGCACCGAAATTTTCAATACGAGCCTCTCCGCCGAGGGCCGCGCCGTTCTGCTCTACCATGTGGAGCGGATGAACGAGGAATCCGCCAACGCCCTGCTGAAGGTGATGGAGGAGCCGCCGGAAGGCGTGCTCTTCCTGCTGACGGCAGATTCGCTGGCCGGTGTGCTGCCCACCATCCGCAGCCGCTGCATCAGCTTCGCCGTGGCCCCGGTCAGCCCCGAGGAATGCGCCCGGTGGTGCATCGGGCAGGGCGTGGACAAAAAGCAGGCCCGGCTCTACAGTGAGCTGTTCGATGGCCACATCGGCACAGTGCTCGCCGCCGCCCGGGACGACGCCCGCCGGGAACAGGTGGAAAAGGCCCTGACGCTGGCCAAGGCCGCGGCGGCTCACGACAGCTATGCCGCCGCCGTCCTGCTGGCCGGGTACGAGAAGGACAAGGCCGCAGCAGCGGCCCTGCTGGGCGATTTCCGGGCCGTGGCCGCCGCCGGACTCCGGGGATGTGCCAGCACCCCTCTGACGGCTGACGCTGCCCGCCGCGCCCTCTCGCTGGCCGATGCGGCCATTCAGCGGCTCGCCGCGCAGGTGAACCCCAAAATCACGCTTTCCGTTCTTGCAGCGAAGCTTGGATAAAGCAAAAGCTCCCCTTCCGGGGAGCTTTTACTATTGCTATTTGATTCTATTATCTTCTGCGGGACCGACTCCGCCGCCGCAGGTTCAGCGAACCGCCGCCAGCCACCATCGTCAGGAAGCCCAGCACGATGAGGATGCCGATGAGCGCGGCCATGAGAAGAAGAGTCGTTTTGGTGTCGGTGCGAAAGTCAGACACATATTCTTTGTGGGTCACAAGGTCCACCGTTCCCATCTCGTAGCCGTCGAGGTAGACGGTGGCCGTACCAAGCACAGCACCCTCCTTGACGGTGGCCGAAGTGCTCTCCGGCACCGAGAACTCGAAGGTCACTTCATCGTCGGCGTGGCCGTAGCCGCTGAGGCCGCTGGCGGCGTAGAGCTCCACGGCTTCCTCCGTGCGGCACTTGGTCAGCGAGATAGTGGTGAGCACCGTCTCCGTGTCCACGAGCTGACGGTCAGAAAAGCTCGAGAAGGCCCAATCCAAAATCTCCGCACACTCGCGGTAGATGTTGTTCATATCACTGCCCAGCACCACGAGGCCGTAGGTGTGGCCGTCCTGCTGGGCAAAGGTGACGAAGCACCGGCCTGCGAGGGTAGTAAAGCCGGTCTTCATGCCCCGGACATAGTCGCGGTGATAGGCATACTCCGGGTCCAGCATGAGGTTGGTGGACTTGATGGTCCGCTCGTTCTGGTGCAGGTTCGTGGCGGGCAGCGTATAGGTGAGGGTGTTCGCGGCCTGCATATAGGTCTCGTTGGCGTAGCAGGCAGTGGCAATTTTTGCAAGGTCCTCGGCCGTGGAGACGTTGCCGTAGTCGTACAGGCCGTGGACGCAGGAGAAGGTGGTATCCGTGCAGCCCAGCTCCTTGGCGCGGGCGTTCATCTGGGCCACAAAGACCGTCAGGTCGCCGCCCGAGACGTCGCTGGCGATGACGCTGGCCGCGTCGTTGGCGCTGGCCACCAGCAGACCGTAGAGCAGGTCGATGCGGCGCACCGTCTCGCCGATGCGGAGGTTCATGGTGGAGCCGTTGGCGTTCTGGATGTCCTTGAACTCCTGGGTCAGGCTGGTGGGGATGGTGATCTCAGCGTTCATGTTCTTGCCGCTCTCGAGGAAGAGCAGAGCCGTCATCATCTTGGTGAGGCTGGCGATGTAGCGCTGCTGGTCAGAGTTCTGCCTGAGGATGGGCTTGCCGGTATCCAGATTGAAGAGATAGACCGACTCGGTGTCGCTGGCCGTCTGGATGGGCATCTGATAAGCGGCAAACCCGGGCAGGGCGGCACAGACCATCAGCACCAGCGTGACCAGCAGCGCCGTGCTCCGGCGCAGGAAGGTGGATCGATTCATAGGCTTGTCCTCCTTAACATTCAAATATCAGCCAAACACTTTGTGCCAGAATGCACTCAGCCCGTGCTTCTCGGGTTCGGCCTCGGGCTTTGCCGGGGCGGGGTTCAGTTCGGGGCTGGTAAAGGCCCAGTCGAACAGCTCTGCCGCCTCCCGGAAGATATTCTGGGAGTTCGAGCCCAGGATGACCAGCCCATAAGTATGGCCGTCCTGCTGGGCAAAGGTGACGAAGCACCGCCCGGCCTGGGTGGTGAAGCCGGTCTTCATGCCGTGGGCATAGCTGCGGTAATAGCCGCTGCCGGGCTGCAAAAGCTTGTTGGTGGTCGTGACCGTCCGGGCCGGATGCACGTTGGTGGCGGGCAGTTTATAGGACACCGTATCCGCTATCTGGCGGTAGGTCGGGTTCGCATAGCAGGCCAGCGCGATCTTCGCCACATCACGGGCCGTGGAGTAGTTGCCGCCGTCGTAGAGGCCGTGGGGGCAGGTGAAATGGGTGGCCGTACAGCCCAGCTGGCTGGCCCGGACGTTCATCTGGGCCGCGAAGGCGGCCAGACTGCCGGAGGTATCGACGGCCAGCACGCTGGCTGCGTCGTTGGCACTGGGCAGGAGCATGGCGTACATCATATCGATGCGGCGCACCGTCTCGCCGGCCTGCAAACCGATGGTGTGGCCACGGTTGACCCGGATGGACTGAAGTTCCGGTGTGAGGCTGGCCGGGATGGTGATACTGGCATTGAGGTCGGTGCCGCTTTCCAGCACGAGAAGGGCCGTCATCATCTTGGTCAGGCTGGCAACGCAGCGGGGAAGGTCGGGGTTCTGCTCCACAAGAGCTTCGCCGGTGTCGGCATCGAAGAGGTAGATGGATTCCTGCGAGTAGGCGGCCTGAATGGGCATCGCGTAGACGGCGAAACCGGACAGCGCCGCTGTAGTCATGAATGCAGCGGTCAGGACCAGAGCCAGAAACCGCCGCGCAAAGGGATGAAACTGCATAAATTGATACTCCTTCGGAAGCCTGGGGGCTTCCTTGCTCCGACAATAAGAGCTATAATAAAGAATACCATAAATGAAGCAAAAGAGAAAGGTGGTTTTTCAACAATGATGCTCTCCTTTGGTGGAAAAATACCCCGGGATGAGGGTGCTGTCTTTGTGGCGGCGAATGCGACGGTACTGGGCGACGTGACACTGGGCAGGGGCGTGAATATCTGGTACGGGGCTGTACTGCGGGCCGACGAGGGCGCACTGATACTGGGCGAGAACAGCAATGTGCAGGACAACGCCGTGCTCCACTGCGACCCCGGCGGGCAGGTCGTTCTGGGCAAAAACGTCACCGTAGGCCACAGCGCCATCGTCCACGGCTGCACGGTGGGGGACAACAGCCTCATCGGGATGCATGCCACCATCCTCAACCACGCCGTCGTGGGCAGAAACTGCATCATCGGGGCCGGGGCGCTAGTGCCTGAAGGAATGGTCATCCCCGACAACTCGGTGGCGGTAGGCGTGCCTGCCCGGGTCATCAAGACCATCCGGGACGACCAGCTGGCCCACAACATCGAGAACGCAAAAGCTTATGTGGAGATGGGCCGTCAGCACGCGGCGCTGGGCTCTCATGCTGAAAAATAAGCATCCTTCTCACAAAAATTTCACAGGCCGATTAACAAATCTTTCACAGGAAAGACATGATTTTGGCCGGTAATTCGGGTATACTATAGCTCACAAGGGTGCGGGGCCGCAACCGCCCCTTGCACATGATTCCTCCTCACACCAAAGCAATACCCCAAACAGCAAGGCCCCCTCTGGCGTCGCCGCAAGCGCCAGACGGGGGCCTTGCTGTATCTGGGAAACAGAACGCCCCCGCTCAGCACTTCCTGAGCAGGGACGTTTTTGCATATTTACATCATGCCGCGGAAGACAGCCTGTGCGATCTGGAAGTAGAGGATCAAGCTGCAGGCGTCCACGATGGTGGTGATGAAGGGGGTCGCCATGATGGCCGGGTCGGCGCCCAGCTTCTTGGCGGCCAGCGGCAGCATACCGCCCACCAGCTTTGCGAGGATGACGCTGAAGAACAGCGACACGCTGACGACCACTGCGTAGCCGATGACATTGTCATACTGGCCGGCGTAGAGGTAGGTGTACATCAGGTAGATGCGCAGACCGTTGACGAGGCCCAGCACCGCGCCGACGATGGCAGAGACCCGCAGTTCCTTGCCCAGAACTTTGAGGAAGTCGCTGGGCTCTACCTCACCCAGAGCGAGGCCGCGGACCATCAGGGTGCTGATCTGGTTGCCGCAGTTGCCGGCGGTATCCATCAGCATGG
>ERZ831634.2817-NODE-2817-length-14154-cov-3.627491_pt1 | contig 14154 bp, 9 predicted proteins | sample MGYA00519953_ERZ831634 | MGnify/ENA primary metagenome ERZ831634 (study PRJEB31850, sample SAMEA3708718) | human gut metagenome | biome: human gut; feature: human-associated habitat; material: faeces | place: China | collected 2014 ... | reverse complement strand
AATCCAGATGGATATTAAGATCCATGGTCTGACACGTCCGATTGTAGAAGAAGCGATCAAGCGTACCAGAGAAGCAAGAATGTATATCTTAGAGAATACAATCCTTCCAACAATCGCAGAGCCAAGAAAAGAAGTTGGCAAATATGCACCAAAGATCATCCAGATGCAGATCGATCCACAGAAAATCGGTGATGTAGTAGGACAGCGTGGTAAGACGATCAACACATTGATTGAGCGTACCGGTGTTAAGATTGATATCTCTGATGAAGGTGCCGTATCAATCTGTGGTGAGGATAAAGAAAAGATGGCAGAAGCAAAACGTCTGATCGAGATCATTACAACAGATTTCTATGAAGGTCAGATTTTAGAAGGTGATGTTATCAATATCAAAGAGTTTGGTGCATTTATCGAGTTTGCACCGGGCAAGGAAGGGATGGTTCATATCTCTAAGATTGCAAAAGAGCGCATTAACCATGTAGAAGATGTTCTTACATTAGGGGATCATGTCAAAGTAGTATGTTTAGGCAAAGATAAGATGGGAAGAATGAGCTTTAGCATCAAAGATGCACAATAATGCGGAAGTAAAGTATTGAAAAGGTATAATTTATAGAGTTTTTATATAATTTCAATAAAGAAAAGCTTTTCACAAAAGGCAGTCCATGCTATTATAATAAGTGGGCTGTCTTTTTTCTGGCTGAAGGTTCTTAAATTCGCTCGGAAGAAAACTTTTTTCGGCAGTTTGAGTGGAAATAGAAGGAGAAGATAAACATAATGAAGAAAGTTCGTAAAATAGAGTTGAGACTTTTGATCGTATTGGCGGTCTGTATGCTTTTTAGCATAGGTGGAATTTTACTGTTCCATTCACTTGGAATTGATCTGGAAGATTTTGTATATTCAAGATATATGGGACAAGAAGAAAGCCTTGGATTAAAACAGGAAGTATATGTTTTAACAATAGATACCAGCCAGGATGATAATCTGACAACTGCAGAAAAAGAAAAGATCAATAGAGAATATCAAAACGGACTTCGTTATCTTGTTTCGGAAGGTCTTATAAAAGCAGATGGTATATTTATTTTAGGAACGGATCTTTTAAAGCAGCCATCTACAGAAAGAACCTTTTTATCAACATTCCGTAATGCAAAGAATGTATTTTGGCGTTATAATAATAAAAATCTTGGATATTATCATGAAGATGACCGATGTGGTCAGATTGATTATATGGATGCTCCAACCGGAAATTTGAAGAAGTTTTCGGTTATTGCAAAAGCAAAATATGCTAAGAATTATCTTCCATATTATATGATGACAATGCATGGAGAAAAAGTAAGATATGATAGTGCAAAACAAAGACTGACAGTTAAGAAAAAGACCGGTGGATCGTATACACTTTATACATCAGAAAATGGTATGGTTACCGTACATAAAACAGCAAAATATAACGTAAAGTATCTGGATTTTCAGGAGTTTTATCAAAAAGCAATACACTTTCATAACCCGGATCAATATGCGGGGGCAGTTTTCTTTATTCAGGATAACAGTAACGACACATCTGTTACAGTAACAAATGGTGAAGGGGAAACGCAGGATCTTGCAGATTATTATATTGATGTCTTAGGTACGATTGAAAATGAGGTCAGCATACCATCCTTTTCAATATTACAAAAGATTTTAGTGATCTTTTTTGCCGGATTGTTACTTGGAGTTGTACTTTTGTTCCTGCCTGTGTGGGCGGGGGCAATTGTTTATGTTGCAGAGATCGTACTGATCGTTCTTGCTAATATATTGCTGTATGATAAGGGCATTTATTATGTGCCGATCGTAGGATTTATAATATTTATCAGCGGTACATTTATAGTATTATGTGTATTCAAACAGCTTTTTGCGAGACTGAATATGAAGAATCTGCCGATTGATGCAGTCATCCGTTTCTCGGATGCAATCATTAATATTGATCATTCGGTATCTTATTCGGAGTATCTGATGAAGAACAGAAGTGAGATTGAACAGGATCTTTCTGCTTCTTTGCTGCTTCCTGTTATGGACAAGAATTCATTTATGTTAAAAGAACTGGCAGCAGAGAACCATCGCAATAAAAAGTTTGTTGAAACGGAATTCTGGAATAGTACGGCAGTTACATCTTCTGTTGTGCAGGTACGTTCCAATCTGTTTCAGGGGATCAATTATATTGCTTTTGTGCCATTGCCTGTATTTGATCTGGAGTCAGAAAAGATTACCTATACGGCAATTGGCCTGAAAAGAAAGTTAAAGACACAGAATGCATCATACATTTCGTTGATGTTGTTTTCTATGTATATTTATTTTAAAGCACAGCATGAAAGAGGAGAGCATCAGAGAATGTATTTCTCTATGTTATCTTTGATGATTTCTGTAATTGATGCAAAAGATCCTGTCACAGCAGGACATTCGCAGCGAGTTGCAAGTATATCAAAAGATATCGGTATCTGGTTAAAGCTTTCAAAAAGTGAACAGTACGATCTGGAATTTACGGCGTTATTACATGATATTGGTAAGATCGGTGTATCGGATTATGTGTTGAACAAACCAAGTGTGTATACGCAGAATGATTTTGAACAGATGAAATTCCATACGATCCGTGGATCAGAAATGTTATCTGAGGTTGGTATCAGCAAAGAGATTATTGATGGTGTACGTCATCATCATGAACGAATTGATGGAAAAGGATACCCGGATGGTTTAAAAGGAGATCAACTGTCATTATTTGCAAAGATCATCAAGATTGCCGATGTATTTGATGCATTGACAAGCAAACGTCGCTATAAAGAGGCATGGGAGATTGAAAAAGCATTAAATATTATTTATCTTGGACGTGGTACAGAGTTTGATTCCGACATCGCAGATGTTTTCATTGAACATATGTGTCCTCCGGGATGGATTCCGCCTGTCAGTGGTAAGAAGGTTGTAGAAAAAGTAGATGTTAATACCGATAAATCCGTTCGGATCGCCTGTGATTTTTATGAAAAATACAGTAAATATATTTCAGTAGAATATCCGATTCCAAGCAGAGGGGCAATGGAGGTTGACTTTAATTGCCGTAGCGGTTTTATGCATTTTGACTGGGGCGAGACATTTAATAATGCACAATTCTTAGAGAAAAAACCAATGATCTTATCTTTTGAAAATGAAACAAAGAGTCTGCTGTTTGGACAGACAAGCAAAGATAGTGGTGTTAGCAGTATTTATTATTATTTCTTTAAGGGATTTGTAAATCTCGGTGCTTTTTTGTTGGTTCCAAGCAAGGTCAATGATATTTTGTTAAAGCTGACAGAGATTTTTGGAGAACCACAGATTATTAATGATCAGCTTCTTGTACATAAGGACAATAAGATGCGTGTTGTTTTTTATCATACAGTAGATGATAAATTCGTATTATTTTACATATCAGATTATCTGTGTGCAAATTACTTTAATGCATAGATATTGATGCTCGGAATTGACCGAGCTTGGCGAGAAGATGGAGTATAAAATGAGTTTGATAAATCGAAATTTGTCGTTTAGAAGATTTTGAGAGTACATTAACAGAAAATGGAGGATCTTGCAGATGCATACAAAACAGATAGCAAGGATTGCTATGCTTGTGGCAGTTGCTTTTGTTCTCAGCTATATAGAATCTGTACTTCCATTAAACCTTGGTGTTCCGGGAGTCAAGGCAGGTTTTTCGAATATTGTCGTTGTATTATGCTTATATGAAAGTTCGATGAAAGAAACGATAGGAATCTCTTTTGTGCGAATTCTTTTGGTTGGTTTGACATTTGGAAATCTGTATTCACTTTTGTATAGTCTGGCAGGTGGATTGTTAAGTCTGATTGTGATGGTTTTGCTAAAAAGAAGTGTACGTTTTTCGACTTGTGGTGTCAGCGTAGCAGGTGGTGTCAGTCATAATATTGGTCAGATCATTGTTGCGATGATCGTTTTGCAAACCGAAAAGATCATCTACTATCTGCCGGTTTTACTGGTATCCGGAGTGATTGCCGGAGTTGTGATCGGTCTGATCGCAAGTATGTTAGTCAAACGCTTGCATCCTATTTTTTCGGAATGATCAGAAAAATAACAAAGAATAAAAAAAGAAGAAATAGCATATCTTATCAGATATGTAGTTTCTTCTTTTTTTATTATCAGGTTGCAAATCAGGACAGATATATGTGTGCTCTTGACCGGAAAGGCAGGTAATTTATGGATGAAGATATGAAAGAATACGGACTTACAATCTTAAAAGGTGTTGGAGAAAATAAGGTGATCTGGATGTTTTCGATCATTGGCGAAATCGAAGGACACGAAAGTGCACAACAGCAGACTAAGACAACACAATATGAACATGTGTTACCGTTGCTTACAAAAGCAGAAAATCAGGAAGAAGTAGAAGGAATTCTTTTCCTTATCAATACCGTAGGTGGAGATGTATCGTGCGGACTTGCCATGGCAGATTTTATTGCTTCTTTGTCAAAGCCGACCATTGCTTTGGTCATAGGAGACAGTCATTCGATCGGACTACCGCTTTCGGTAGCAGCCGACCAGACAGTGATCGCACCAAGTGCAACGGTGATCATTCACCCGGTGCGTATGAACGGACCGATACTTGGTGCACCGCAGACCTATGAGTATTTTCAATTGATCCAGGAGAGAATAACCGGTTTTATTTCCTCCCATACAGGCGTTTCACAGCAAAAGATTCAGGAATGGATGGTCAAACCGGGGATTTTAAGCCGCGATCTTGGTACGATCTTTGTCGGACAGGAAGCCGTCGATGCCGGATTGTTCCAGCGTGTAGGCGGTATTAAAGATGCACTGGAGCAGTTAAAAGAACAGATCAGTCAGAGGGAAAAGCAGGCAGACAACAGATAGAAGATAGCAGATAACAGAAAGGCAGACCGAGAAGATAGCGGACATTTGTTTGCATTTCCGAACAAATATCGGTATAATAATAAAATGCGTAATCGTTAGTTGTACGGGAAAGGATGAAAATTATGCCGATTTGGAAAGCTATTCTATTAGGAATTATTCAGGGGGCTGCGGAATTTCTTCCAATAAGCAGTTCAGGTCATTTAGTGATCGTAAAAGAAATATTGAAAGTAGATTTAGATAATGGCGGTGTTTTTTTTGATGTTATGCTGCATTTAGGAACACTTCTTGCTATTTTTGTGGCATTTTGGGCGGATATCCGTCGGATGATCGTAGAAGGATTTCATATTATAGGAGATGTTTTTAGAAATGCTTTGATCTTTATTTTTCGAAGAATGGGACAGGACCTTAAGTATCATCATGTGATCCGCACTTCTTATCGCAAATTTGTGATGTTGGTGATCGTATCGACGATTCCGACCGGAATCATCGGCGTGCTGCTATCAGATACGATTGAAGCTGCAAATACAATGATCTTAGTACCGGGTATCTGTCTATTGATCACCGCAGCTTTTTTATGGATTGCCGATCATGCGGAAGTTGGTACAAAAAAGCCAAAAGAAGCAGGATATGTAGAGGCCTGCGCGATCGGTACGGCACAGGGACTTGCTACGATGCCCGGTATCTCAAGATCCGGAACAACGATCACTGCTTGTCTGCTGTGTGGATTTGATAAGAAGTTTGCTGTAAAGTATTCTTTTATCATGTCCATTCCTGCAGTTTTAGGAGCGGTTGTCTTAGAATTGAAGGATTTTAAGTCATTGCATCTGAACAGTGCAGATATGGTATCCTGTGGTATTGCGACCGTGATCGCTGCCATTGTGGGTTATTTGTCAATCTGTCTGATGATGCGTATGGTACGTAATAAAAAATATATCGGATTTTCTGTTTATTGTGTGATCATGGGAATGTTCACTATCGGATATTATTTTTTTAGTTAATATATAAGAAAAAGTGAGGGTTAGTATGGCTGCAACAAAGAAATCGCAAAGCGGGAGCCGAAAACATAGTACCGCAAATAGTCGTACAAAAAGAGGAACAGCAAAAAGAACAACTACAAGAAGAAATACAACGGAAAAGAAAAATACACGGACAGGCAGAAAGAGTGCAACAGGACGGAGACGTTCCATCGAAGAGATCAATGAATATAAAGACAAGCTTGCCTTTGAATTGGGCGTAACCGTTTTGGTCATCGCTATTTTGTCTTTTTTCCTATACCTATGTTTTTTGGGATTTGCAGGAAAAGCAGGAACGGTTGTAGGCGGACTCTTCTTTGGCTTTTTTGGCTGGTTTGCATGGCTGGTTCCTGTTGTTGCTATTTTGGGCAGTACCGTTTATCTGGTCAACCGTGGCAATAAAATGGTATGGAGAAAGATCATTGGTTTTATGGGAATTGTCCTATCGGTGCTTGGGTTATGTGATCTATTGTTTCAGCAACAGATCATTACAGAATATTATACAACGAATCATGTGATGCACCCTGCTTATGCAGACTGTATGTTTCGGACATGCAAGGATGTGATGGAAAAGGGAAAAGGGAACGCCGGTTTGATCGGAAGAGCGGTTGGCACAATATTTTCCGGTCTGATTGGAAAGATCGGTGCTGTATTTATCCTACTGGCTTTGTTGGTCCTTTGCATTTACATATTCTATGGCATGGAAATGATGCGGATGCTTCGAAAACGAAATGCCTATCGCGAAGAAATGCAGGAAGTATATGATCAGATCAGCAAAGAGGAAAAGTATAATGAACCGTCCTATCGTGTTTTCCAAAACAAAGGAAAAGAAAATTCAAGGGAAGTATTTAAAGAGCATGTGACATCTAAGTATCCATTGCCAAAGACAAGAGAAGAGAAGGAAGAAGAGCGTGTACTAAGCTTTGACCTGAAAAAGATCAATGAACGTCTGGACCAGATGGAAAAAGCAGTACAGGAATCTATTGAGGAACAAAGAGAACAGTCCTTGCAAGAACAGTCAGCACGGACTGCCAATAAAAAAGCGGCACAAAAGAGCAAGAAGCGGGAGGCAGCGACAAAAGAACCGGTTGCGATGCAGGAAACAGCAACAAAAGAACCGGCGGTGATGCAGGAAACAGCAACAAAAGAACCGGCAGTGATGCAGGCAGAAGAAACGCTTTCGATTCCGATCTATCGCAATGAGATGCGTCAAAAATTTGGAGAGCATAAGAAAACCAAAAAGCCGGTACCAAAAGATGCAGCAGGACCGGAAGAATATTTTAAAGAGCATTCCTGTGAGTCGGAAAGTTTAGAAGAAAGTGCAGCCGATATCTTAGCTAAGTTGCACTATGCAGAAGAGAATAGCGGTAAGGATCCTAAAGGACAGTCTGCTATCAAAGGAAACATTGACAATTCTTTCGAAAAGCATACCGGTTCAGAGAAAGATACAGATGATGTTTTTGGAGAGCATACCGGTTCAGAGAAAGATACAGATGATGTCTTTGGAGAGCATACCGGTTCAGAAAAAGATACAGATGAAGTCTTTGAAAAGCATACCGGTTCAGAGAAAGATACAGATGATGTCTTTGGAGAGCATACTGGTTCTGAAAAAGATACAGATGATGTCTTTGGAGAGCATACCGGTTTAGAGAAAGACGCAGATCATCTTTTCAAGAAGCAGTCTGATTTTGAAAAGAATGCAACGAATCAGGAGCAGGCAAAGACTGTACAGGCATCTGACACAATTCCAAAAGAAACAGCGATCAGCGCCGGAGCAGTTGCGATGGCACAGGCAATGGCAAAAGACAGAGATCATACCAGAACGGTCAAAGGACATGGCAAATTTGGCGGGGATGATTATGTGTCGGCATCAGATACTTTCAACGCTTTAAATGAAAGTAAAGTAGCACCTGTAGATGAAAAACCATATCAGTTTCCGCCGCTTGATCTGCTTTCGCTTCCGAAGAATGCAGGCAATGCGGTTAGTGATAGTGAATTGCGATTAACCGCACAAAAGCTTCAGGATACATTAAAGAGCTTTAATGTCAATGTAAAAATGGGTGCGGTGATCTGTGGTCCTACCGTTACAAGATACGAACTTTTACCGGAGCAGGGAGTACGTGTCAATAAGATCACAAACTTAGCCGATGATATCAAGTTAAGTATGGCAGCAACCAGTGTCCGTATTGAAGCACCGATTCCGGGAAAAGCAGCGGTGGGTATTGAAGTACCAAACCCGACAGCAAGTCCTGTGGCTTTTCGAGAGCTGTTAGAAGGAGATACGTTTGCATCTTCTAAGTCCGATCTTACTTTTGCAGTCGGAAAAGACATAGCAGGAAAACTGATTATGGCTGATGTTGGCAAGATGCCTCATTTATTGATTGCCGGAGCAACCGGTTCCGGTAAGTCGGTTTGTATCAATACATTGATCATGAGTATTTTATATAAGGCGGATCCAAGAGATGTAAAATTGATCATGATTGATCCGAAAGTAGTAGAATTAAGTGTTTATAATGGAATTCCGCATCTGTTCTGTCCGGTTGTGACAGATCCGAAAGAGGCGGCTGCTGCATTAAACTGGGCAGTACGTGAGATGGGAGACCGTTATAATAAGTTCAAAGAACTTGGTGTAAGAAATATTGCAGGCTACAACGAAAAGATTAAGAAAATGGAAGATGCACAGGCGGCAGGATATTCAAAAATGCCATATCTGGTCGTTATCGTTGATGAGTTTGCAGACCTGATGATGGTTGCATCAAAAGACGTAGAAGATGCCGTATGCCGTTTAGCACAGCTTGCCAGAGCAGCCGGAATCCATCTCGTGCTTGCGACACAGCGCCCGTCTGTCAATGTCATTACCGGTGTGATCAAAGCAAATATTCCGTCAAGAATTGCATTTTCCGTATCTTCTGCAATTGATTCGAGAACAATCTTAGATCGTGGTGGAGCAGAAAAACTGCTCGGAAAGGGAGATATGCTCTTTTTCCCAACAGGATATTCGGAACCGATCCGTGTACAGGGTGCATTTGTATCGGATAAAGAAGTCAGCGACGTGGTAGATTTTTTGCGCGAAAATAACGCAACTCCGGAATACGATCATTCTGTAACAGAGATTGTCGAAGAACCGGAGACAGAGCCGGCAGAGAAGAAAGCGGCACCGGAAAATGATGAATATTTTGAAGACGCAGGAAGATTTGTGATCGAATCGGACAGAGCAGCAGCAGGACAGCTTCAAAGGAGATTTTCAATTGGTTTTAACCGCGCCGGCAGAATTATTGATCAGCTTCATAAGGCAGGCGTTGTCGGTCCTGCAGTAGGTACAAAGCCAAGAAAAGTGCTAATGACAATGGAAGAGTTTGAGGCAATGCTTCATGGCGAAGAAATAGAAACTGTCGATAGCAGCAGTATAGCGCAGGAGCAGGAGATTATAGAATCTGCGATTATCGACACAGAAGAAAATGTTGCAACAATGGAGGAAATATAGATGTTTCACGGTGTTTTAGTAACAAATGCATTTTTAAGAACTGACAAGTTTGTGGAACATTATGAATGGTTAAAAGAAGCGGCAGAGCAATATGATATTGCCCTGTCGCTTCTTGAAAATACAGATCTGCTCTGCCTGATACCGGGCAAAGGAGAAATGTTTGTTCCGAAAGAATTAGAAAAGGTCGTATCAGAAGTGGATTTTGTGCTTTTCTGGGATAAAGATGTTTCATATGGAAAACTATTACAGGATATTTGTAAGAAAAAAAAGGTACCAATGTTTAACTCGATCGAAGCGATTGCAGCATGTGATAATAAAATGGAGACATATCGCATTCTGTGGGAATGGAATATGACGCAAAATGATTCAGAAAGGATTCCATTGATCCCGACGATCGCTGCTCCGATGACATATGCAAATATTGGTTATACCAAACTGGACTTCTTAGACAAAGTCATTGAAACACTGGAATTTCCAATGATCATCAAAGAATGTTTCGGTTCGTTTGGAATGCAGGTTTATATTGCAAGAGACAAAGAAGATCTGATAAGATATACGAAAAAATTAGGCGGTAAACCATTTCTTTATCAGCAAATGATACAAAAGAGTACAGGAAAAGATGTACGCATTCAGGTTGTTGGCGGCAAGGTTGTGGCTTCGATGTACCGCTATTCCGAAAATGGAGATTTTCGTGCCAATATTACAAATGGCGGAAGCATGAAATGTTATACACCATCCCAAGCAGAATGTGAATTAGCCGTTCGGACTACAAAAGCGCTGGGACTTGATTTTGCCGGTGTTGATCTGTTATTTGCAAATGGTACAAAGCATGGAGCAAATGTGGTATGTGAAGTTAATTCGAATGCACATTTTAAAAATATCTTTCAATGTACAAATGTCAATGTAGCGGATCATATTATGCATTATATAAAAGATGCACTGGTCAAAAATGAACATTAGCCTTTTGCAATGCAATAACGTTAAAATCCGGGTGACAGATGATGAAGGGCCTTTATATTGACAGAACAGACAAAAGAGAGCAAAGGAGAAAAAGCAGTGAAGCAGGGATATTTGATCTATGAAGCATGGGAAGCAAAGAAGAATGAAAGATTTATTCAGATGTTTCAAAAGGCAGGAGAGTTAGAGAACATTGCTTTTTCTTTTGTCGCAAAAGAAGAATATTCTAAAATGCCATTGCCGGACTTTGTATTGAACCGGACCAGAGATACAAAAGTCAGTCAATGGTATGAACATAAAAATATTGTCGTTTTTCATGACAGTCTGATCACGGAGATTGGAAATCACAAGGCAAAGACATTACGCTTTTTAGAAGATCATCTGCCTGACGCAGTCAAAATGAAAAAGTGGAAACCGGAAAGCTTCTTTCTTTCTAAAGATCAGCTTATAGAATGGATAGATAACTTCCCGTCATTTGGTTCGAACATTTTTGAGGCACAAAAAGAAACCGAAATTGTGATCAAAAGTGTCAATGGGCATGGAGGCAGTGAAGTTGCATTGCTTCCGGTCACAATTCAAAAAGGACAGAACCTGCAAGAAGCACTGTCTAAACAGTCTGGGCAGGACAGACAAAAGCTGCTTGCCATGCTGGAAACATATCGGGGAAAAGACGTTTTGATACAGGAAAAGATTGCATCAAAGAGTCGTGATGTCAGAGTATATATTGTTGGTAATATGATCTATCAGGCTGTGCTTCGTCAGGGAAAAGAAGATTTCCGTTCGAATTTTTCTCTGGGTGGGGCAGTATCTGCATATTCTATGAACGAAGAAGAAAAAGAATGGGTAAATGCTTTTGTAAAAGCATTTTCAAAAAGAACGCTTGGCATGGCTGGAATTGATTTTTTGATCGATGAACAGGAAAGATGGATCTTTAATGAACTTGAAGAAATGGTCGGATGCAGGATGTTATACCAGACAACCTCAAAAGATATCGTAAAAGATTATGTCAGATGGATAAAAAGATTTGTATAAAATAACAGTTGCCATAAATAGGTGATATGCGATAGAATATAAGTATTGTCATAGAAACAATAGATATGAAATACCTGAGAATGCTTAAGAAACGATAAGAAGCACTCTTGGAGAAAGAAGTCCATATGACAAAAGATGACGATAAAGGAAGGTAGGATAAAAATGAAATCAGATATTGAAATTGCACAGGAAGCAAAGATGATCCATATCCGCGATGTCGCAAAACAGCTTGGCATCAGCGAAGATGATCTTGAAATGTATGGAAAATATAAAACAAAACTGACAGATGAACTTTGGGAAGAAGTAAAGGATCGTGAAGACGGAAAGCTGATCCTTGTTACAGCAATCAACCCGACACCTGCAGGCGAGGGAAAGACAACGACTTCCGTAGGTCTTGGAGAAGCTTTTGGCAGAATGGGAAAGAAGGCAGCGATTGCATTAAGAGAGCCTTCTCTTGGGCCATGCTTTGGAATCAAAGGCGGAGCAGCAGGTGGCGGATATGCACAGGTTGTTCCGATGGAAGAGCTAAACTTGCATTTTACAGGAGATTTTCATGCGATCACATCAGCAAATAACCTGCTTGCAGCGATGTTAGACAATCATATCAAGCAGGGCAATGCATTACAGATTGACACGAATCAGATCGTATGGAAACGCTGTATGGATATGAATGATCGTGTTCTTAGAAATATTGTAGTCGGACTCGGAAGACCTGTTGATGGTGTCGTTCGTGAAGATCATTTCATTATTTCTGTTGCATCAGAGATCATGGCTATTCTTTGTCTGGCAGAAAATATCAAAGATTTAAAAGAAAGACTTTCTAAGATCATTGTTGCATACAATTATGAAGGAATGCCTGTTACAGCCGGTCAGTTAAATGCAGTAGGTGCGATGGCAGCGCTGTTAAAAGATGCACTCAAACCGAACATGGTTCAGACACTTGAGAACACACCGGCATTTGTACATGGTGGACCATTTGCAAATATTGCACATGGCTGTAATAGTGTGCGGGCTACCAAAACAGCGTTAAAGCTTGCGGATTATGTTGTAACAGAAGCCGGATTTGGTGCCGATCTCGGTGCAGAGAAATTTTTTGATATCAAATGTCGTATGGCTGATTTAAAACCGGATGCCGTTGTTTTAGTAGCTACGGTACGCGCATTAAAATATAATGGCGGTGTTGCAAAAGATGATCTTGGTACAGAAAATCTTGACGCACTCAAAAAAGGAATTGCCAATTTAGAGAAGCATATCGAAAATGTAGCTAAATTCAACGTTCCATGTGTCGTAACATTGAACCGTTTTGTAACAGATACTGATGCAGAACTTTCTTTTGTAAAAGAATTCTGTGAAGAGCACGGATGTGAATTCGCTTTATCGGAAGTCTGGGAAAAAGGCGGTGAAGGCGGAATTGAGCTTGCCAATAAAGTATTAAAGACAATCGAAGAAAAGGAAAGCCATTTTGCTCCGCTGTATGATGTCAACCTTTCTATCTGCGAAAAGATCGAAACGATCGCAAGAGAGATCTATGGTGCAGCGAAAGTGAATTATGCACCGGCTGCCAGACAGGCGATCGACCGCTTAGAAAAGCTTGGCTATGGAAATACACCGATCTGTATGGCAAAGAATCAATATTCATTATCCGATGATCCAAAGAAGCTTGGAAGACCGGAACACTTTGAGATTACGATCCGTGAAGTATATGTCAATGCAGGTGCCGGATTTGTAGTAGCGATCACCGGAACCGTTATGACAATGCCCGGACTTCCGTTGCATCCGGCAGCAGAGCGCATTGATGTTACAGACGATGGTGTGATCGTAGGTTTATCATAGGCAGTTGCTGTTTATGGAAATACCGGTAAAAGAAGTTTTTTGCTAAGAAAAATAGGAAGAACGATCCATGTTCAAAAAGAAGAACAAATTCAAAAAGAAGAACAAATGAAAGAAACGCCTGAACCGGTATTGCCGGAACAGGCGTTTCTTTTCTGATAATCATGAGAGAATGATCAGGAACTTTTTACAATTTCTGTTACAAACTTTTTTTATTGCATATACTTAGTTCCCTTTGAATTTGGATTCGCAGTAAATACAGCGGTAAATGCGGTTTTTGCGATCCGTCAGTTTAAACTTATGCGGAAGCTCCTGCTCGATCGAAGTGATACATCTTGGGTTCTTACAACGGATGATGTTTGTAACTTCATCAGGAAGCTCTAATGTGTGTTTGCGAACAATCTTATCATTTTCAATGATATTGATCGTGATATTATGATCTAAGATTCCAAGTACATTCAGGTCAATCTGGATCGGTCCTTCGATCTTAATAATATCTTTTCTTCCCATTTTATTGCTTTTTGCATTTTTTATGATAGCGACCTGGCAATCAAGTTTTTCCATATTCAGGTATTCGTAGATTTTCATTGCACCGCCTGCCTGTATGTGGTCAATAACAACACCTTGATTTAAACCACTGATATTTAACATAATCAACCTCCTTACTGATTGCTATAAATGTAAGCATCAGATTTTTTTCTATTGTGTCAGGTTATGATGTGAGAATGGTATCATTTATCTACTGACAGATTTAATAATGTCATGATCAAAGCCATTCGGGCATAGACACCGAACTGAACCTGTTTAAAGTAGACGGCGCGTTCATCATTATCGACATCGGTAGAAATTTCATTCACACGGGGAAGTGGATGTAATACATACATATCTTTCTTTGCCAACTTCATTTTTTCGGCATCTAAGATAAAGCTGTCTTTTAAACGGATATAATCTTCT
>ERZ831634.2810-NODE-2810-length-14192-cov-8.156540_pt1 | contig 14192 bp, 10 predicted proteins | sample MGYA00519953_ERZ831634 | MGnify/ENA primary metagenome ERZ831634 (study PRJEB31850, sample SAMEA3708718) | human gut metagenome | biome: human gut; feature: human-associated habitat; material: faeces | place: China | collected 2014 ... | reverse complement strand
TGCCGGAGCGGTGCTTAAGCCGCAAGGCGGGAATTGTGCGGTGTTGCCTTAAATTCAGCGGAATAAACCCTTCCCCTGTCGTGCGTTTGGCTTTCTAGCCACATACTTTCATTGGCCGCCCGTCAACCTAATGCAATCCCCCCTACATTGCGAAATTTGCCGCTCACACAACATCTGAACCATCCACCAACAGCATCCGAACTTTTATACGTCTGTACAAAATATTTTGTACAGCTGTCTGATTTTAAAATTTTATTGCTCATATTCCCCAAGCCGCACGCTGATATGCGGCTGTTTTTTACCTTTTCGTAAATATTTGCTCAAATATTTGACATTTTTTTTTATTGTGTTAAAATTATGTGTATTCACGATTGCTTACCACCCAACCATGTTGCATCCCAGCGCTGTTTTTTTGCTGCCAGGCGCTGCCGCACAGAAAGAGGTTTTTCCGCATGATTCGTATTCTGACTGATTCCGCTTCCGATCTGACCGCGACCGACAGTGCCCGTCCCGGCGTGTACACTGTGCCCCTGTCCGTTACCTTTGCCGATGGCACCGGCGGGCTGGACGGTGTGGAGCTGACGGCTGATGAATTTTATGCACATCTGAAAGTGGACAAGGTTCCCCCCCGCACCAGCCAGCCCAGCCCCCAATCCTTTATGACAATTTTTGAGGATGCCAAGGAGAACGGCGATCAGGTAATTGCCATTTTGATCAGTTCTAACCTGTCCGGCACCTATCAGTGCGCGCGGCTGGCAGCGGAAAGCTGCGATTTTGAGGATGTCTTTTTTGTGGATTCCCGCACGGCATCCCAGGGCGAGGGCATCCTGATTCGCGAAGCGCTGCGCCTGCGCGACGAGGAGCACCTGCCCGCGCACGCGATTGCCGCTGAGCTGGAACAGCTCAAGCAGCGCATCCGCATTCTGGCCGTAGTGGACAGCCTGAAGCACCTGCACAAGGGCGGGCGTTTGCCCGCCGCGGTGGCGCTGGTGGGCGGTGCCCTGGGTGTCAAGCCGGTGCTTTCGGTCGTGGATGGGCAGATCAAGCTGGCGGACACGGCCCGCGGCCGCCCCGGCGCGTTTGTGGCAATGTTTAAGAACATTGAAAAGATGGGCGGGGTGGACCCTCGGTACGGGTACACTCTGCTGTATTCGGACGAAAAAGGTGTACTGGCCCCCCTCCACCATTACATGCACGAAAACCTGCACATGACCGGCGGGCGCGTTGCCCGCCTTGGCCCCGCCATTGCCTCTCACGCCGGCCCCGGCTGCGCAGGCCTGGTGTTTGTGACAAAAGAGTAAGATTTATACGGGGGATTTTGTTCCGTCTTTGAAAAGAAGGGAACCGAAGAAACTTTAATACAATATTATATTTAATTATAATTTAGGCAGCTGCCCAAGAGTTTTATGAGCAGCTGTCTTTTTATTGTTTGCCGCTCTTTTTGTTCTGCTCCTTACATAACATTTTATAACGGGATGTTTTCTTTAAAACGTTCTCGTGCCTATACCTTAACCGCCCTCTTTTTTTCCCACCAACACCAAAAGCCCCGCCAAACAGCCACATCAATGGCCGCCCGGCGGGGCTTTTAACTTTAATATTTACTCTGTCAACGTCAATGCAATGGACAGGTCCTTCAGCTGCTGCGGGTCAACAATATCCGGTGCGCCGGACATCGGCTCGCCTGCGTTCTGCACCTTCGGGAATGCGATGACATCGCGGATGGAATCCTTCTTCAGCATCAGCATTACCATGCGGTCCAGGCCGTAAGCCATGCCGCCGTGCGGGGGTGCGCCGAACTTGTAGGCATCCATCAGGAAGCCAAAGCTCTCGCGAGCCTTTTCCTCGGTAAAGCCCAGGGCCTTGAACATGCGGTCCTGCAAAGCGGGGTCATTGATACGCATAGAACCGCCGCCCATCTCAACGCCGTTCAGTACAATATCGTATGCCACGGCATGGCAGGCACCGGGGTCGGTTTCCACCTTGTCAATATCCTCTGCCTTGGGCAGGGTGAACGGATGATGCATGGCCATCCAGCGGCCCTCCTGCTCGCTGTACTCAAACAGCGGGAAGTCCACCACCCACAGGAAGTTGAACTTGTCGGGGTCGATCAGGCCGTACTTGCGGCCGATTTCCAAACGAACCTGGCCCAGCGCGGTGCAGGCCTTGACCCAGTCAGCATCGCTGACGATCAGCAGCACGTCGCCGGTTTCCAGCTCCATCGCCTTGTACAGGGCTGCCTTTTCCTCTTCGGTCAGGAACTTTTCAAAGCTGGAAGAAGTGCCTTCCTCGGTCAGGCGGCTGAATGCCAGGCCCTTGGCGCCATAAGTCTTGGCAACCTCGCCCAGTTTGTCAATGTGCTTGCGGGTCAGCTTGCCAGCCAGGCCCTTGGCATTGATGGCGCGGATGCTGCCGCCCTGCTCCAACACTGCGGCAAAGGGCTTAAACTCGGTGCCATCAAAAATGTCGGTCACATCCACAATTTCCAGGCCAAAGCGGGTATCCGGTTTATCGGAGCCAAAACGGCCCATAGCCTCGTCCCACGGCATACGCACGAACGGGGTCTGCACATCCACGCCCAGCATTTCTTTCCACAGGCGCTTGATCAGACCTTCGTTGATGGTCATGATATCGTCCTCATTGACAAAGGACATTTCCTCGTCCACCTGGGTGAACTCCGGCTGGCGGTCAGCGCGCAGGTCCTCATCGCGGTAGCAGCGGGCGATCTGGAAGTAGCGGTCAAAGCCGGACAGCATCAAAATCTGCTTGTACAGCTGCGGGCTCTGCGGCAGGGCGTAGAAATGGCCGGGCTGCACACGGCTGGGCACCAGATAGTCACGGGCACCTTCCGGCGTGGACTTGATCAGGGTCGGGGTTTCAATCTCGGTAAAGTGGTTATCGCAGAAATAGCTGCGGATGATCTGCATGATCTTGCTGCGCAGCACAATGGGCTCGTGCATCGAAGGACGGCGCAGATCCAGGTAGCGGTAACGCAGGCGCAGGTCATCGTTGACGTTGATATCATCGCGGATTTCGAACGGCGGGGTCTGGGCTTCACTCAGAATGCGCAGTTCGCTGACATACAGCTCCACATCGCCAGTGGCGATCTTGGTGGTCTTGGCGGCGCGCTCACGCAGCAGGCCGCGGCAGATCACAACATACTCGCTTTTCAGGCTTTCTGCTTTAGCAAAAACGTCTTTCGGCGTATCCTCATCAAAAACAAGCTGCAAAATACCGGTTGTATCGCGCAGGTCGGCAAAAATAATACCGCCTTTGTCGCGTGCACGGGCGATGGAACCGCAAACGGTCATCTCCTGGCCAACGTTTGACATACTCACTTCGCCGCAATAGTTGGTACGGCGCAGGCTGCCCATCGTTTCCATAGGTAACTCCCCTTTTCTGTTAAGTGACAATTTATTATACAGCGGTTTGCACTGTTTTGCAAGGAACCCCCGCATTTTTCCCCGAAAATACGCATTTTGCCTTGTTCTGCGCCTTTCCTGCCCCGCTGCAGCTTCTAACTTCTAACTCTGTTCTCCCAGTTCCAGCCGTTTGAACCCTTCGCCTTCCACCTCGTTCGCCTGCAGCATCACGATAAAACTGCCGGGGTCAATGCGCTTGGTTTCGCGGTTGATGATATACAGCTGCTTGGAGCTGCAGGCACACAGCACCACATCGCGCCCATCCTGGGAATAGCCGCCGTAACCTTTCAATATCGTGGAACCGCGGTCCACTTTTTCGCCGATCATCCTGCACACGGCGGGGCCGTCGCTCGTCACAATCAAAGCCATCATACAGGCGTTGAAACCGAACATCATCCGGTTGATGATGTAAGAGCTCAAAAAATTGAAGATCAGGCCGTAAATGATGGAATCCACATCATGGAACACCAGCCCGTTTGCAAGGATGACCGCCAGCGCTGCCGCAAAGGTCAGGTTGCCGAACGGCATGTGCGGGTGGCGGGATTTGATGGCCATGGTGATAAAATCCAGGCCGCCGGTGCTGGAGTTCTGCATATAAATCAGCGCATCCCCCACGCCGCTGATCACACCGCCGCAGATGGTGGCCAGCATGCGGTCCCCCTGGTACACCGGCAGCGCAGCCAGCACATAGTCCGTAAAAATGGCAAACAGCACCATGCACCGCACGCTGCGGAAAAAGAAATCCTTGCCCAGGTACTTGAAGCAGATCAGCACAATGGGGATGTTCATAATAATGTTGGTCACACCAATGGGCAGACCAAACAGGCGGAACAAAATGGCACCGATACCGGCCACACCGGTTACCGGCACCCCGGCCGCCACAGCAAAGCTGTACAGGCCAAGGGCCGAAACAAAACAGCCGATGACCTCCAGCGCCAGGTTTTTCCAGCGGGAATCCGTCATATTCTATCTCCTGCTTCCGCAGCTTGTGCGGGTATATTTGTGGGGGCAGCGGGCATTATTTGCCGCCCTTCTTGCGGTGGTAAGCAGACTTTTCGTCCTTCTGCTTCTGGGTCTGTGCCTGGGTGTTCTGCAGCTGGCGGCTGATCAGCACGGCTGCCACAATGCCGGCGCACACCACGGCAATGCCCACCGCCACATACAGCGGCAGTTTGCTGCTGGTTTGGGCGGCCTGTTCCTGGCGCTGCACCTGCTCCGGGTCCGGGGTCGGCTTTTCGGTCGGCTCCGGCGTGGCGGTGGGTTCCAGGGTGGGCATGGGGGTTGCTTCCGCCTGGGCGGCGGTGGGGTCTTTCAGGGTAGCCTTCGTGGTCGGGTGCGGCATGGCTGCAGCCGGGCGCTGAGTTGCCGTTGCCGCCGCGGGGGCCGATGTGGCGGCAGCAGCGGGGGGCTCGTCACTGGTATTGTTTTCTTCCTCCTGCTGCGGGGCCGCGGTAATGGCCGGGGTGGCTGTAGGCATCACCACAATATCCGGCGCGGGGTACACCTGCGGGGTACCGGTGGGCGGCAGCGTTGCCGCACTTTCCGGTGTGGAGGAACCGCCTGGCGTGGGGGCCGGGGTCGGGGTTGCCGTTTCCGGGGTGGCCGTGGGGGCAGTTTCCGGCGTAGCGCTTTCGCCTGTTGCGGTTTCACCCGTTGCGGTTTCCGCCGTTGCCGCCTGGCTCAAAGGTTCCTCCCCGCTGAAAAACCGCAGAATATCCCCCAGCACCGGGATGTCCAGCAGCGTTTCCACAAAGCTGGTCCGTGGGGTCTGACGGGTGCTTTCCGCATAGGCGGGCGCTGCTGTTGCCACACACAGGCAAAGCGCCGCACACAATGCCAGCATACGCATGTTTGTTTGCTTCATGTAAGTGTTCCCCTTTTTTTTACATCTTTGGCTGTTCTGTAAAATCAAAAAAGCCGGGGTGTGCCGGTTTTGAACCCGCACTGCTCCGGCTTTGGTGCCCGATGATTACTTTACGGTCTTTTTGATTTTGGATGCGCTGTAGGTCTTCATCACGCTGGCGGAAAGGTTATTTTCCATCTCGGCGCCCTCTGCATAGAACTCATCCTGCAAAGCATCGCTCTTCATAGCGTCCAGCAGATTATAGCGGCTCACAAAATCATTCACCGTGCCCTGCTCCATGGGGTCCAGGCTGCGCACGATCATGTAGCTCATGCCAAGGTCGGCCACCGTCCAGTTGCCGGTACCGACTGCTTTTACCGCATCGGTAATGCTGTTGCCGCCGTCATTGGTGTTGTAGCTGGACAGGTCCGAAGGCGTAAACAGACCGCTGCCGGTGTAATACAGTGCCTGGGTTGCTTCCACGCTGCTGCCCAGTGCGGTAAAGGCCTGCGGCACATAGGTCATTGCAGCACTGTACAGGGCAGATTCGCTGGTAGCCGCGGCCAAGTCATCACGGCACTGGTTGGCCAGGGCTTCAATCTCGGCTTTCTGGTCGTCGCTGGCAAAGGTATAAGTGCTCTGGTCAAATAGCGGCAGCTGGACCAGCTCCAGGTAGTAGCAATCGTTGTTGATGTAATCGGCATATTCCTGCTCGGTGACCGGGCTGCTGCCGTTTTCGCCGTAGATCAGCTCCAGGCAGGCATCTGCCTTTTTGCTGTTCAGCTGGTACTTTTCCAAGGTTGCCTTGGAAATGCCGTTTGCTGCGTACAGATCGCTGTTATTCTCCCACTGGGTATCGGCGGTCTTGGCGGCTTCGGCGGTAGCGGCATCGTTCAGTGTGCCGCCCAGCTCGTCAAACTTCTTTTCCACAGCTGCGTAATACTGCAGGCTGCGCAGGGTCAGGCGGGCAACGTAATCTGCGCCGTCGGTGGTAACTTCCTCGCCGTTAATGGTGCCGGTGCACTCAGCTTTCAGCACGGCTTTCACGTTGCTGGCGGTTTCGCCGGTGGCAAGCTTTGCTGCGCCGGAAGCGGTGTTGTAGGCGTTATACTGGGCCAGCAGGTAGATGCCGGCCGGGATATCAACGCCGCCAATGCTGCCCACGCTGGCCGGGGTGGACATGGCACAGCCCGTTACGCCCAGCAGCAGCATGACTGCCAGAGCCAGACTGATGAATTTTTGTTTCATGTTGTGGGGTCTCCTTACTATACTTTCAATTTGCCGTGCGGGCACCACCCGCAAATGGCAATGTAAAAACATTATACCGCGTTTGACCGCCTATTGCAAGCACGGTGTGGGGGCAAAATCGCCCGCCAGGCAACAAAAAAACAGGGCAGCCGTCCCAAAATGGCCAACTGCCCTGTTCTGTTTTTCCTTATTCCTGCCTCCGGGGCTGAAAGCCAGCCCGCCGGGCAGCTGAATTTACTGGCGCAGTGCCTGGATCACACAGTCCAGGTCATGTTCGTCCTCACAGACGATCTTGACCGGATGGCTGTAGTCCAGACTCATCATACCGAGAATGCTCTTTGCATCAGCAATGCTGCCCTTCATGTCATGCACGCCGACCTCATTGTAGCACTTGGCAGCGGCAGACACGATTCCCTGTACTTCTGCGAAGTTGGAAACCTTGACTTGTCTTACCATAATAATGACCTCCATAAATAAAACCCGGCACAGGCCATCATGCCTGCGCGGTAAGGGCAGAACCCACATTTCCTTTCCCTTACAGCTGCATTATAGCATAATTCTATCCGGCGTACCTATGTTAGATTCATTGTTGCCATTTTTTCATCGGGATGCACAAAAGACAAATTTGTTCATGTTCCGCTTTGTACAGGCTGCCAAAGTTTTGTCGCTTTATTCACGAATTTTCTTTATTTTTTGACTTTTCTAATTTCGGTTTTTGTCTTTTCAGCTCTGTATTTTAACGGTTTTTGTTCCTGCTTTGGCAGGTTGCACATTCAAACTGTCCATTTGGCTTTTCCTTCCGGCAACATAATTTCATGCTCTGCCGAAAAGTGCTGATTTTTGCGGTTTTCGGCCAGGTTTTCAGCTCTGGGGCACGCCTTTCATGGTCAGGGCAATGCGCTTTTTGGCTGTATCCACGCTCAGTACCTTGACCTGCACCACATCGCCCACTTTCAGCGCATCTCTCGGGTTCTTGATAAACTTATCACTGATCTGGGAAACATGCACCAGTCCGTCCTGATGCACGCCGATATCTACAAATGCGCCAAAATCAATCACATTGCGCACGGTACCTTTCAGCTCCATGCCGGGCTTCAGGTCCTCCAGCCCCATCACATCGCTGCGCAGCAGGGGTTTGGGCAGGCTGTCGCGCACATCGCGCCCCGGCTTGCACAGCTCGGACACAATATCCATCAGGGTGGGTTCGCCCACGCCAAGTGCTTCGCACAGGGCTTTGGTGCCGCGGCTCTTCACCCGTACCGGCAGGCTCTGCATCGCGTCCGTGCCGATCTCTTTGGCGTCACAGCCGCAGGCTTCCAGCAGGCCCTTGGCGGCGGGGTAGCTTTCGGGGTGGACGGCGGTTGCATCCAGCGGGTTCTTGGCACCCGGCAGGCGCAAAAAGCCTGCGCACTGTTCAAATGCCTTGGGGCCAAGGCCCTTGACCTTTTTCAGCTGCGCACGGGAGGTAAACGCGCCCTCCTCCTCACGCCAAGCCACAATATTTTTAGCGGTAGCGTTGGTAATGCCGGCCACACGGGCCAGCAGCGGGGCGGACGCCGTGTTCAGATCCACGCCAACGCTGTTCACGCAGTCTTCCACCACACCGTCCAGCGTTTCGTTCAGGCGCTTCTGGGGCATATCATGCTGGTACTGGCCCACGCCCACGGCCTTGGGGTCAATTTTAACCAGTTCGGCCAGCGGGTCCTGCAAGCGGCGCGCAATGGAAACCGCGCTGCGCAGGTTGACATCATACTGCGGGAACTCCTCCGCCGCCAGCTTGGACGCCGAATACACCGAAGCACCGGCTTCACTGACGACCATATATTGCAGGTGCAGCCCCTTTTCCTCGGCCAGTTCACGGATTACGGCGGCGGCAAACTCCTCGGTTTCATGCCCGGCGGTGCCGTTGCCGATGGCCATGACCTCCACCTCGTTTTTCAGCACCATGCTCTTGATGGTTTTCTTGGCCTGATCCACCCGCTTGAATTCCGGCACCGGGTATACCACGTTGGTATCCAGCACCTTGCCGGTGGGGTCCACCACGGCAACCTTGCAGCCCATGCGGTAGCCGGGGTCCAGGCCCATCACGGTTTTGCCGCGGATGGGCGGCTGCAGCAGCAGCTGGCGCAGATTCTCGCCAAACACAGTGATGGCACCCTCGGCGGCCTTGGCGGTCAGTTCGGCGCGCAGTTCGTTTTCCAGGCTGGGGTGGATCAGGCGGCTGTAGGCATCCAGTGCCGCGGCTTCCACAATGGCAGCGCTGGCGCCGCCGGTCTTTTTGCGGGCGAACATCCAGGCCACAATGCCCCCGGCGCGCTCGGCTTCCACGGCAATGCTCACCTTCAAAAAGCCTTCCCGCTCGCCGCGGTCCAGGGCCAGAATACGGTGGCCAGGGATTTTGGCGACAGGCTCGGTATAATCATAATACTGGGTGTATACGCTGTCTTCGTCCTTAGCTTTTACGCTTTTGACCATGCCGAACGCATGGTAGTAGCGGCGCAGCTCGGCGCGGCAGTGAGCGTCATCGCTGATGGTTTCGGCAATGATATCTTGTGCCCCGGCCAGAGCGGCTGCTGCATCGGGGACTTCCTCGTTCAGGTAGTCGTTGGCGGCTGTCTGCGGGTCAAAGTTCGCATCCTGCTTCAAGGTAGCATCGGCCAGCGGCTGCAGGCCGCGAGCGCGGGCGATGCTGGCGCGGGTCTTGCGCTTGGGCTTATACGGACGATAGATATCCTCCACCTCGGCCAGTGTTTTGGCACCAGCCAAAGCGGCCTGCAGTTCCGGCGTCATGGCGTTCTGCACTTCAATGGAGCCGGTCACTTCTTCTTTACGCTTATCCAATCCGCGCAGGTATTCCAGGCGGTCGCCCAAGTTGCGCAGCACCTGGTCATCCATAGAGCCGGTAGCTTCTTTGCGGTAGCGGGCAATAAATGGGATGGTGTTCCCGGCATCGATCAGGTCAATGGCACCCTGTACGTTTTTCAGGCTCAGGTTCAGTTCCTGCGCCAGCTGTTCGGCATGGTTCGGCATTTTTGTTCTCACTTTCTGTTTTACGAGGGATTTTCCACGCGGGATTTTCCAGCCTTTTTTGAAAAAAGGCTTCGGCGAAAAAACTTTAGGCAATACCGCACAATTCCCGCCGGAGCGGTGCTTAAGCCGTAAGGCGGGAATTATGCGGTGTTGCCCTAATTTTGACCGTGCACACTCCCAACGGTTTGGCGGGGCATCATTTACCCCACACAGCTCTCTTCCCGGCGCTTTTTCCGGTGCAATACTGCCACCCACACGGCATACACCACAATAGCGCCGGCGCTGACGGCAACGCTCTGCCGCAGACCGGCCGTGTGGTAGGTGAACACGATCTCGCTGTGGCCCGCCGGGGCGGCAACCGCCATCAGGCCGTTGTCCACTTTCTCCACCTCCGCCGGCACACCGTTCACGGTTGCGGTAAAACCATCGTCATAGGGCACGCTGAACAGCACCAGATTTTCGGCTTCCAGATCCGCCTGCGCGGTAAAGCCGGTGCGCGTTGCGGTAAAGCTTGTCACAGCGCTTTCCCGCCGGGCCGTACAGTCCTGCACATAATCCTCATAGCTGATGTTATTTTTCTCATCATCCGTCAGGTTCTGCATCATCTGGCCGTACCGTTCCACCTGTTCATCGGTCAGCAGCAGGGCTTTCATCAGTACATTGCCCGCGTTGGTATCGCTCACCGTTTCAAAGTTCTCTTCCGTAATATAGGAATCATAGGTAAAGCCCATCGGCACCCAGTTCTCGTTCTCGTAAATCAGGTAACTTGTGGTGCTTGAAACAAGGTTCCAGCCTTCCAGCTTTTCTTTTTCCCAATCCTCAATTTTTTCTTTCGGCACAAGGGTATACCGCACGCTCAGCAGACCGCGCAGGGCATACAGGCTGGCTTCCGGCTTGGAGTTCACATCCCGCTTAACACCCACCGTAGGGTAAAATTCCAGAATGCTGGGTGCTACCGTAGAGTTAAAGAACTGGATGCAGCTTTTGTCCAGCCACAGACCAAGGTTGTTATAACTGTCGTAAGCGTCCAGCCGGTAAAAGACATCGTCCGGCAGAACGGCGTTCAGCTCCGGGGCTTCGCGCCAGGTCTGCTGCACATAGTCCGCATCGTGGTACCACTGGCCGTATTTGGTGATGGAAAGGTGTACCTGCCCATACACAAAGCTGAACCCCAGCACCACGGCCAGCACCGCCGCCGGGAACCGTGCCGCCAGCTGCCTGCGGTAATGCAGCAGCAGCCAGAACAGCCCCACGCCCAACATGCTGACCAGCAAAATGCCCCAGTAGCGCAGCGGTTCCTCCACCACGCCAATGGTGGTGGTGCCGTCTTTTTCATTGGGCACCAGCGCAAAGGCAATGCTGCTCAAGGTACACAGCGCCACAAGGCCCAGCGCGCGGCGGTACTCGGTTTCGCACAGGTTGGCTTTTTGCAGCGTCATAGCCGTGGCGGCGCAGAGCACCAAAACCGGCATATAATACCAGCGCGCATAATAGCTGGAATTGAGGGCATAGAACATACTGTTCAGCACCGGCACAAAGGCGCAGATAAGGCACACTTTCATGATGCGCACAAAAGGGTGGCGCCGCCGCACGCGGCAGAACACCAGCCCGCCCGCAATGCCCACCACCGGCAGGTAGACGGTCATGCTGGTGTGCTTTAAGATGCCCTCCTGGAACAGGTCTTTCAGGTAGGGGGCATCCGGCATCAAAAAAGCGCTGTAAAAAATGGCAAGGTACTGCTGGGCGCTGCCGTATACAAGGTAGCCGTACCCATTGAATGGATCGATTGTGCGCGGGTTCTGCACCAGCGAAAGTGCCGCCGGAACCAGCAGCGCACAGCCCATACAGCAGCCCAGCACCGTCTGGAACGCCAGCGCCCCAAACAGGCGCAGGTTCAGCTTGTACCGGCCGCCCGCCACCATGCAGACAAAATAAATCATCAAAAACACGGCCTGCCCGGCAAAAAAGAAATAGTTGTTGAGCAGGTTGACCGCAACCCAAAGCGGGAATGCACCGTGCCTGCGGTCCAGCACGGCGTCATCCAGCGCTTTGAGCATGTAGGGGAACAGCGCCACAACGTCCAAAAAGTGGTTAAAGAACACGTTGTACACCGTAAAGCCGGAGAACGCATACAGACACGCGCCCACCATGCTCCAGCGCTCGTCTTTTACCCAGCGGCGCATCCACAGGTAAGCCCCGCCGCCCGCCACAGCAAATTTAAGGCAGAGCATTGGCACCATGGCCCAGGGCGTCCACCGATAGGGCAGCAGCAGGGTGAGCCAGAAAAATGGGCTGCCGCACAGATAAAAGCTGTAGGAGTTCACAAACCCGCTGCCCAGGTCCGTTGCCCAGCTGAAACTGCCCCCCTGCTTAACAAAATTGTTGGCATAGGAATAAAAGGAAATCTGCTGGTCGTTAAAGTCCCCGGCGTAGTGGAAAAAGTCGCCGTTCAGGCCATCAATGATGCAGTGGGGCAAAAACAGCGCCGCCGCCACCGCAAAGCAAAGCCAGAACACCTGCCAATACCGTGACCGCCCGCCTGTTTTGCGCTCCAAAAGCTTGCCGCCAATCTTCAATGCAATTCCCTCCTTTGAAGGGATGTGATATACTTTATAATTAGAAATGAGAAATGAGGAATTAGCAATGAGCAATTATCTGCCATTCTTTGGCTCCTCGTATATTTTAGCAAAAGGTCTGCCCCATTGCCCACCATTTAATTTCTCATTCCTAATTACTAATTCCTAATTTTTTCAAGAGTGAGGTGCTTTGTTTTGTCTCTATACCCTTTTCACGCTCTTTTGGGGCGCATGAAGTATATTACGCGGTGGGCGCTGATGCGCTGCATGCGGCAGGAAAGCCTGAGTGAGCACACGGCGGATACCGCCCTGCTGGCCCATGCGCTTTGCCTGATCGCCCGGAACATCACCCACACCGGGGCCGATATCCGCCCCGACACCGTGGCCGCCGCGGCGCTGTACCACGATGCGCCGGAAATTTTGACCGGCGATATGCCTACCCCGGTCAAATACAAGAACGAAGCCCTGCGCACCGCCTACAAAGCCGTGGAACGGGAAAGCGCCCTTGCCATGGCGGATCTGCTGCCGCCGGAGCTGCATGAGATCGAAGGCAGCTACCTGACCGGCAGTGTGCTGAACGATGCCGAGCGCAAGCTGCTGAAAGCCGCAGACCGGCTTTCGGCCCTGATCAAGTGCATGGAGGAGGTGGAAAGCGGCAACCGCGAGTTCACCGCCGCTCTCGCCCAGCAAAAAGCCGATCTGGCCGCCATGCACAGCCCCGAAGCCGATTATTTCATTGAGCACATGCTGCCGTGCTATACGCAGAACCTGGATGAGCTAACGAAAAAGTAAGTAAATAGTTAGGAGGTAGGAGTGAGGAGTTAGGAGTTGAAGGTGCGGCTTGCGCCGCATTTTCGAAAATTTGAAAATAAGAAAAGGTTAATATTCAACATCGTGCGCGTCAGCGCACACCATAAACTCCTAACTCCTACTTCCTAACTCCTAACTACCCTTGGAGCTTATATACCGCCTCAATCAGCTTGTCCACATCGGTAAAATGCTCCAGCATGGAACAATAACGGCGCAGGGACGCGGCGCCTTTCAGACCTTTCATATAGTGCATGGCCTGGCCGCGTGCCTGGGGCATAGCGGTCCATTCGCCTTTTTCTTCGCACATTTCGTAGATTTGGGCGCGCAGGGCGCTCATCCGGGCGTTCAGGCTGGGTTCGCCGGGCTCCGGCTGGCCAGTCAATACGGCGTTGATGCGCTCAAGCAGCCAGGGGTCGCCCAGCGCGCCGCGGCCGATCATCACGCCCGCGCAGCCGGTTTGCTCCAAAATCTGCTTTGCGTCTTCCGCCGTGGTGATATCGCCGTTTGCCAGCACCGGAATGCCGACCGCTTTGCGGATCTCCGTGATGGCATCCACATCAATGGGCGGGATGTACATCTGCTCCCGTGTGCGGCCATGCACGGCGATCAGGTCTGCACCGTTTGCTTCACACTGCCGGGCCACGGCAACGCCGGTCAGCTGCTCGGCATCCCAGCCAATGCGCATTTTAACGGTCAGAGGCTTATCCGGCCCCAGGGCTCCGCGGGCAGCGGCCACCATGCGGCCGCACAGCTCCGGGTTCTGCATCAGTTTGCTGCCTGCACCGCTGGATGTGATCTTGGGGGCCGGGCAACCCATGTTGATGTCCAGAATATCAAACTGCACGCCTTTTTCCTGAATGATCCGGATCGCCTGCGCCATCGTTTCGGGCTCGGCCCCAAACAGCTGCACGGCATAAATGCCGTGGGGGGCCTTGTCCCGCAGCAGGCGCACGCTTTTGTCATCGCCAAAGGTAATGGCCTTGGCGCTGGCCATCTCGCTTACCGTCCACGCCGCGCCATGGTCCGCCATCAGGTGCCGGCACGCCGCATCCGTAAACCCCGCCATCGGCGCAAACACCGCAGGCTGTGCATATGGAATGGTTAGATTGCGTAATTGCATATTTTTGATAGGCAGGAGTGAAGAGCGAGGAGTTAGGAGTTAAAGGTGCGGCTTGCGCCGCGTTTTGAATTTTTGGGGTAAAACAATAAAACCTAAGGCAATACCGCATAATTCTAAGTGCCGATACGGCGAGCGAGGTGCGGCAG
>ERZ831634.2805-NODE-2805-length-14237-cov-3.358483_pt1 | contig 14237 bp, 11 predicted proteins | sample MGYA00519953_ERZ831634 | MGnify/ENA primary metagenome ERZ831634 (study PRJEB31850, sample SAMEA3708718) | human gut metagenome | biome: human gut; feature: human-associated habitat; material: faeces | place: China | collected 2014 ... | reverse complement strand
TCAGAGAGCTCGCTATACTGTAACATTCTTCTATTTCTCTCATCATGGCGGTTGCCTCCTCTATCTCTTGCTGTGCTCTTTGTCTCCGGCGTATCAGTTCATTGGGGTCGTATATATTGTTTTGCTGTTTACTTGGGGTAAAGGGAGCAGATGGTCCGGGGGAAGACGGGAAATTAATGTTTATTCCATAAGTATCCATCGCATTAGGGACGGGTACCGGAATACCCGGTAATTGAGCATAAGAATAACAACTACATAATAAAGTAATGAGGAGTATGGTTAACAATTTGTTCATAGCAGTTGATAATGGTAATATTTGCAATGTTAAGAATTTATTGTTACTTGATCAAGAAAAGTATGAAAAAATGATTGATAATTAGTGAAATGCTTTAATAATGTATCTTTTTCTTGTCTTTTATTATTTATCAGAAAGCGGAATGGGAGAATTATGTTACAATGATATTGCTATTAATAATTCAATAACCCCCGACTAATACTTCTTTTTCACTTTTACTTTATCAATATTTTTGTATCCATATAAATAATTGTTACAAATGAAATATGTTGTACTATCTATGGCAGTGAAATATACAGTATCGTTTCGAGTGAAAACTATTCCTCTTTCATTCTCACCACCAATTGATAAACCCGGTTCAGGACTATGTTGTATGCTATAATAACTACCATCTTTATTGATGTCGTCGCACGATATGGTATATTCAACTCCACCAATAAAAAACTTCCAACTATCCATACGAATACGTTTATCAATTTCAATATATTGTACAAAAAAAAGGTACACTAAAAAAGAAGATAAAAAAGCATTAATCACGAAAAAAGGAGTGTAATATATTTTGATAAAATAGAATATACCGGCAATCATTAAATTGGCTAAAAATACCATAGGAATAATGAATAATAATATGATAGTCATACTTTCATCAGGTTGGCTATACAACGTCCAACAACCAATCATAATTATATCAATTACCAATAAGATCGACAGCGTTATGATACTCTTTTTAGAAAATAGTGCTTTCATTGTATACGTAATTTAATATGAAACAAACTTTCCATCTATAAATTGATAACGTCCCTCTGGAAGATTGGTTATTTGGTCATAAAAATCCATGATCGAGTGACCTTGCTTTTTATCCGATCCAGTCCATATTTTGTTTAAGATTGTTATTTCACTGTTTTTCTTATAGTGGGTTGGGCATGTCCGTCTTCTTCTTTTTTAAGTTTCTCTACATGGCGTAACCGACGTGCATAGATTTCTTTAGGCATATCCTCATAGCCGCTGTTGTCAATTTCCTTATAGAGCTCATGCATACGTTCATAATGTTTATAAGCTTCCGGTGATATTTTCTTTAATGTTTCCGGGTGGCGGGCATTCAACAAACGGGCTATTTCCAAAGTTAATCTGGTTTCATAGTCGGCTTCCATGATTTTATTATAAATATCATGAGGTGAATAGGATTCCGCCGTATGTAAACAGTCCAAAATAAACGGATCATAACCATATTTCATGAGATAATATTGCCCCAGCGTGGTAAGAAGAGAAGCAACCGTTTCTTTCTTGCTTAGTGGGTTCATATATAGTTTATTGCGTATGGCTTCACTTTTGATATAACTACTGTTCATATAGTGATAGTCACTCAAGATGGAGCGGCAAGTAAGCTCCAGATTATACCAGGCTCCATTATCATCCTGTATTTTCACAAACGAATGTTGAGGAGCCAAAGCCAAGTAAGCTTTTGCACCTAACCTTTCTGCTAAAATCAAATAAAGAAGAGGCATCGAATGACATTGCCCTACATTGGTTGTCAGTAGGGTATTTACAAAATGACTGGTAAAATTCTTTTGGCTGTCATAATCGTCCAAATTGTATTTCAGGGGATAATGTGTGACCGTCTTTTCTGTTCCGGGTTGCCGGATATTCAAGGTATCGGTGAGCAAGCTGAAGATAGCCATATTTTGTGCCAGTCCGTCATGCGGATTGAGTTTTAGTTCTCTCATTCTCCATTTACAATAGTCTGCCTTTTCACTGATACTCTTTTGAAAATCGTTAAAGTTTAATTGGTTGTTCAGGTATGCGTTTTCTATCAGAAAAATAGCCCGTTCCAGATTTAGAGGAATGGAATCATGCAACATGTCGCTAATTTCTTGATAAGCAGAACGGAAATATTCTGTGCCGGGGATACCGGCTTGGGATGGGAAGCCATTTTTTGTCAGAGAGCTCGCTATACTGTAACATTCTTCTATTTCTCTCATCATGGCGGTTGCTTCCTCTATCTCTTGCTGTACTCTTTGTCTCCGGCGTATCAGTTCATTGGGGTCGTATATGTTATTTTGTTGTTTACTTGGGGTAAAGGGAGCAGATGGTCCGGGAGAAGACGGGAAATTAATGTTTATTCCATAAGTATCCATCGCATTAGGAACAGGTACCGGAATCACCGGTAATTGAGCATAAGAATAGCAACTACATAAAGTAATGAGGAGTATGGTTAACGATTTGTTCATAGCAGTTGATGATGGTAACATTTGCAATATTAAGAATTTATTATTAATTCATCGAGGGAAATTTGGAAAAACACATAAAGATTAATGAAAATCAATAGGATGAAGCTTCTTGCTCTGTTTTTGTAGATGTTGTGTTTGATTTTGTTTCCCCGTATGAAACGAAAGGTTTCTTTCGGAGAAACCATTGGTTCCATACGGATGAAACGAAGAGTTCCATACGAACGAAACCAACAGTTCCATGCCGATGGAACCATTGGTTTCAATAAGTAGAAACTATCTGATGTGTTATGATAAAAATCCCATTATTTACAGTAGGTGTACTAACTGCAAATAATGGGATTTAATAATTTATATATTGGGGAGGATGATTACTTCTCTAATTTCTTCTTCCACTCTTTGTACTTTGCCAATACTTTCAGACCTCCATTGTTGTACCAACTATAACCATTACGGCGTTCATAACCGATTTCGGAGATATCATATTTCTTAATTCCATCGCGGTCACAGAAGAAAGGGCGGTTGGTCTCTAATTCGTAGAAACGGGCCCATAGTGGTTCACAATCTGTACAAGGTACCATTCTGTAGTCTTTCTTGCCATCTGCATTGGTGAAATACTCTTTCTTTATATTTTTTATTTCCGATTCCTTAAACCATTCGATAGCAGCATCGATGGAAGCAATCATTTCCGGAGTCGGTTTAGATAAGGACATAAGGAAGAGTACGATATCGTCTGATTCTTGTCCGCTTAGCGAAGGAAGTTCGTAGGCGCGTGCTTTGGCAGGAGCAAGTGTTTCGCGGTCGTGCTGTGCACACCATACGGTGAGTTTGCCATTTTGTTTTACTTGGGTTTTCAAAATGCATTCCACTCCTTTGTCCAAAGCTACCTGTGCTTGTTGCCGTGCCGCATCGGGAACGAAAGTATAGGGAGCTTTCGCTTTGGTTATATCTCTCAAAAGCTTCATCACATTGATCATGGCGTCATCATTGTATGTGATATGGATGTAATACCCTTTGGGACGTGGATAGAATTGTGGCCAACCTCCATTTTCATATTGTGCTTCGAAGAGATATTGTAGTCCACGGAGGAAGGCATCTTTGTATTTTTCATCTTGAGTTGCCAGATAGATACGGGCCAGATAATTCATTTCTGTGATGGTAGCACGGTTGTCGATTGTGCTTAAATTCACGTTCTCTTTCATCTTGAGAGCATCTTTACGTTCCTGGTCTGTCAGTTCGGCCGCCATATAAATGTTTTTAGGCCATCCTCCGGTAATTTGCTGATACAGTAATACATTGTCGGCAATGCGGATGGCTTCCGGCGTTTTAAAAAATGCATCGTCAAATTTCGGTGCAATCTTTACCCAGTCTTTATATGGGTGTTTCTCTTTGTAATTGGTGTCCGTTTGGGCAGAAAGACCTGTCAGAAAGAAGCATGACAGGGCAATTAATAAAATTTTCTTCATGGTTTGCTGTTGTTTATTACCTTATTGTATGTGGCAAAGATAGGGGAAAACAGGGGGAAGAAGAGGTAAATATTGTTTTATGTGGGAGAAAAAATGATCACTTATACCTAATCCCTATTCCATGTATTTCAATACCTTGCCACTAATCTGTAAAAGTGAGATCTCGCACAGCTTTGTATCATATTCAGCAGAGAGTATTCGTTCTTCGGCATCCAGTAGGCTCTTTTGAGCTTCACGCATTTCGATACCGGCGAGGTCACCGAGCATATAACGTTCCATAGCTATCTCATGGTTTTCTTTGGCGGCTATAAGATTTTGGCGTTCCAGATTGAGCAATTGCAGGTTATTGCGATAAGCTTGCCACAGGTTACTGATGTCTGCCCGTAATGCTTGTTCCAGTTCTTGACGTTGCAGACGGGAATTTTTTACGGCAATGCTGGCATTGCGTTTTTCACGCCGGCGGTTTCCGTCGAATATATTAAAACCGATGGTCAGTCCGCCATTGAATCCCAAGTTCCCCCGTTGACTGTTGGAAGCTATGTCGTATTTATTGAAAGTATATCCGTAACCGGTGTTCAGTTTCAGGTACGGATAATTACGTGAATTTACTTTTTTATAGTCCAGTTGGGCAATGGTAGTATTCTGATCGGCTTTCAGTAAAGACGCATTGGTTTGCAGCGTGGCATTCCATAGCTCCTCAAAGTTCAGATGGGCGTTTACTTTGATGATGGAGTCTTCGATGAAGAGCGGCTGGTCTACATCCGCATTTGCCATCAGCTCATTCAGATTGATACGGGAGGTATGCAGCAACTCCTGCTGTTTCATATATTTGGCACTGTCTGCATTAAAGTCTACTTTGGCTTGCTGATAGTCGAGACGGGAGAAGTTACCGATGTGATAGCGTTCTTCCACGATGCGGAGCCGTTCTTTAGACAGTTTTACGGCATAGTGCAAATTGGCGAGACGTATTTTTTGCTGGACAAAGTTATAGTATTCTGCGGCAAGGCTGGCCACAAAGTCTTCGATGGCTATACGGGTATTTGTTTCGCCTTGTAGCTCCAGTTCCTTGAGCTTTTGGTAGTTGGCCTGAATGTTGAAGCCGTCGAAAATAGTCCAGTTGAGATTAAGCCCTACATCGATTGTTTGATCGAATACACCGTTTTCTTTGATTGTTTCTCCGCTTTCACGGACTTTCGTTCGGGTGTTGTCTACAGTTCCTTTGTATCCGGCACTGAAATCGAGCGTAGGCAGATAGCCGGCATTTCCTAACGTTGCATTGTTTTTGCTGACCTGCTCTTCATTATGGGTGATGCGCAACGAATAGTTATTCTGTAGTCCTTCTTCCAGACAGGACTTTAAAGTATATACTTGTTTCTGAGCCTGTCCGGTGAGGAGCAGGCTGCAAACGATAGCGAGCATTAAGATTCGTTTCATGATTCTCTTAACTTATTACGGTTCGTTGAAATATAGCTGTATATGGCAGGGACGATGTACATCGTCATCAGTGTGGAGATCAGCATACCGCCTACTACTGCCGTTCCCATGGCGATACGCTGGTTGCAGCCTTCACTGGTGGCAAAGGCAAGTGGTATCAGTCCCAATATGGTAGATGCACTCGTCATTAGGATAGGGCGCAGACGCTGTAATGAAGCATCTTTGATGGCGTTCATTTTATCTTCACCGCTTTCCTGTTTTTGGTTGGCGAACTCCACGATAAGGATACCGTTTTTAGCCACCAATCCGATGAGCATGATAATACCGATCTGGCTGAAGATATTCATCGTTATTCCACCGAAGTACATAAATATCAGTGCACCGGCAATGGCGAGGGGCACGGTCAGCATTACGATTAACGGGTCTTTGAAGCTTTCGAACTGAGCAGCGAGGATCAGATAGATCAGGAAAATAGCCAATATGAAAGCAAACATCAGACTTGATGAACTTTCGCGATACTCTTTGGAGTCTCCGGTCAGTGCGGTACGGAAAGAGTCGTCCAATGTCTCTTTGGCTATCTTATCCATTTCGTCCAGCCCCTGACCGATAGTTTTTCCTTCTGCCAATCCTGCGGAAACCGTGGCCGATGCAAAACGATTGTAACGATACAGTTTCGGAGGGGCGATACCGTTTGTCAGTTCTATGAGGTTGTCGAGCTGTACCATATCCCCTTTGTCGCTTCGCACATAGATGGCTTTCAGATCGGCCGGTTTATTGCGTTGCTGGCGATTGATCTCACCTAAAATCTCGTATTGTTTTCCGTTCATGTAAAAGTATCCCATACGTTGTCCGCTCAGACCGTATTGGAGTGTCTGGGCTATGTTACGGGTACTGACTCCCATGATACTGGCTTTATCACGATTGATATTGATACGGGCTTCGGGCTTGCTGAATTTCAAATCGACATCGGCCATTTGGAATACCGGATTTTCATAAACCTTTGCCATGAATTTCGGCAGTACCTCTTGCAGTTTTTCCAGGTTGGTGGCTTGCAATACATATTGTATCGGCATGCCACCGCGACGTCCGCCGAAAGATGAGGACTGCTGCACGAAAGAACGCGCCATTGTTTTTTTCTGTACGGCTTTTGATAACTCCTCGGCTACGTCCATCTGAGAGTAATCTCGGTCTTTCATGTCTTTCAATGTGATACGCACGTTTCCGCTACCGCTCGAAACGCGGGCTGTCACAGATTCCGCATCGGGAATGATCGAATCTACCAAATCATTGATATCTTCTGTATAATCCCGTATATATTCGTAGGTTACTCCTTCTGCTCCGCGTGTATTTATACTGATTTGTGAGCGGTCTTCAAGCGGAGCCATTTCTGCCGGAATGTATCCCCACAAAAAGACAATGATACCGATGGTAACGGCGATAACCGGAAGTGCCAACCAGCGCTTTTTCAGGAAAGCTGCCAGTGAACGGCTGTAAATGCGGTTTATCCCTTCGAAAAAGGGTTCTGTTTTCCTGTAAAACCAATTCTGCTTTTCACGTTTTATCAATAGCTTGGTGGCAAGCATCGGTGTGAAAGTCAATGCGGCGAAAGAGGAAATGATAACCGATCCTGAAATAACCAAGCTGAACTCACGGAAGAGTTTACCTGTCATACCATCCATGAATACGATGGGGAAGAATACGGCTACCAGTGTGATGGTGGTGGAGATAACGGCAAAGAAAATTTCTTTTGCTCCCTCGATACCGGCCTCTTTAGGTGCCATTCCTTGTTCGATACGCACATAGATGTTCTCTGTCATTACAATGGCATCGTCTACCACAAGTCCCACCGATAGTACGACGGCAAGCATGGAAAGCACATTGATGGAAAATCCTGCCAGATACATGACGAAAAATGCACCGATCAATGAAACGGGGATCACGATGCAAGGCACGAGTGTTACGCGCCAGTCACGTAAGAAAAGGAAGATAATGATGATGACCAATATGAATGCTTCGTATACAGTCTGTTCGACCTCATCGATAGAAGCACGGATAAATTTGGTATTGTCGAATCCGTAATTGTAATGTACATCTTCGGGAAGGTCTTTTTGCATCCTTTCCATACGGTCGTACACGGCATCGGCTATTTTAATATGGTTAGCTCCCGGTTGGGGGATGACTACCACACCTACCATCGGAACGCCGTTCATCTTCATGTAGCTCTTTATATCTGCCGGGCCTAATTCGGCACGACCGATATCGCTGAAACGCACAATCTGGTTGTTGTCTTCCTTGATGATCAGATCATTAAACTCATCTGCCGTATGCATCAAACCTAAAGTACGGATCGTCAGTTCTATCGTATTTCCTTCAATGCTGCCTGAGGGAAGTTCCACGTTTTCATTGTCGACTGCATTTTTCACGTCTACGGGAGTGATACCGTAACCGGACATCTTGATCGGATCGAGCCACAGACGCATGGAGTAGCGCTTTTCACCCCAAATGGATACACTGCTCACATCAGATATTGTCTGAAGTTGCTCTTTTACAGTGAGGTCGGCTATTTCACTCAGTTCCAGCAGCGATCGCCGTTCGCTTTGGAGAGCTACCATCAGGATCGGCGTAGCGTCGGCATCTGCTTTCGATACCGTAGGAGGATCACAGTCGCGGGGAAGATAACGTTGTGCACGCGATACTTTGTCGCGCACGTCATTGGCTGCGGTTTCCAGATCGACGGACAATTCGAACTCTACGGTAATGCGGCATTGTCCCTGCTGGCTGACGCTTGAAAGCGAGCGGATACCGGGAATACCGTTGATGTTCTGTTCCAACGGTTCGGTAATCTGATTCTCGATAACATCGGCATTTGCACCGGGATAGGAACAGGAAACCGAAATGATAGGATTATCTACCGACGGATATTCACGGACGCCGAGATAGCTGTATCCGATGAATCCGAAGAGAAGGATAATGAGGGTTAATACCGTCGATAATACCGGCCGGCGTATACTTAATTCGGATATATTCATAAGGCGGCAGGTTTAATCGATGTTATCAAGAGTTACTGGTAATCCTGTACGGAGTTGCAAGGTTCCCGAAGTGATGATTGTATCGCCTACTTGCAATCCCCGCAATACTTGCACTTCTGCTTCGGTACGGATACCGGTCAATATTTCCACTGGTTGCGCTTTTCCGTCTTTATAAAGATATATTTTATCTTTACCCATTTCCGGTACGATCGCTTCCGAAGGTACTGCAATGGCATTCGGAATCTCTTCTTTTTTCAGATGGACACTGACGTATCGGCCAGGGAGTATGCTCCCGTTGCTGTTCGGATAAAGTGCGCGTACGGTAAGGGTGTGCATATCACTGATTTTAGACTCTGTGGCATATACTTTAGCCGGGAATCCGTCCAGTTTTCCTTCCAGGTTGAAAATCAGGTTCGCTCCTCTTTTCACTTCTCCGGCATAGCGTTCCGGAACGGAAAATTCTACTTTCAAAGGGGAAATTTTTGTGAGTTTTGCTACAATGGTGCTGGGAGAGGCATATGCACCGACACTGACCTGGCGCAAACCTATCACTCCGTCAAACGGTGCACGGAGTTCCGTCAGTGCGATATTGGCTTTTACGATATCTATGTCGGCATTCAGGGTAGCCAGTTCTGTTTTTACCTGTTCGTAAGCCTCTTTACTTACGGCGTCTCTTTCAAGAAGTGCATTCTGACGAAATACGCGGTCTTCCGCCAGTTTCAGTTGGGAAACGAGACGTTGAAGTTGGGCTTGCAACTGTCGGTCGTTGACTTTGGCCAGTAACTGTCCTTTCTGAACGGTACTACCTTCGTCAAAGTTTATTTCTACAATCTTTCCGGATGTTTCGAATGAAAGGTCTACCTCTTCATCCGGCAGCAGGCTACCGCTAATCCGGATTTCATCAGTAAGCAGTTGCGGTTTGATAATCCGTGCATTTACATTTAGAATTCTCTTGTTCCCTTTCTGAGCTTTGGATACTTTATCGGCAGCAGCCAATTCTTCATTTTGTTTAGGCATTTGAGAGTAGATGCCACCTCCTATTAATCCGGCACCTACAAGAATAATAATACCCCATTTAATTCTCTTGTCCATGTATGTTTTATGTTATATAGGTACATGTGGCAGTGCACCTGTTAAATATAGCAATTGATAATCTTGTAGGTTAGACAGGAGTATGGCAGGAAAGTTTAATATGTGTAGCGTGAAAAAGAGTTAATAAATTAATAGGCTGCTCGGTATTTTCCTTCCTCTTTATCTTCGAGCATATTGAGGTAGGAGGTATAGCGTGATTCGCTGATATAGTGCTGCTCTACGGCTTGTCTTACTGCACAACCAGGCTCTTGACGATGGGTGCAGTTGTTGTATTTACAGTCGGCAGAAAATTTGAATATTTCGGGGAAGTAATGTCCGATTTCTTCTTCTTCCATGTTGAATGTTCCGAACCCTTTGATGCCCGGAGTATCGATGATATACCCTCCTCCTTCAACGGGAAACATTTCGGAGAAAGTGGTGGTATGCATTCCTTTGTTGTGATAAGTAGATATTTCTGCCGTTTTGACTTCTTGTCCCGGAAGTATGGCATTGATAAGTGTGGATTTTCCTACTCCCGAATGTCCGGAGAAGAGCGTAATCCGTCCTTTTAATTCTTTTTGAATGGCATCGATTCCTTGTTTGCTTTTAGCGGAAATCTTAAAGCAGGGATAGCCGATATGGGTATAAAGGTTAATGAGACTGTCTAAATAATGAAGTTCATCTTCATCATATGCATCGACTTTATTGAATACCAGTTTGACAGGTATACGATAAGCTTCCGCCGAAGCTAAAAAACGATCGATAAAGATGGTGGATGTTTCGGGGTAATTGATTGTCACCACCAGCATGCATTGGTCAAGGTTGGCGGCGAGAATATGTGATTGCTTGGAAAGATTCGAAGACCGGCGGATGATATAATTCTTTCTATCTTCTATTTCGTTAATGAATGCAGTACCTTCCTGGTTCAGTATAATTTGCACCCGGTCGCCTACTGCCACAGGATTTGTGCTCCGTATTCCTTTCAGACGGAAATTCCCCTTTATCTTACACTCGATAAATTGTCCGTCATCTGTCCTGACTTGATACCAGCTTCCTGTATTCTTTATAACTAATCCACGCATATTTTATTTAGTTGAAAGTTGAGAGTTGAAAGTTGAGAATTCTTAGATAGTTGAGAGTTACCCGTCACTTAAAAGTGGAAAATTACTTATGCAATCACGCTGAATAGTAACTTTCAACTTTCAACTCTCAACTTTCAACTAAATTTACACTGTCATTATCTCCTTATCCTTTTCAGCCAGCATGTCGTCGATCTGCTTGATATACTTATCATGAATCTTTTGCAGTTTGGCTTCGGCATTCTTTTGTTCATCTTCTGCAAGACCTTCTTTAACTGCTTTTTTCAGTGTATCTATACCGTCACGGCGCGCATTGCGTACACTGACTTTGGCTGTTTCACCTTCGGCCTTACATTGTTTTGCCAATTGTTTACGGCGTTCTTCAGTCAACGGAGGAATACCGATGCGGATAATTTCTCCATTGTTTTCGGGCATGATACCCAAGTCGGAATCAATGATTGCCTTTTCGATAACCCGGAACATGCTTTTGTCCCACGGCTTAATCGTGATACTACGCGCATCCGGCGTAGTTACAGCTGCCACGTTGCTGATTGGTACCATACTTCCGTAAGAATCCACACGGATTCCGTCCAATAGTCTCGTACTTGCTTTTCCGGCACGAATATGAGCCAATGCCTCTTCCAGGTACATGATGGCCATATCCATTTTCTCTTGTGAATCGTTGATACAAGTCTTAACGTCTATCATATCTTTTAGTTTTTATAGTTTTGCTATTTTTACTGAATATAGAACAAAAGTAGATTATTTTTTGCTTATCTGCAAATATACTGTTAATTATGCACGACTGTACCGATTTCTTTTCCTTCGATGACTTTCTTCAGATTTCCCACGGTGTCCATATCGAATACTACAATCGGCAGATTGTTTTCTTTGCACATGCACGTGGCTGTGAGGTCCATTACTTTCAGGCCGCGCTTCAACACTTCATCATAGGTGATGTCATTGAATTTTGTAGCAGTCGGGTCTTTCTCCGGATCGGCCGTATAAATGCCATCCACCCGTGTGCCTTTCAGCATGACGTCTGCTTCTATTTCGATGCCACGGAGAGAAGAACCGGTATCAGTAGTAAAGAAGGGGTTTCCGGTTCCGGCAGACATGATTACGATTTCTCCGGCTTCCATATATTCAATGGCTTTCCACTTGCTGTAGAATTCGCCTATCGGTTCCATACGGATAGCTGTCAGTACACGGGCTTTCACACCGGCTGCCACCAATGCCGAACTAAGGGCAAGGCTGTTCATTACGGTAGCTAACATCCCCATCTGGTCTCCTTTTACCCGGTCGAAACCTTTGGAAGCGCCGCTCAACCCGCGGAAAATATTACCTCCACCGATCACGATACCGATCTGTACACCCATCTCGGCGATCTCCTTGATCTGTGCCGCATATTCATTCAAGCGAACCTCATCGATCCCATATTGTTTACCACCCATCAGCGACTCCCCGCTTAATTTTAATAAGATACGTTTGTATTGAGCCATGTTTTGTATATATTTAATATGTAATTCCGCAAAAGTAACGAATAATCCGATATTCGCATAAAAAAGATCGCCCCAACCGGTGTCGGGGCGATCTAAACACTAATCCCGTGTTTTGTAAGCTGCGAGGATTAGCTAAAATTATATGAAACGTTACTGGTTACTTTTTATCTAAGATCTCCAAGGTATCGGCAGCGATCATGAATTCCTCATCCGTAGGAACGACGATGATAGTCACCTTACTGTCCGGAGTGCTGATTACCATCTCCTCGCCACGCATGCCCTCGTTCTTCTCTACATCGATCTTCATGCCCATGTATTCCATGTTCTCACAAACCGCACGACGGGTCGCCCATTGGTTCTCACCGACACCACCGGTCCAAACCAAGATATCGCAACCACCCATAGCGGCGGCATAAGCGCCTATATATTTCTTGATGCGGTAGTTATATACGTTCAAGGTCATGATCGCACGCGGATTTCCGGCAGCTACGGCAGCCTCGATCTCACGCATATCGGAAGAGATTCCGGAAAGACCGGCAACACCACTTCTCTTATTGATCAAGTCGGAAAGGCCGGCACCATCCATGCCTTCCTTATCCATGATGAAAGACAAAGCACCCGCATCCACGTCGCCACAACGAGTACCCATCAACAGACCCTCAACCGGAGTCAAGCCCATGGAAGTATCCACGCTCTTACCATTCTTGATAGCGGTGATAGAACCACCGTTACCTACGTGAGCCGTGATAATCTTCTGATCCTCATAAGGAACACCTAAGATCTCGCAAGCACGACGGGATACATATCGATGACTGGTTCCGTGGAAGCCATAACGACGAATACCATACTTTTCATAATACTCGTATGGAATTGCATACAGATATGCCTTCTTTGGCATACTCTGTCCGAATGCAGTATCAAATACTGCTACCTGCGGTACGCCTGGCATAGCTGCCTCACATGCCTCAATACCAATCAGGTTTGCTGGGTTATGAAGAGGTCCGAGATCGAAGCACTCTCTGATTACTCTCTTAACATCCTCATTTACAACGATAGAATCGCTGTATACCTGACCTGCGTGCAGAACGCGATGGCCTACTGCTGAGATTTCCTTGATATCGGTGATTACACCGTGATCCTTATCTGTCAGTGCATCCAGCACAAGCTTTACAGCAATCTGGTGATCCTTCATCGGAGACTCTACTACATAGTCTTCCTTTCCAGTTGGCTTATGAGTCAGCTTAGAACCATCAATGCCGATTCTCTCGCAAAGTCCCTTTGCCAGTACCTCCTCCGTCTGTGAATCAATCAGCTGATACTTCAGAGAAGAACTGCCGCAGTTAATAACTAATACCTTCATAATTTATCTCCCATCTGCTGCCCATGCAGCGTTTGTATCGTTGCTGTCCGTAGGGCAGACTGTCCCCAGACCGCAACAGGCTAATTCTATTCTACCGCGTTTCAAAAAGGTTGTAAAGTACAAAGTTGCCCGAAAGTTTACTGAATATTTGGATTTGCATAATAATAATCTGCTATATCCTGCTTCAGCTTATTCCATGCATCCTCGTGCTCCACATAATAAAGCGGGCAATATTTTCCATCACAGTCGAAATGGCGAATCACATGATCTGGCGTCAGACCTTTTTGCTGTAAAAGCCACGCTGTAAGCTTTACAAGTGTATTGTATGTAGTATCTGAAAACTTACCTGTCTCATCTGGATGACACACTTCGATTGAAATCGTATCTGGATTTCTTGAACGAACTGCATATGCCATCTCATTAAGTGGAAGACACTGTACTACCTCACCATCAAGCCCTACAATCAAATGTGCACTTGCCTGACGGCCAGCACCCTCTACAGCTGGATTATCAAGTGAATCAAAATAATCCCTGTTTGCCTTTGCAGAGCTTCCAGGATTTGCCACATAATGAATTGCAATATCATTTACAGCATCAAGGGCAATTGCTGGTCTTGACACATTATTAATATGGATCAAATCAACAGTAATCCAATCTGGAATAACAATACCAGACGGATCTATGACATGCTGCGCTGTATCAACTGCATTTACTGTCGCAGCAACAGATTCTGCCGGTTGCTGTACCTGCTCTGTTTCACCAACTGTCTCCAACGG
>ERZ831634.2803-NODE-2803-length-14241-cov-3.364303_pt1 | contig 14241 bp, 7 predicted proteins | sample MGYA00519953_ERZ831634 | MGnify/ENA primary metagenome ERZ831634 (study PRJEB31850, sample SAMEA3708718) | human gut metagenome | biome: human gut; feature: human-associated habitat; material: faeces | place: China | collected 2014 ... | reverse complement strand
AGTATGATATACTTGCAAAGGAACTTGTAAAGAGAAAAAAACAGGGCAATGGCTTTAATTTCTTCCACTTTATGATTGACTTAAACGGAGGACCATGTGTTGCTAAGAGATTATCAGGCTGTGGTTCGGGCTGTGAATATCTTGCTGTGACACCTTGGGGGGATTTTTACCCATGTCATCAGTTCGTTGGTAATGAGGATTTCCTTATGGGTAATGTAGATGAGGGAATCATCAGAAATGATATAGTAGAAGAATTTAAGAGTTGTAACGTATATTCAAAGGAAAAATGTAAGAATTGTTTTGCCAAGTTTTTCTGTAGTGGTGGATGTGCGGCTAATTCGTATAATTTCCATGGCAATATAAATGATGCTTATGATGTTGGATGTGAATTACAAAGAAAGAGAGTTGAGTGCGCTATTATGATAAAGGCTGCACTTGCTGATAAATAGTAAAATTATATAAGGCGAAGGGAGATTTACGGACAATGAAGTATGGCATGAAGAAAAAAATCGGCTATTCTATCATTATCATTGCAATGCTTGTAGGATTTACACTTATAGCTATATTTGGTGTTGATTCTAATGGTTCAGGCAGTGCAAAGGACATTAATCTGGGTCTTGATCTTGCTGGTGGTGTAAGTATTACTTACGAAGTACAGGAAGACAACCCAAGTACTCAGGATATGGAGGATACAATCTATAAGCTGGAAAAGCGTATAGAGGGTAAGAGTACAGAATCACAGGTGTATCAGGCAGGTAATAACAGAATTACGGTTGAGATACCTGGTGTTACAGATGCTAACAGCATCCTTGAAGAATTAGGAACACCTGGTTCTTTGGAATTTATCGATTCAACTAATTATTCTGCATGGTCAAATGGAGAAGATTACACAGCGCTTCTTACAGGTTCTGATGTAAAGAGTGCCCAGGCTTATACAGACACTTCTTCATCTTCATCAACATCTTATGGTGTACAGCTTACATTTACAGATGATGGTGCTAAGAAGTTTGAAGAGGCTACAGGTGCTAATGTAGGAAATATTATTTATATTATCTATGATGGACAGGTAGTAAGTGCACCACGAGTTGAGACAACTATTTCAGGTGGTACAGCATCTATTACTAATATGGAATCATATGATACGGCAGATACACTTGCTACATTCGTAAGAATTGGTTCTATTCCGCTTACACTTAATGAAGTAAGCTCTAATATTGTAGGTGCCCAGTTAGGTAAGGATGCAATAAGAACAAGTCTTTATGCGGCTATCTTAGGACTTATCCTTCTTTGTGCATTTATGATTGTTGTATATAGAATACCGGGTGTTGTTGCAACATTTGCATTATGGATATATACAGCACTTGTACTTATCCTTGTAAGTGTATATGACCTTACACTTACACTTCCTGGTATTGCAGGTATTATTCTTGGTATTGGTATGGCGGTAGATGCTAATGTTATTATCTATTCACGTATCAGGGAAGAGCTTGGTGCAGGAAGAAATGTTGAATCAGCTATTAAAGCAGGTTACAGCAAGGCTACATCAGCTATCGTCGATGGTAATATTACAACACTTATAGCTGCGGCAGTACTTTACATATTTGGTTCAGGTCCTATTAAGGGATTTGCTACAACACTTGCTGTTGGTATCGTGGTATCAATGTTTACAGCACTTGTAATTACAAGAGTTATTATGAAGCTGTTCTACAACTTTGGACTTAAGGATGCCAAATGGTATGGTAAGACTGTACATAAAAAGAGATTTAACGTACTTGGCATCAGAAAGTATTGTTTTATTTGTTCTGCAGTTATAATTATTGCCGGATTTGTCGGAATGGCAGCATTTAATGCAACAGGACATAAGATACTTAATTTCAGTCTTGAGTTTGTAGGTGGTACAACAACTACATTTACATTTGATAGGGAATATTCACAGCAGGAAATTGAAAATGATATTATACCTGTAATTACGAAAGCTACAGGTGTTGCATCAGTACAGCAGCAGAAGGTTCAGGATAGTACACAGGTTACATTTAAGACTGTTGATTTAAGTCTTGAACAGAGAGAAGAGATGGAAACAGCTGTTAAGGATAAGTTCCCTGTTAAAGACGGAACAATAGTTGAATCTGATACAATCAGTTCATCAGTAAGTTCTACAATGAAGAGGGATGCATTTGTATCAGTAATTATTGCTACTATATTTATGCTTATCTATATCTGGTTCAGATTCAGGGATATTAAGTTTGCTACGGCAGCAGTTGTTGCGTTACTTCACGATGTATTTGTTGTTCTTGCATTTTATGCTCTTGCAAGAGTTCAGGTTGGTACAACATTTATTGCATGTATGCTTACAATAGTAGGTTACTCAATTAATGCGACAATTATTATCTTTGACCGTATCAGAGAGAACTTAAAGAGTGCAGATTCAAGAACTAATATTACAGAACTTGTAAATGATGCTATAACTAATACATTTACAAGAACAGTTAATACATCACTTACAACATTTATAATGTTATTTACATTATTTATCTTTGGTGTTTCTTCTGTAAGAGAATTTGCACTGCCGCTTATGGTCGGTGTTGTATGCGGTGCTTACTCATCAGTATGTATCACAAGTGCACTCTGGTATGTAATGGGTGGTAAAAAACGTGGTGTTGTTGAAGAAGAAAAAAGAAAGTCAGCTCCTAAGATTGATAAGGATGGAGCACAGGTATAGTATTTGTAATTAATGTGTGATGTTGACATTTGATTTAAGTAATAAAGATATGAACATGTTAATTAGTTGCGGATTACAATTGAGTATATATTAAAAAGGATGTTTGGGTTGAAGAATTTGACCCAAACATTCTTGCGTTATGGAGATAGTGTGGAAACATAAGCCTGATAGTTTATTTTTGCACAAGTTCATAAATGAACTGGCTATTTGTGCCGCAGGCGTCACAAATCAGCCTTTATCGCAGGGTCCAATATGATATTTGGTTTGCGATTTCTCCAGCATTAAAAATGCCTGCGGAATGGAGATTAATGTGATAAGAGGTTCTGGAAGCAAGTGGATGGTATATTCTAAAAAGGCGGATTTTAAAGGAATCCAGGCTAAGTATGGAATAGATCAGGTTATTGCAAGAATTATGAGAAACAGAGATGTTATTACGGATGAGGATATTAATATGTATCTTAATGGCGGATTAGAAGTTATGCATGATGCTCTAAAGATGAAAGATTTATCCAAAGCAGTTGATATCCTGATTGATAAGATTAATAGTCATAAGAAAATCCGTATAATAGGAGATTATGATATAGATGGGGTGTGTTCAATTACAATACTTTACAAAGCATTTAAAAGAGCAGGAGCAGATATTGACTACGTTGTTCCTCACAGAATTAAAGATGGATATGGTATTAATGAACATCTTATTGATAATGCATATAATGATGGAATTGATACTATTATAACCTGTGATAATGGAATTGCAGCAATTGACCAGATTAATTATGGGAAATCTAAAGGTATGACAATTATTGTAACGGACCACCATGATATACCATTTGAATATGATGAAAATGGCAATAAAAAATATAAATCATCAGAGGCAGATGCTATAGTAGACCCTAAGCAGGAGGAGTGTTTATATCCATTTGAATTATTGTGTGGTGCAGGGGTTGCATTTAAAGTTGTAAGCGTATTATATGACAGATTGGGGCTGGATAAGGAAGAGCTTAAGGATTATGCGGAATTTATGGCAATAGCAACCGTTGGCGACGTGGTAGATTTAAAGGATGAAAACAGAGTTATTGTAAAATATGGACTTAAGCATATAGCAGTGACCAGAAATAATGGACTGCGTGCACTTATTGAGCTGTGCCAGTTAGATATAACTAACTTAAGTGCTTATCATATAGGCTTTGTGATAGGTCCATGTATTAATGCCAGCGGAAGACTTGAAACTGCAAAAAAATCAATAGAATTATTTTTAAGTGAGACGACGGCAGATGCTTATGCGAGAGCGACAGAATTAAAGGAGCTTAATGATGAGCGTAAGCAGATGACAGAGGATGAGGCTGAAAAAGCTGTGGTAATGGTTGAATCGTCTGATATGATGGATGATAATGTGCTGGTGGTGTATCTTCCTGACTGCCATGAAAGTATCGCGGGAATTATCGCAGGAAGATTAAGAGAAAGATTTTATAAGCCGGTATTAGTGATAACTAATGCAGAAGATGGCGCAAAGGGTTCGGGAAGGTCGATTGATGGATATAACATGTTTGAAGAGATATCAAAATGTGCAGGACTTCTCACTAAGTTCGGCGGTCATCCTATGGCAGCAGGACTTTCACTTCCGACTGAGAATATCGAACCATTAAGACGACAGCTTAATATTAACCAGACACTTACAGATAAAGACTTAACACCGGTCGTATGGATAGATGTGCCTATGCCTGTAGGCTATGTGACGATGCGGCTGGTAGAACAGTTAAAAGTGCTTGAACCGTTTGGAAAAGGAAATGAAAAACCAATATTTGCAGATAGAAATCTTACGGTCAAATCTTCAAGGATTATAGGTAAGAATAAGAATGTACTTAAAATGCAGCTTGAAAGTGAAGACGGACATCTTGTGGATGCGATTATGTTCCATGTTGTTGATGAACTGATACCATTTAAGGATACCAGGATATCTATGGTATATTATCCTGATATTAATGAGTTTAATGGAAACAGGTCACTGCAGTTTATAGTGCAGGAGTGGCAGTTTTGTAAGTGATTTTTTGAAAAAAGGGGTGTAGAAAGGCTTGTATCCTGAATTGTGAAACGATGGATGGACACTAAAAAAGTTTAAATTTCAATTTTTGTATGATTATATTTGACACATTCCATTTTCTAAGGTTATGATATAGGAGTTAGGGATATATTTTTGGGGTTAGTTATGCATAACTTATGATACCATTTATTAAGCAGAATTAACCAAAGATTAAGGAGATATGAAGGGAGAATGAAAATGAGATTATTAAAAAAAGCAGCGGCAGTATGTATGTCAGTAATGCTTGGAACAATGATATTTGCAGGATGCGGTTCATCTTCGGCAACAGAAAGTAAGACAACACAGGCACAGCAGGAAGAAAAAACACAGGAATATGTAAAACAGGATATTGAAGTTGCGGCACTTAAAGGACCTACAGCTATAGGCATGGTTAAGATTATGGACGATGCTAAAAATGGCAATGCACAGAATAATTATAATTTCCATATAGAGGCGACAGCGGATGCATTTACAACGCAGCTTATTAAGGGAGATATCCAGATTGCAGCCCTTCCTTGTAATGCAGCAGCGACACTTTACAATAAGAGCAATGGCAAGATTCAGGTGCTTGGAATTAATACACTTGGTGTATTATATATTCTTGATACAGGTTCAGGAGTACAGAATGTGGCAGACCTTAAGGGAAAGACAATATATAGTACAGGAAAGGGAACGACACCTGAATATACTTTAAGATACCTTCTTAAGTCGGCAGGGATAGATCCTGATAATGATGTCAATATTGAATTTAAGTCAGAAGCTTCTGAGGTTGCGGCAGTTATGACACAGAGTAGTGAAGAGGTCGTTGCAATGCTTCCACAGCCATATGTAACTACAGTGCTTGCTAATAATTCTAATGCAAGAATTGCCCTTGATGTTACAAAGGAATGGGAAAAACTTGCCGGAAGTGACAGCACGGTTGTTACAGGTGTAGTCGTAGTTAATACTGAATATTATAAGAATAACAGGCAGGCTGTTGACAGATTTGTAGAGGAATATAAAAAATCTTCTGATTATGTCAATGCAAATGTAGATGAAGCAGCACAGCTGGTAGAAGATTTTGATATATTCAAAGCAGCAGTAGCAAAGATGGCAATACCGGCATGTAATATTACATTTATAAATGGCAGTCAGATGAAGACTAAGATTAGTAATTATCTTAAGGTATTATTTGATGAAAATGAGGCCGCAGTAGGCGGTAAGCTGCCGGATGATGGATTTTATATCCAGTAGTTAAAATGGAGAAGTAAATGAACGAAGAATTATTAATATTTTGGAATAATATAAAGAATAATACACAGGTAAGACAGAGTGTAAGCAAAATCAGAAGCCTGATAAAGAATGAGAATATACATGATGAATTTGCAAAGCTTTTATATGGCAATGAAAATGTGCTGACAGAACAGATGGACAGTGATGATGCCAAAACAAGAAAAAATATAGCACTCCTTATAGGAGATATGGCAGATTGTTATCTTGGTAATGATATGGCTGATATGCTTATGGAGCTTTTATATAATTCATATAAAAAAGAGCTGCAGTTATTTGTAAAGCCATCATATCTTATGGCTCTTGGCAATTTTGATTACAGGACTTATATAAACAAACTTAAAAAAGATTTTAAGGAATTGGAAAAGCAGCCGGACGTGCCGGAAAATAAGAAACATAATGATGAGCAGAAAAGAATTATTTCTAATATGCTTATAGATATAGAGGGCGTGAAAAGACATAGATTTACAGGTGGAAATGTTCTGTCTAATATTATTCTTACAGCCAATAGAAAGCATGTAGATACGGTAGCGGAGCAGCTGCTTACAATTGATGGCATTGATAAGACACGTATTAAGACATTTCCGGCAGGGGTTATGGCAGCTACGGATAAGCTTGATGAGATAATGAACATAAGGACATTTGATGAGATGCTATTCAGAGTCGCAGGAATGACGGTACTTGATAATGACAGTATGTTGGCTGCAAAGCAGATTGCTGATGGTGATTTGCTTAAGTTTCTTAACAAAAGACATGATAACAGAGAGGAAAGACCGTATTATTTCAGAGTTGAACTAAGGAGTAAAATGGACATGAGGTCTAAGAGTGTATTTGTTAAAAAGTTCTCAAATGCTCTTGAAAATTATACAGACCGTAAACTGATAAATAGCAAGTCAGAATATGAGTTTGAATTAAGACTGATTGAAAATAAAGACGGAAAATTCAATTGTATGGTTAAGTTATATACACACAATGACAACAGGTTTGCATACAGGATTGAAAGCTCAGCAACAAGCATGAAGCCTGTCAATGCTGCCTTGATTGTGGAACTTTCCAGAAAATATATGAAAGAGGATGCACAGGTGCTTGACCCATTCTGTGGAACTGCAACTCTTCTTATTGAGAGGCAGAAAGAAGTCAAAGGCAATACATCCTATGGTATTGATATAAGTGCAGATAATATAGAGAAGGCTAAGATAAATACAGAAGCCGCCGGACAGATTATACATTTTATTAATAAAGACTTTTTTGAATTTACGCATGAATATCTTTTTGATGAGATAATAACAGATATGCCTTTTGAAACGGCCAATAAATCCCATGAAGATATAAGACAGATATACAGACTGTTCTTTACAAATGCAGTAAGATATCTTAAAAATGATGGAGTAATCATTATGTATACACATAACAGAGAGTTTGTTAAAGAATATGCAAAGGCGGCAGGCTTTGAAATATTAGAACATCAGATAATATTTGAAAAAGCCGGAACTGACTTATATATAATGAGGGCTTCTGATTGATTTTTAAAATATGTAAGATGATGGCAGGGAAAACTTAACGTCTTGATATTGACCCTTGAAAATGGTATAATACAAAAATATGTTATGCGAATGGAGGTTGGTAAGATGGCAGCGAGTGGAAGTGCGGGTGCGGCAAAGCAGACATCGGGCAGCACAACAAAAAGTACATCCAGAAGTAAAAATACATCATCTAAATCAAATACAACAGCCAGAAAAAGCCCGGCAAAGAAAAAGACATCAGGACACACCGGTGCCAGGTCTAAAAAACAACAGCAGATTCGTAGGGACGAGATGAAAGATAATATAATTGTACTAGCAATGATAGCCTGTACAATTATTTTACTGTTAAGCAATTTTAATCTTGCAGGAAGTATTGGCGAAAAGATAAAGTGGCTTATGTTTGGTCTTATAGGGATAATAGAATATATTTTTCCTGTTATAATGCTTGGAATAGTATTCTTTCTTATATCCAACAGAGAATATATAGAGGTTGCAAGAATTAAATCGGCAGCACTTATAGTACTTATGCTGATGTTTTCATCAGGCTGGCAGAGAATTACAGATAATCCAGTGATAAAGTCAGCTTCTATTGGTGAATTTTTTAAATATTCAGCTAGGAATAAAGGCGGAGGAGGCTTTTTTGGAGGTCTTGTATGCAAGCTGCTTAGCGCACTGGGTCTTTGGGGAAGTCTTGTAGTTATAATAGTTGTTTCAATAATATGCATTATCATAATTACTGAGAGTTCATTTATAAATGGAATGAATACGGTAAGGAGAAAAGGTACAAGAATGGTTCATGCCGCCAGGCAGGATTATGATATATACAGGCAGCATTCAGCAGGCAGGGTAAGAAAAGAAAAACAGGAATTATCTGAGGAAGATTACCTTGCCATGAGACGTGAAAAGACCGAAGAGAGACTTCGTAAAAGAGACCGGATTAATGAAGAAAAAAAGCTTGCCCGCATGGACAAAAAACATACCGGCGTGACAAAGGATACACAGCTTAAGAAAAAAGAAATGGTTATAGACCCTGTTGATATACATGAGATAACGATTGATGAAGAAGCTTTAAATGATTCTTATAGTAAGGATATATATGATTTATATGAAAATCATACAAATAACAAATATAATGATTCAGAGATATTTAGCAATGATACGGTTGCTGATGATATGACTTCTAATGATACAGCTTTTGATTATGCTGCCCCTGATTATATGATTTCTGATGAGGAACATACTGATATGTATAACAGCAGTGATAAAACAGCGGGTATGCATAAGGATAAAGCCATGCAGGCTGATGAAGCATATAATAAGGCTGCGGCTGATAAGGATACATATCCTGTATCACCACATGCACAGGATATATATGAGCTTGAAGAACTTCCAGATAAAAGCGATGATGATGAGCTTATTAACAGAGTATCAGAAAAGCTTGGCGAGATGGCTGAAAAGACACAGCAGGAAGCAGAGTATGATACACAGCTTTATGAACAGGATAGTAATATATCAGAAAATATAAATATATCAGATATTTATGATACAGATAGTGACGGTAACAGATATGACAGTAATACAGGTGAAATCATCCATGAAGCAGAGAAGATACCATCGGCAGCAGATGATCTGGTATCAGCTGATGGTGGCATAAAAAGGTCTGATAGCAGATGCTTTAATAATGGCGATAAAGGCAATAATGATGATAATGCAAAATTATCAAAGCCATATGTATTTCCACCATTACATCTGCTTAATAAGAATATTAATGCAGATGGTACAGATACGATGGAGCAGAAGCGTGCAACGGCTAACAGATTACAACAGACTCTAAAGACATTTGGCGTTGATGTTAAGATTACAGATATAAGCTGTGGACCGTCTGTTACAAGATACGAGCTTCAACCTAAGATGGGTGTTAAGGTGAGTAAGATTGTATCACTGGCCGATGATATCAAACTTAATCTTGCAGCAGCAGATATACGAATTGAGGCACCTATACCGGGGAAAGCCGCTGTTGGTATAGAGGTACCTAATAAGAATCCTGAAAGTGTTATGTTAAGGGATATTCTTGATACAGATGTATTTAGAAATCACAAATCCAATATAGCATTTGGCGTAGGTAAGGATATTGCAGGAAAAACCATTGTGGCAGATATACAAAAGATGCCTCATATGCTTATTGCAGGTGCTACAGGCTCTGGTAAATCTGTATGTATTAATACAATTATTATGAGTATTCTGTTTAAAGCAAAGCCGGAAGATGTTAAAATGATAATGGTTGACCCTAAGGTTGTTGAACTTAGTGTATATAATGGTATACCACATCTTATGCTGCCGGTTGTGACTGATTGCAAAAAGGCAGCCGGAGCACTTAACTGGGCTGTTGCAGAAATGGACAGAAGATATAAGCAGTTTGAGTCCGTAGTTGCAAAAAATATTGAAGGATACAATAAAAAGGTTGAAACAATGCAGACACCGGAAGGACAGGAGCCGTTAAAGAAGATGCCACAGCTTGTTATTATTATAGATGAGCTTGCAGATCTTATGATGGTAGCACCGGGAGATGTTGAGACTGCGATATGCCGTCTTGCGCAGCTTGCAAGAGCAGCGGGAATACATCTTGTTATTGCCACACAGAGACCTTCTGTTAATGTTATTACAGGACTTATTAAGGCAAATGTTCCGTCAAGAGTTGCATTTGCCGTATCCTCAGGTGTGGATTCAAGAACTATTATTGATATGAATGGTGCAGAAAAGCTGTTAGGAAAGGGCGACATGTTATTCTATCCGGCAGGATATCCTAAGCCTGTAAGAGTACAGGGCGCATTTGTTTCTGATGAAGAAGTTGTAAGAGTGGTTGATTTTTTGAAAGAACAGGTGCAAAATGAAGAAGTATATAATAACTCAATTTCAGAAGAGATAGATAAGGCTTTGCCGGATGGTGATAAGGCAGACAGTCCGTCAAGAGAAAATGAAAGAGATCCATACTTTGCAGAAGCAGGAAGATTCTTTATTAAGAATGATAAGGGGTCTATCGGAATGCTGCAAAGATATTATAAAATTGGATATAACAGGGCGGCACGCCTTGTCGACCAGCTCACATTTGCAGGAGTGGTCGGGCCTGAGATGGGAACTAAGCCAAGAAAGGTTCTCATGACAGCAGAGGAATTTGAGGAATATTTAAAAAACAATAATTAGCCTTATGGCGGAAAAGAGGAAGAGACATGGGAGTAAAGAGTGATATTGAAATTGCACAGGAAGCTGATATGTTAAACATTGCCGATGTGGCAGCTAAGATTGGTGTAACACCGGATGAGCTTGAGATGTATGGTAAGTACAAGGCTAAGCTTAGTGATGAGCTTTTAAAGAAATGTGATTCTATGGAGGATGGTAAGCTTATTCTTGTAACAGCCATTAATCCTACTCCTACAGGTGAGGGTAAGACTACAATAAGTATAGGTCTTACAGAGGCACTTTGTAAGATGGGTAAAAATGCAATTGCAGCATTAAGAGAGCCATCACTTGGACCATGTTTTGGTATTAAGGGAGGTGCAGCAGGCGGTGGTTATGCACAGGTTGTACCTATGGAAGATCTCAATCTTCATTTCACAGGTGATTTTCATGCCATAACATCAGCTAATAACCTTCTTGCGGCAATGCTTGATAATCATATCCATCAGGGAAATGCATTAAGAATTGATACAAAGAAGATTGTATGGAAAAGATGTATGGATATGAATGAGAGAGAATTAAGAGATATCATTATCGGTGTCGGTTCTAAGGCTAATGGTATAATGAGAGAGGATCATTTTATTATAACAGTTGCCTCAGAGATAATGGCTGTTCTTTGTCTTGCTGAGGATATGGCTGATTTAAAGAAGCGTCTTGGAAGAATTATTGTTGCATATAATCTTGATGGGGACCCTGTAACAGCAGATGAACTTAAGGCTACAGGCTCTATGGCAGTACTTTTAAAGGATGCCATTAAGCCTAATATGATTCAGACACTTGAGAATACTCCTGTGTTCGTACATGGTGGACCATTTGCTAATATTGCACATGGATGTAATTCAGTAAGAGCTACTAAGCTTGCAATGAAGCTTGGTGATTATGCAATTACAGAAGCAGGCTTTGGAGCTGACCTTGGTGCAGAGAAGTTCTTTGATATTAAGTGCAGATATGCAGGACTTAAGCCGGCGGCAGCAGTTATTGTAGCTACAGTTAAGGCTCTTAAGTATAATGCCGGGGTTCCAAAAAATGAGCTTGATAAGCCTGACCTTGAAGCATTAAAGAAGGGAATTGTCAATCTTGATAAGCACATCGAGAATATACATAAATTCGGTGTGCCTGTAATTGTAACACTTAATTCATTTATTACAGATACAGAAGAAGAATATGAATTTATCAAGAAGCATTGCGAAGAAGCCGGCTGTGAATTTGCCTTATCAAAGGTATGGGCAGAAGGCGGAGAAGGCGGAATAGAGCTTGCTAAGAAAGTTCTTGATACCATTGAAAATAAAGAAAGCAGCTTTAAGCCACTCTATAATGATGATATGCCACTTGTAGAAAAGATACAGACAATTGCCAAGGAAATCTACGGCGCAGACGGTGTTAATTTTGCAGATACAGCTAAGAAAGAATTACAGCATATTACAGATATGGGATTTGGACATTTACCTGTATGTATGGCTAAGACACAGTATTCGCTTTCAGATAATCCTAAGCTTCTTGGAAGACCAGAGCATTTTACAATAGATGTAAGAGAAGTATATGTCAATGCAGGCGCAGGCTTTGTTGTAGTTATGACCGGAAAGGTTCTTACAATGCCAGGACTTCCTAAGGTACCTGCAGCAGACAACATAGATTATGATGAAGTAAATGAAAAGATAGTAGGATTATTCTAGCCCGGAATGGAGGTTAATATGCAATTATCAGAATTAGTTGAAAAGCTTGAGATTAATGTTATACAGGGAAGTGTGGATGTTAGTGTTACATCACTTACTTCTGATTCCAGAAAAGTTACTGATGGTACAGCATTCGTATGTATAGCAGGTGCTGTAAGTAACGGACATAAATATATTGCTTCAGCAGTTGAAAACGGAGCTTCTGTTATAGTAGTACAGACCGGTGAAGTAATACCTGATATTCCTGAAAATGTAACCGTTGTGGCAAGTGATAATACTAGAAAAGCCCTTGCATATATGTCAGCAGCATATTTTGGCAATCCTGCCGGTGATTTATTTACAATTGGTATTACAGGAACTAAGGGAAAGACTACAACTACTTACATGATTAAGAATGTATTAGAGGCGTGTGGAATCAAGACAGGTCTTATAGGTACTATTGAGACTATCATAGGAGAAGAAAAGATACCATCATGCAATACAACACCTGAGTCATATCAGATCCATGAATCTTTCAGAAAGATGGCGGCTGCAGGCTGCAAGGCTGTTGTTATGGAAGTATCTTCACAGGGACTTAAGCTTGACAGAACAGCAGGGATAATGTTTGATATAGGTGTATTTACTAATCTTGAACCTGACCATATCGGACCGAATGAACATGAATCTTTTGAGGATTATCTTAATTGTAAAGCTAAGCTTTTTAAGCAGTGTAAGACGGGGATTGTCAATGCTGATGATGAGCACACGCCTCAGATTATCAGGGATTGTATATGTACTATCGAGACATATGGACTTGGAGATAATGCTGATTTAAGAGCAGAAAATATTAACCTGTTCCATGAGAGAGGTAAGATAGGACTGACTTATGACTGTAAGGGTCTTATGGATATGAAGGTTAATCTGTGTCTTCCTGGCAAGTTTTCAGTATACAATTCTTTATGCGCTATAGCAGTAACAAGACATTTTAATGTGGATAAAGATGTACTCGTAAAGACTCTTAGTGAAGTCAGGGTAAAGGGCAGAATTGAGATTGTTCCGGTATCGGACAGATTTACACTTATGATTGATTATGCGCACAATGCGATGTCTCTTGAGAGTATACTTGCAACACTTAAAGAATATAACCCACACAGGCTTGTATGTCTTTTCGGCTGTGGTGGCAACCGCTCAAAGGAGAGAAGATTTGAGATGGGTGAGGTATCTGGCAGACTTGCTGACCTTACGATTATCACATCGGATAATCCTAGATTTGAAGAACCACAGGATATAATTGAGGATATTAAGACAGGTATATCTAAGACGACAGGAAAGCATGTTGATATTACTGACAGAAAAGAAGCTATAAAATATGCAATAGAACATGCGGAAGATGGAGATATTATTGTACTTGCAGGTAAAGGACACGAGGATTATCAGGAAATAAAAGGTGTTAAATATCCTATGGATGAACGTGTCCTGATCGCAGATATTCTTGCTGGTAAATAGGTAGCGGGTCAAACAGGAATAAGTTCATGATATATGCTGATATAATAATTGATATTTCCAGTGATAAACTGGACCGGAGTTTTCAATATCGTGTACCGGAAAGGCTGGAGAAGAAAATAAAGGCAGGGATGGTGGCAGCCATCCCTTTTGGAAATGCCGGCCGGGTGCGTAAAGGATATGTGATCGGATTGTCAGATAAACCGAAAATTGCTCCCGAAAAGATTAAAGAAATCAGTGAAATCTGCAGTGGAGAAGAGA
>ERZ831634.2797-NODE-2797-length-14265-cov-5.634835_pt1 | contig 14265 bp, 10 predicted proteins | sample MGYA00519953_ERZ831634 | MGnify/ENA primary metagenome ERZ831634 (study PRJEB31850, sample SAMEA3708718) | human gut metagenome | biome: human gut; feature: human-associated habitat; material: faeces | place: China | collected 2014 ... | reverse complement strand
ACCGCTCTGTAACCTGTGGACTTTGCCCGCTGCGGTCAGGCGGGCATGAACAAAATTTTGACCATCATACAAAGGAGGATATACCATGAAAAAACGGGTTTTGAGCTGTTTCATGGCGCTGGCTCTGTGCCTGACGCTGCTGCCTGCGGCGGCGTGGGCAGAGGAGGCGGACCCACCGGACGGCCAGGTTGTCGAAGCTTCTGGCAGCGACGACACCGAAAAGCAGGATGCCGCGGCAGAGGCGGACGTGGCGGAGGTCACCAGCGGCGGCACGACCGCGCAGTATGCCGACCTCTCCGCCGCCTTGGCCGCCGCCAAGGACGGCGATACCATCAAACTGCTGGCGAATGCCGCCGTTGGCACTGTGCCCCTCCAAGGCAAGACCGTCACGCTGGATCTGAACGGTAAAACTGTTAAAAACTCAGATAGAGGTTCCAATCGGATCCAGATAGGTTCCTCCCATTCTCCCGCCTCACTGATCATTACGGGCCGCGGCAGTTTTATCAGCGTGAATCAGGTACTTGTCGTTGTGAACGGTACATTGGATCTGAGCCGATGGACAGGCGATGACAGCTATATCTGCATGGTGACGATATCCGGCGCGGACAGCCGGTTTATCAGTCCGACCGGCACAGAAAAAATTCGGGAACTGGCGTTTATCGAGGGCGCTGATACTGCAAGCCTCAACGGCGGTAGATACGATAAGATCGCGTATGTAAGCAACAAGACGATCAAACTGGGCGACCTGCTGGCAGAGGGCTATGCCTTCCGGCAGAACGGAACGTTTTTGGAATATGCAAGGGAACTGAAAAATAACGATACGGTCGAGGAAGTCGAGGTCGTCCGCTGCCCCCACGTCGACGCGGAAGGCGGCAAATGCCTGTACTGCAATCAGGACGGCATCCTGGCAAGGGTGGGCGATACGACCTACGGCAGTGTTTCCGATGCCGTTGCCGCATGGATGACCGTCGGCGGCACGCTGACGCTGTACGCTGACGGCGGAAGCTACGACGAAGTTGATTTCAGCAGTGCCCAAGCCGTATCGTTCGTCATTGATCTGAATGGGCATAAATTCAACAGCAATGGAAGAGCGATCAAAACAGGCAGAAAGAGCCTGACCATCACGGATTCCAAGGAAAAGACCGGCAGTCAGGGCGCGTTCGGCCCCATCGACGCCGACCGCGGCACGCTGACGCTGGAGAGCGGCTGTCTCGAGAAGTTGACGGTGCCCAGCAGCAGTTCTGCCAGGATCCTCCTGAGGGGCGGCAAGGTGACTGATATCTTGTACCCCGTCCCCATTTTCGACCTGCTGGAGGACGGATATGCGCTGATGAGTGGCGACAACCCCGTAGATCCGGCAAAGAGTTTGTTTGGCAGCGGTGTATACACGATCAAGAACTCGCAGACTCAGTTTATAGACGCGCAAAAGAATGGCGAAGCCGCCATCGGCAGCAATACGATCCCCTTTGCGCTTTTGCTGAAAATGGCCGACAGCGAAATTAGACAGATGGGCTTTACGTGATACATCGTGGAGGAAGATGGTACTACGCAAAAGCTCGCGGCCACCACAAGCGATGTGACATCCGGCGCGGACGGTGTTTACACTTGCAATGCCGCCAATATGACGGTCGATCCCAACGGCTGGACCGGCTTGGAGGCCAACAAGACATACAATGTTCTCTGCGTGGTCAACGGAAAGACCTCTGACGGTACTTCCAAGTGGCAGACGCCCATGCGGGGCTACAAGCTGACCGTCGCCCCTGCCATGCTCAGTCAGGGAGCCGTGGTATTTACGCAGACGGCAGATGAGCTTTCAGGAGCCATGGGCAATATCAGGGATGGTAAGGGTACGTTCGTGTTTACGCCGTGGGGCGGCGATGTCAACAATGCTTCGACCTTGACCTATTGCTTTGAAGTCTCTCATGACGGACAAAAGCTGATAGAGGGCAAGGATTACACTATTGAAAGCGGCAACACAGCGCAATATGCCGGAGATCACACGCTGACCATCGAAGGCAGGGGAAACTATACGGGCACGGCGACGCACACATGGAGGATCGAGCCATATAAGCTTACGAGAGGAAACTACAGACCTCCCACTATTACAAAGGTATATGACGGTACGACCGGTTTTGATTTCTCTAAAGCCGGCAACTGGGGCATCTTTACGGAGAATGTGGATCATAGACCGAATGGTGCCGGAACAGGGAAAAATCCCTCTCTTGGTGCCGACGGAAACGCAATTTCGATATATTTAAAGCCGGACGATTTCGAGGCAAGCGCTGTCACATTGGACTCTCCCGATGTGGGCGATCCAACGGCAAGCTATACGATTGAGCTGAAGACGCGGGACGGGCAGAGAGAGCCGAACTTCGTCTTTGAGGATGGTGGATCGCCTACGATACAGGTGACGAAAGCGAAGGCTTCTATCACGAAGGCGCCTGCCCCTACCGGCTTGGCGAACGGCGCACTGACGGTGTATAATGGCACGGCAAAGACATACGAGATCGACATCGCATCGCTGCTGCCCTCGCCGGGCGCAGGCTACAGATACGGCAAGATCTATGACAGCCAGACCATAGGCCCCTACACATACGAGACGAAGATCACAGAGATCAAGCTGGATAGCAGCTATTATGACGCAACCGCCAACAAGGCGAAGATCGAGAAGGGAAAGCTGATCCTGCCCATTCGGAACGTCAATACGACAACAACGGGCAAGATCGGCACGATCACGCTGAATGTTATTTCGCAGAATTATCATCAGATCAAGGATTGGACGATCGACGTCAGCGCGGCGAATCAGCCCGTCAGCAGCTCCGGCGGTGGCGGCGGTTCCTCCTCCGGCGGCACCGTCAAGACCGACACCGTCACGAACCCGGACGGCTCCGTCACCAAGACCGAGACCAAGCCTGACGGCACGGTGGTGGAGACTACCACCGGCAAGGATGGCTCCACCGTCAAGACCACCACCAACCCCAACGGCAGTTCCGTCACCGAGACCAAGGCCGCTGACGGTTCCACCGGCACGGTCAAGACCGACAAAAACGGCCAGACCACGGCGGAGACTACCCTCAGCAGCAAGGCCATCGAGACCGCCAAGAAGTCCGGCGAGGCCGTCAAGGCCCCTGTGGAGGTCAAGGCCACCCGCGATTCCAGCACCGCCCCCACCGTCAAGGTGGAACTGCCCAAGGGCGCGGGGGAGACCAAGGTGGAAATTCCCGTTTCCAACGTGAAGCCCGGCACTGTGGCGGTTCTTGTCCACCCCGACGGCACGGAGGAGATCGTCAAGAACTCCCTGCCCACCGAGGACGGCATCCAGCTGACGGTCAACGGCGGCGCGACCGTGAAGATCGTGGATAACTCCAAGGGCTTCATCGACACGCAAGACCACTGGGCCAAGGACGCCATCGACTTCGTCAGCGCCCGTGGGCTGGTGAACGGCATGAGCGCCACGATCTACGCGCCCAACGCCTCCACCACCCGCGCCCAGCTGTGGACGATCCTCGCCCGCCAGAACAACGCGGACTTGACCGGCGGCGCGACCTGGTTCGAGAACGCGCAGAATTGGGCGAAGGAGAAGGGTATCTCTGACGGCACGAACCCCAACGGCACCATCAACCGCGCCCAGATGGTCACGATGCTCTATCGTGCGGCGGGCAGCCCGGAGGTGAGCATCACAACTACGTTCACCGATGTCCCCGCCGACAGCTACTACGCCAAGGCGGTAGCCTGGGCAGTGGAGAACGGGATCACTGCCGGCGTGGGCGGCGGTCGTTTTGACCCCAACTCCACCTGCACCCGCGCACAGATCGCAACATTCCTGTATCGGCTGTATCTCAGCAGATAAGAAACCGGACGGTAGAGAGCCGTCAGCAAAGCGTATATAAAATGGAAACCGCAGGGCGGCTCCTTCACGGAGTCTCCTTGCGGTTTTCTTATATACAAGTCGGTCATAAAGTTGCAAAAGGCGACATTTAATGGCATTATGCGGCATTTATCGTAGACCATTGTAGAACGATTACATGACACAAAGCGGCAGTTATCGTGTATGATTGAGTTACGGAGGATACGGATGTTTTCAAAGATTTTCGACCTTACCATCGTACACCCGGCAATCTCCCACCAACCCGCTTTTGCGGCTGAAACAGAATATCGGGGTATTCCTAACGGCTGGATGAAGAATTGTTGAATCCAGCGCATAGCATAGGTCTTACGCAAAAAAGACTTGCCACTGGCCGAGAGGCCCGCCTGTGCTGCCCTTTCTCTGTTTTGATCTTCAAATATCACATAGGAGGGGTAACAATGCCTTTGGTTTATTATGTGCCTGAATATGAGCGGGACGCGGAACAGACCCCGTTGGACGCCGAGCGTCTGCTGCGCCTGCTTGGTGTTACCGGAAAGCTGTCTGGTTTCCGCTATGCGGTCTATATGGTTGAGCAGGTTCGGGATCAGCCGGACAATGTGCTGCTTATCACGAAGCGCCTCTATAAGCAGACGGCGGATCATTTCAACACCACGCCGAGTTGTGTGGAGCGCAATCTCCGCACGCTGATCCAGAGCTGCTGGAACCAGCTCGACCATGACTTTCTGAATGTGATCGCCGGTACGCAGCTGCGCCAGCCGCCGACCAATTCTCAGTTCATCGACATGATGGCCGCTTACCTGCGAAACTGATTTTCGCGGAGAAAGGCGGCGCACTGCCGCCTTTCTCTTTTTATCCCTGCGGAAATGTGGCTCAATTTGAGACATATTTCGACACGGTTGCCATTCGGCACAGGCGCATCAAAGGGTGTGTCTGTGCGGGCTGGCGACAGCCTGTGTTCACTGTCCATAAGCAGTAAACTGTTTGCACCTTGAGAAGTGAATGACCGTCCAAATCGGATATGGTTTTCGGTGAAGCAGTGCATTTGCGTGCCAAGAAAATCAAAACGCCGCTGAAAGTTGTGCAGGGGTAGGAACGGATTTGGGGAAAACGGCCTCCTTATCAAGACCATATCTGCATGAGGGTATGGTCTTGCAATTTTTACAATACGGAGGAATGGATCGTGAATCAGAAGCAGTGTTCAGAATGCGTATCGACGCACGAAACGGCGCAAACGCAGACGATCTATGTAGATGGCTGCAAGGTTACAGTCCGGTATTCCGGCCATAAAAACCCCGATGCCATCCGCGGAATCAAGGAAATCCTTCTCACAAATATTGCGAAAAAGGCGTAAAATTTTGCACTATTTGATGAAATATGAGATAATAATGGTGTAGAGATGCACCTTGAAAATTGAAACAAGGCCATATACACCGTTCCAAAGATTGTTAAGAACAACAGGAGTGATGTATATGTTAGAAAACTTAATGGCTGATTTGCGGCGTGTTTATTGCCTGTACCGTGTTTCGACGCTGGGACAGGTTGAGAAAGATGATATTCCCATGCAGAAACAGTATTGCCGCGAGTTCGTCGGGCAGCATCCCGGCTGGGAAATCGTCAAGGAATTTTCGGAAAAAGGTGTTTCCGGGTTTAAGGTCTCAGCGAAAGACCGGGATGCCATTCAGGAAATTCAGCGTGACGCCTTGCAGAACAAATTCGATATTCTGCTGGTATTCATGTTTGACCGACTGGGACGCAGAGAGGACGAAACGCCTTTTGTTGTGGAGTGGTTTGTCAAAAACGGTATTGAGGTGTGGAGCGCCAAGGAAGGGCAGCAGCGGTTTGATACTCATGTGGACAAGCTGCTGAATTATATCCGTTACTGGCAGGCGTCCGGCGAAAGCATCAAAACCTCTGTCCGCACCAAGACCCGAATGGAGCAGCTGACGCAGGAAGGTCATTTTACCGGCGGCTGTATTCCGTTTGGTTATCGTCTGGAACATAAGGGACGCACCAATAAGCGAAATCAGGATGTGGGCGATCTTGTGATCGACCCGGACGAAGCAGAAATCGTGAAACTGATTTTTCAGAAATATCTCTGCGAAGGATATGGAGCGCAGCGCCTTTGCCGGTATCTTGCCGAACAGGGAATTACAAACCGAAAAGGGCGCAACATACCAACTACTTCGATCAACCGCATTATCAAAAATCCCATTTACACCGGGGTCATCCGAAATGGAGACAGCCAATCAGAAATGCTGCCAGAACTTCAAATTATCGATGCAGAAACTTATGAACGGGCACAGCAAATGATGGAGAAGCGTGTGACCCATCACGACGATGTGCCGCTCAACACCAAGGGACGGTCTTTGCTGGTAGGCAATGTCTACTGCGGACACTGCGGAGGCCGCCTGACGCTGACTACCAGCGGGCGAAAGCGTGTCCGAAAAGATGGGACTATCACGCGGGAAACGAGAGCAAGGTATCAATGCCACTACAATGTCAGGCATCCCGGCGAATGCGATGGCCAATCTGGATATGGCGTAGAAAAGCTGGATAAATTGGTAGACCAAATCATTCGTATCCAGCTTGGGCGCATTCAGAACTCACCATCTCAAGAACTGATCGAAAAGCAGCAGGCCAAGGAGGTTGAACTCGTCAGGTCCAGACTAAACCTCTTAAATGAGCAGTATCGGCAGAAGCAGCGGGAGTATCAAGACCTGCGCGCTGAGACGATCAAGGTCATCCAAGGCACCAGCCGCTTGAATGCAGACCTGCTGAACAGCCTTGTCAGCGAGACTACGGAACAAATCAAACAGCTGGGAGTACAAATTCAGACCACCACAGCCGAGTTGGAAGAAACCGTACAGACGGCCAGCCAAGTGTTGCGGGAATATGACCAGCTGATAAGCTGGGCCGAGATGTATGACCACTGCACCTTTGAGGCAAAGAAAATGATCGTAGCCAAGTTTGTCAAGGCCGTTCGTGTGCGGCGTGATTATGAGATCGACATAGAGTTCAATGTGTCGTTTGAGGAATTTCAAGCATTGTATCTGGAGGGGGAGCCGGAAGAGGCAAAAAGACCCGGAACAAATACAATTCTGGCGATGGAAACAAAAAAATAAGGCAAGCATGACGCTTGCCTTATTGCTGGTGGACCCAAAGGGATTCGAACCCTCGACCTCTCGGATGCGAACCGAACGCTCTCCCAGCTGAGCTATGGGCCCGTGTATGAAGTTTTTGGTGATGTGAACTGTTTGCCCGCAACTGAGTTGGACTACCGGAAAAGAGGTGCTATAACCGAACCGCTTCTCCTCCCAGCTGAGCTACGCCCCCATACAGCCCTGTTATTATAGCAATATTTCCTGAACTTGTAAAGGCCTTTTGCGGGAAAAATCAAAAAAGATCGGCCTGTGCATACAGCGGCGGCCCGGAATGACTCCGGGCCGCCGCTGTCAGATCATATGTAGGAGTGTTCCACCTGGATCACGGGGACATAGTGGCTGTCGAAGGCGCGGATGAGAGCCCGGAGCTGCCGGGCTACCTCGGCGTCCTCCAGCCGGAAGCCGAAGGGCGTCACCACGTCGAAAATCAGATTGGTGTGGGTGGGGCCGGGGACCATGCGGAAATCGTGGATACTGAGGGCCGGATCGATGCAATGGGCCAGCTCTGTGATCTTATTCCGGAGGACAACGGTCGTGCTGTCATCCGTGGCGATGGGGTCCATGTGGATCACCGCCTCGCAGCCCAGCTTCCGGTGCAGCTCCTGTTCGATGTTGTCGATGGCGTCATGGATCGTCATGACGCTGCCGGTGGCCGGGACCTCCGCGTGGAGGGAGATCATCACCCGGCCGGGGCCGTAGTCATGAACCACCAGATCGTGAATACCGGAGATCTCTTTGTGAGCCATCACCAGATCTTCAATTTCTTTAACAAATTCCGGCGTGGGGGGCTTTCCAAGCAGGGGATCGATGGTGTCCTTGGCGGCGTCTATGCCGCCCTTGAAAATGAACAGTGCCACCAGAATACCCACCCAGCCATCCACCGGGAGCTGGAAGTAATGGCCGATCAGAGTGGCGACCAGAACGGCAGAGGTGGACATGCAATCTCCCAGCGAATCCGCCGCTGCCGCCAGCAGCGCCGGTGCGGAGAGTTTTTTGCCGAGGGAGCGGTTATACATGGCCATATACAGCTTCACGCAGATAGAAGCAGCCAGAATCCCGATCACCAGCCAGCTGAACTCCACCAGAGCGGGGTGCAGGATCTTATTCAGGGACTCCTTGGCCAGTTCCACGCCCATCAGCAAAATCAGCATGGATACCGCCAGACCGGAGAGGTACTCCGCCCGGCCGTGGCCGAAGGGATGGCCTGGGTCCGGCGCTTTGGCGGCAATGCGGAAGCCCAGCAGCGTGACCACAGAGGAACCGGCATCAGAGAGGTTGTTGAAGGCGTCCGCCGTGATGGCGACGGAGCCGGAGAGGGTCCCGGCAAAGAACTTGCCCAAAAACAGCAGCAGGTTCAGCCCGATCCCAACAGCGCCGCAGAGAATACCGTAGGCCGTCCGCAGCTGAGCGGGGCTTTTCCCGTCGCTTTTGCAGAAGAAACGGGCCAGAAGCGAGATCATACAGTTTTACACCTTTCTTTTTGAGAATAGAAGGAGACGGTCACTTCCCGCCGGGAATGACCAGCTTCATGTGGCAGCAGAGATCGTCCAGATCCCGGTCGGTGGCGGCGCTGAGCCGCAGGCGGGCGCCGCAGTCCCGGCATGTCAGCTCCACCGCGTCCCGGCGGATCTCCATGCTGTAATCGTGGCTGCCGCAGCCGCAGGTGATACCGTTGGGCCGGGCGGCGATGTCCTTGAGCTCCGAGAGGAATTCGTACATGATCACATTGTCGGTAAAGGCCTCCGCCTCGCCGCCGTTCTCCTGCGCCTTTTCCTTGGAGATGGCAATGCTGGCCTCCCGGAGGTGATGTTCCACCGTGCCCTCGTCGCCGATGAAGCAGCAGAACTGCTTGCTGTCCGGGCAGCTGAGGGCGGTGGCGGCGTGGAGCATCCGCTCCGGCGGACAGACAGCCTCGTGGGTCTGGCCGCAAACGCCGCAGGGCACCAGAATGTGATAGTTCTGGCCGTCATAGTTCGTCCGCAGGACACTGCCGCCGCAGGAGCATTCGATCTCGGCGTCAGACGCTTCCAGCGCAAATACGGAGCGGGCACCCATCACTTGGGCACCGCATTTCGGGCAGATATAGCCCAGAGTTCTCATATCGTCAGCCATAGGGGCCTCCTTGCATAATTTGTCAAATTTGGATATCCTGCGCGTGGGGCAGGTGAGATTGTGTATAGAGGAACACCTTGTCACCTGCCAGCAGCTTCAGACCGCCATTGGGGATCAGTGTCCGGTTCCGGCGGCGGACCATAATGATGACCGTCTGCCGGGAAATATCCAGATCCCGGAGCGGGTGGTCCACCCAGGGGTGGTGTGTCTGAAGGACGATCTCCTTTAGCTGGATGCGGACGTCATCCTCATAGACGCCTGCCCCCAGCACAAGATTGTCACCGGGGAGGAGCACCACATCGCCCCGGGGAACAATGATGTCTCGTCCCCGCTGGACGGCGGCGATGATGACGCCCTCCGGCAGGCCCAGATCCCGCAGCGGGGCATTGGCCCAGCGGTCCCGAGGGGTCAGGTGGATGCGGATGAAGTGAATGTCCGCTTCCGTGCCGTATTCGCTGATCCGCTTGATGCGGGAATACTGGTCCACGAAGCCGGCGGAAATGATACCGGTGGGGATCGCCACCATGCCCACGCCCAGGAAGGTGATCAGGATGCCGAAGATCTTGCCAAGGGTGGTGATGGGGTAAATATCTCCGTAGCCCACCGTCAGCAGGGTGGATACCGCCCACCAGATGCCGGAAAAGGCGTTGGAGAACACCTGGGGCTGCGCGTCATGCTCCAGAGAGTACATACACAAACTGGAGGCGGTCATCAGCACCAGAATGATAAACACGGAGGAGAGAAGCTGCTGGGCCTTGCTGGTAAGGACCTGGGTAATAACGTTCAGGGAATCGTAATAGGCGTTGATCCGGAACAGGCGGAAGATCCGTACCACCCGGAACATCCGGAAGGCCACGGCCCCGGAGGGGAAGAAAAAGGGCATGTAGTAAGGCAGAAAGCTCAGCAGGTCCACAATGCCTGAGAAAGAAAAAATGTATCGGCAGACGGCCTTCCATTCCTTCAGATTGGGATGGTGGTACTTGGCAGTCCAGATCCGCAGGACGCAGTCCACCGCGAAAAAGGCCACGGTGGCAGCTTCGATCCGCAGCAGCAGCGGACCGCAGGCGGCCTCTGCCTCGTCGAAGGTGTAGGCAATGGTGACCACCAGGTTTACCAGAATGACCAGGGTGTAGAAAATGTCATAGGCGCGGCTGATGAGATCGTCCGCCGTACCAATGTCAATAATGGTGCAGATCCGGCGGCGCAGGGACTCAAGAGACCTGAAATTCGGCATAACCGCCTCCTGATGTGTAGGTAGACGGTACGCTGCCTGACGTGTACCGTCGGGAAATATCCTTATATTATAGTAATATCCCCTCGGAATGTAAACAGATTTCTTTATTTTGCGGAAAAGAAGCGGGGAATCCGGAGCGTAGGAGGATGTTCCACTCCGGCGCGGCTGGGGGCACTTGACACAGAGTTTACAAAAAAATCACAATTACTGCCTTGCAAACCTTCAAATGCAGACGTATAATCAGGATGAAAATTGAGAAAAGGAGGGATGTGCAATGACGATGAACAAGCTCATGGCAGATGTGGATGACCTGATTTTTGACGGTCAGGAGCAGAGCCACAGCGAACGGTAAAAACCGGAAGGACCACGCCGAGAGGGCGTGGATTTTTTTATGCCTTTTTGAGGGTGCCAAAAATTTCGACCATGCGTAATCGTTTTTCTGAAATTTTTCGCAAACGTTTGAGAAAAAATCGCGAAATTATTGCTGCTTTGACATATATTGAAAGAAAATGTAGCTTAATATATATAAAAAAATTTGATAATTCGCATATTTTATGAATGTTAAATGAAAAATAAAGACGAAAATTTGAAAGCTTTCAAGGAAAAAATTGGGCAAAACGTAAAACTTATTTAAAGTGATTCGCTCGTTAGGTAAATTTACTTGAAAAAAACGTGCGGTGTTGTTAGAATGATACAGCAAAGTTAGACACTCAATTTTATACAAAACGTTTAAGGAGTGGAAGGAATGGAAAACATCATTTGGGTAGTTTTGCTGTGCGCGGTTCTGGCTCTGCTGTTTGCTGCATGGAAGACCTCCGCGGTCTCCAAGGCTGACGCCGGTACGGAACGGATGAAGGAGATCGCGGGAAACATCAGTGATGGCGCCCGGGCATTTCTCTTCGCGGAGTACAAGATCCTGGTCATTTTCGTGGCGGTGCTGTTCGTGCTGATCGGCCTGTTCATCACCTGGCTCACCGCTGGTTGCTTCCTGATCGGCGCGGTCTTCTCTGTGTGCGCCGGTTATGTGGGTATGAACGTGGCTACCAAGGCCAATGTCCGTACCGCTGCCGCCGCTAAGTCCAGCGGCATGAACAAGGCCCTGGGCGTCGCCTTCTCCGGCGGTTCCGTCATGGGTATGTGCGTGGTTGGCCTGGGCCTGCTGGGCTGCGCCGCCATCTATGCTTTCACCGGCAACGTGGAGATTCTCACCGGCTTCTCCCTGGGCGCTTCCTCCATTGCATTGTTTGCCCGTGTGGGCGGCGGTATCTACACCAAGGCTGCCGACGTGGGCGCTGATCTGGTGGGCAAGGTCGAGGCCGGTATCCCCGAGGATGACCCCCGGAACCCTGCCGTGATCGCTGATAACGTGGGCGACAACGTGGGTGACGTGGCCGGCATGGGCGCTGACCTGTTTGAGTCCTATGTGGGCGCTCTGGTGTCCGCGCTGACTTTGGGTGTGGCTGTGGTCGGCACCTTCAACGGTGCCGGCGCTCTGTTCCCCCTGATCCTGGCTGCCGCCGGTATCGTGGCTTCCATCATCGGCTGCTTCTTTGTCCGGGGCGATGAGAATTCCAATCCCCATAAGGCTCTGAAGATGGGCTCCTATGTTTCCTCCGCCATCGTGGTGGTCCTGTCTCTGGTTCTGAGCAATGTGTTCTTCGGCGGTATGGCCCAGGCCATCGCCATCATCGCGGGTCTGATCGTGGGCCTGATCATCGGTATCGTCACCGAGATTTACACCTCCGGCGATTATAACTCCGTGAAGAAGATCGCCCAGCAGTCCGAGACCGGCCCCGCTACCACCATCATCAGCGGCATCGCCGTGGGCATGATGTCCACTGCCGTGCCCATCCTGCTGATCTGCGTTGGTATTTTCGTTTCCTATCAGGTTGCCGGTCTGTACGGCATCGCTCTGGCTGCTGTCGGCATGCTGTCCACCACCGGTATCACCGTGGCTGTGGACGCTTACGGCCCCATCGCCGACAACGCCGGCGGTATCGCCGAGATGAGTGGCCTGGATCACAGCGTCCGTGAGATCACCGATAAGCTGGACGCCGTGGGCAACACCACTGCTGCTATGGGTAAGGGCTTCGCCATCGGCTCTGCCGCTCTGACTGCTCTGGCTCTGTTCGTCAGCTATGCGCAGGCTGTTGGCATCGGTGATGCCGGCATCAACATTCTGGATTCCCGCGTGACCATCGGTCTGCTGATCGGCGGTATGCTGCCCTTCGTGTTCTCCGCTCTGACCATGGACTCCGTGTCCAAGGCGGCTTACAGCATGATCGAGGAAGTGCGCCGTCAGTTCCGCACCATCCCCGGTATCATGGAAGGCACCGGCAAGCCCGACTACAAGTCCTGCGTGGCCATCTCCACCACCTCCGCTCTGAAGGAGATGCTGGTTCCCGGCGTCATGGCTGTTCTGGCTCCCTTGGCAGTTGGCCTTCTGCTGGGTACCGGCGCTCTGGGCGGCATGCTGGCCGGCGCTCTGGTCACCGGCGTCCTGATGGCCATCTTCATGTCCAACTCCGGCGGTGCCTGGGATAATGCAAAGAAATACATCGAAGAAGGAAATCACGGCGGCAAGGGAAGTACCGCTCATAAAGCTGCTGTTGTAGGTGATACAGTAGGTGATCCATTTAAGGATACTTCAGGACCTTCTATCAACATCCTGATCAAGCTGATGACCATCGTATCTTTAGTTTTCGCTCCTCTCTTCCTTCAGTTTGGAGGACTGATCTAATACATAGATCCTATATAACTGATTGAAAATGTTTAAAACAGCCAAACCCATTTTTAGAAAAAGGACCCTGCAGGGAATGATCTCTGCAAGGTCCTTTTTTCTGAATTTCTCCACATCATCTGTTTTACAGCAAATGCTTATAATCATCAAACTCTACCAGCACAAAACGTTCTGTTTCCGGCTCGTATTCAATGGTGGTAATACTTGCGTTGTGGGCAACGGTGGATGCAGCAATGCTTTCGCTGCCTAAAAGCTGCTCCATAAAATGAGCCAGCAAACCGCCATGGGCTACAATTGCTGCATCCCCTGTAAGCTGGGGCTTTATCTCTTTCCATGCCTGACGGCAGCGCTCATTGACCTGGTTAATGCTCTCTCCCTCAGGAGGCGCTGTTTCTGCCGGATGGGACCACCATGCCTCATACAGGGCTCTGTCATCTCTTAAAAGTTCTTCCTCTGTCTTTCCTTCCCAGACTCCGTAATTGATCTCCATCAGATCCCTTACAGGGATCACCGGAACACCTGCAGGAGAAGCAACTGCTATTGCTGTTTCCATGGCACGGATCTGGGGACTGGAAAATACAGCTGTAATAGGACGGTTTTCCATTGCTTTCCCAAGGCACTGTGCCTGAAAATGTCCTCTTTCATTTAAGGGGATATCCTGCCGTCCCTGGATCTTCTTGGCTATATTCCAGTCTGTCTGACCATGGCGTATGATGTATAGTTTCATTTTACTCTTCCTCTTTCTGCTGCTCTTCCGATACTGCACCTTCTCCGTTTACAGTGATCGCATCCAGAGCCAGTTTCATAATATCTTTTACTTCATCTTCTGTCATTTTCATCTTTTCAGCCAGTTCTGCCACAGTTGCTTCTCTTCCCAGCTCTTTTGCCATCACCTGGGATACAGTCTGGAGTACATTTACTCTGGCTGTCATATTTTCTTCGATCTCAGCTTCTGTCTTCTGTTCCTCTAAAGCTGCCTCTACTGCCTGACGGATCTCCTGGGCTAAAAATTCCTGCCACTGCTGACTTCCGTCATAAGCTGCTGCAGCTGCTGTAAGGGCCACATTTGCCTCCTGTACCACATCAGACATAGGAAGCTCTCTTCCCTCGTATTCTTTTACCATCTGGGCAACTTTTGCCAGAGAGCCTT
>ERZ831634.2783-NODE-2783-length-14350-cov-4.325289_pt1 | contig 14350 bp, 10 predicted proteins | sample MGYA00519953_ERZ831634 | MGnify/ENA primary metagenome ERZ831634 (study PRJEB31850, sample SAMEA3708718) | human gut metagenome | biome: human gut; feature: human-associated habitat; material: faeces | place: China | collected 2014 ... | reverse complement strand
CTTGACCCTTTCGCGCGATTGAGTTGGTCGCATCTGCATACTGCTTCCGCGTGTTTATCCACAGGATACCCACACAATTCACGCGATTTCAGGGAAATAAAACCACATTTACATCATGGTCGTCGGGTTGTACTCAAAGTACACCTCCGCGCCCTCCTGCTTCTCCCGCGCCAGTTCACTCAATGCCGCGGCGAACTGCTCCGTCTCCGGATGCACCAGCAGCTTCATCAGCACATGCCAGCGCGTTTTTCCGCGCAAAACCGTGATGCTCGGCTGGTCAAGCCGCACCATCAGCGCCCGCTTCTTCCACTGCGGATGCGCTGCCAGCAGCTCCTCGCACCGCGCATGAAGCGCCGTCGCGACCTCTCGCGCTTTCTGCGGCGAATTGCTCTCCACCAGCAGCCGCGCCAGAATCGTGAACGGCGGATACAACCCCGTCCGCCGGCGATCGAACTCCAGCTCGAAGAACGCGCGGTAGTCCTGCGCGGCAGCGGTCTGAATCACCTCATCCTCCGGCTTGTACGTCTGGATGATGACCTGCCCCGGCAGTGTGCCGCGTCCGGCGCGCCCGGCGACCTGCGTCAGCAGCTGGAATGTCCGCTCCCGCGCGCGGTAGTCGGGCAGATTCAGCGTCATATCCGCCGCAATCACGCCCACCAGCGTTACCTTCGGGAAATCCAGCCCTTTGGCAATCATTTGCGTGCCGACGAGCAGCTTTGCGCGCCCGGAGCGGAACTCATCGAGCAGCTTTGCGTGACCATCCTTGCCGGAGGTCGTGTCAATATCCATGCGGATGACGTTTTCCTGCGGGAAGAGTTTTTTCAATTCTTCCTCGATTTTCTGCGTCCCCGCGCCGAAATAGCGGATGTACTTGCTGCCGCATTTCGGGCAGGTGTTCGGCGGCAGCGCGGCGAATCCGCAGTAGTGGCAGTGGAGTTTCGCCTCGGTCTGCCCGCTGCCCACGACGTGGTAGGTCATGGCGACATCGCAGTTCGGGCATTTGACGACATAACCGCAGCTTCGGCAGCTGACGAAGCTGTTGTACCCGCGCCGATTCATCAGCAGCATGGCCTGTTCGCCGCGCGCGACGCAGTTCTTGAGTGCCGCGACCAATTGCCCGGAAAATACGCTTCGGTTGCCGTTCTCCATCTCCTTGCGCATGTCCACCAGCGTGACCTGCGGCATCGGGCGGTTGCCGACACGGCAGGGCATTTCAAGCAGCACATAATCCCCGCGCCGTGCCCTGGCGAAGGACAGGATGCTGGGCGTAGCGGAGGCAAGCAGAAGCGTCGCGTGCTCATTTTCGCATCGGCGGATGGCAACTTCGCGCGCGTCATATCGCGGATGACGGTCGGAGATATACGTCGATTCGTGTTCCTCATCCACGACAATCAGCCCCAAATTCCCGCACGGCGCGAACACCGCTGACCGTGCGCCGATGACGACCCGCGCGTCGCCGCGCCGGATGCGCCGCCATTCATCAAAGCGTTCGCCCGCACTGAGCCGCGAATGCAGCACCGCCGCAACCGCCCCGAACCGCGCCCGAAACCACATGACCATTTGCGGCGTAAGGGCGATTTCCGGCACGAGAATCATGGCGGATTTCCCCTGCACGAGCGTCTGGCGCACGAGGCGGATGAACACCTCGGTTTTGCCGCTGCCCGTCACACCGTGGAGCAGGTATTTCCCCTGTCCACTGCGCAAATCCGGCAGCATGACAGACAGCGCTTCCTCCTGCCCCGGCGTGAGGGGCGGGTCAGGGACGGCGGTGTCCGGCGTATTGCCGCCCGGCCGGCGCAGCACTTCTTCTTCCCGCAGGGCAATTAGTCCGGCTGCTTCTATCTGGCGCAGCGCTTGCAGCGGCTCGCGGACGAGCAGCTTCAATTCCTCCACCGGGTGCGTCCGCCCGTCGGATAAGACCGTCAGCAGCAGACGCCGTTTCGGCGAGCGTTTCTCCGCCAGTGCCGCCGCTTCCAGCATTTCGCGCGGCTTCGCTGCCTGCGCGACCGTCTGCGTTTTCACCTGAATGCGTCCACCGCGCATTTGGGCAGGCAGCATCAGCCGCAGCGTTTCCGCCAGTGGGCAATGCACGTCGTCCGCCATCTGCTGGGCGAGCGTCAGCAGCGTGGGGCAGATAGCGGCATAATCCTCCAGCGGGCGGAGGATGTCGCGGAGCTTTTCCGGCGGCACGTCCGTCTCCTGCGTCAGGGAGAGGACGACCCCCTCCTTGCGCATCCGCCCGAACGGAACTTCCACGCGCTGTCCGGCGGTAAGCGTCATGCCGTCCGGAATGCGGTAGGTAAACGTGTGCGCAACATTCTCATGCACAATGTCCACAATTACCTGTGCGTACAGGACACTCACCCCTTTCTGCTCAATGCGCTAATACACCATTGTTTATTATACATCGGAATGCCGAAGGGGTCAAGGAAAAAAGGCATGTTTCTGCGATTTCCCAAAACGAAAAAAGCGGTCACGCGACCGCTTCTTCAATTTGCAATTCGCAATGCAGAATGCGCATTGATTTCTCGATTTCTCTAATTGCTAATTACTCCTCGCATTTTCCGTGAATCACATGGATGGCAACGATGACGACCCCCGCCAGCATTTCCGCAACGGACATCCCCATCAGCACACCCGAAAAGAATTCCTTGACATGGCTGCCGCCGACCAGCGCAGACAATGCGTTGCTCGCGATGCCCAGCAGAATCAGCAGAACGCCGTAGAGAATATGCTGCTCATAGACTGTGCGCTGCATCCGGCGCAGCAGGTCAAGCATCTGTGCGTCATGCGTCAGCTGCATTTCTTCCTTCTGCGGCGAATCCTTGCCGTTGAGCAGTTCCGGCAGGGTGATACCCAGCGCCGCGCAGAGCGCTTCCACCGCGTCAGCATCGGGCAGACGTTTGCCCGTTTCCCAGCGCATCAAGGATTTCTGCGATACGCCAATTTTCTGCGCCAGCTGCTCCTGCGTCATCCCTTGCGCAGTGCGCTTGCCTGCGATATACTGACCAATTGCCGCCTGATTCATAAGCACACTTCCTTTGATAGCCGCACCCCTCTTGGAGTACTTTCCGTATCATAGCACGACTTTGTAACGAATGTCGGAAGTGTTTGTAAATATTTTGTGAACAATAATTGCGTCGAAACTGTTGCAAAAAGAACCTGTTCAAGCAGGAGAAAATGTGCTATAATAAGGCATAATCAACCATACTGGAGGTGTTTCTGCGTGGCACACAAGCCTGTATTGTATATTGTGATTCCCTGCTACAACGAAGAAAGCGTACTGCCGATTACCAGCGGCATGTTCCGCGACAAGGTGCGTCAGCTCGCAGACGCGGGGAAAATCAGCGACGAGAGCCGCATTCTGTTCGTCAACGACGGCAGCAAGGACAAGACGTGGGAGATTATCACGGCGCTGTCCGCGAAAGACCCGTGCTTCCAAGGTATTGCGCAGAGCCGCAACCGAGGGCACCAAAGGGCGGTCTGGGCAGGGCTGATGGAGGCGAAAGACCGCTGCGACATCACCATCAGCATCGACTGCGACGGGCAGGACGATATCAACGCCATGGACGCGATGGTGGATGCGTACCTTGACGGCTGCGAAATCGTCTACGGCGTGCGCTCCAAGCGTGATACCGACACGTTCTTCAAGCGCTTCACGGCGGAAGGCTTCTACAAGCTGCTCAGCGCAATGGGCGCGGAGGTTGTGTTTAATCACGCGGATTATCGCCTGATTTCCAGCCGTGCCCTGCAGGAATTGGCGAAATTCCGCGAAGTAAACCTGTATCTGCGCGGGATGGTTCCGCTGGTCGGGTTCAAGTCCACCAGCGTCTCTTACGAGCGCCACGAGCGCATTGCGGGCGAAAGCCACTATCCGCTGAAGAAGATGCTGGGGCTGGCGTTCGACGGCATCACAAGCCTATCGGTCAAACCGATTCGCATGGTGTTCTTCGCCGGGCTGTTTATCACGATTCTGTCATTCATTGGCATTATCTGGGCGGTGATTGCCGCGATTGCCGGGCATTCGGTGGCTGGCTGGGCGTCACTGGCTTGTCTGGTATGCTTCGTTGGCGGGATGCAGTGCCTGTTTCTCGGTATTATCGGGGAATACATCGGCAAAATCTACTTGGAAGTCAAGCAGCGTCCGCGGTATATTATTTCGGAACGCACAGCGGAGATGGATGAGAAGAAGGGGTAACGGCACACCAACTAATCGCATTTTCGATAAAATCCAAGTAACATGGGTATGCGTGCGAAGGAGTCCAGAGGGCGACCGCAAAGCCCTCTGGTCGCCTCCGCAGAGGCGAAACCCCTGCCGCATAAAGACAATCATCGAAGTACCAATAGTACCACTATAAAAGGAAAAAGGAGAACACAACACACATGCTCTACGAAGGCAAAATCTGGCTTGGAACAGGTGAACATCCCGTCTGCCTGCTGCCGCAGATGGCAAACCGCCATGGTCTCATTGCCGGGGCGACCGGTACGGGCAAAACCGTCTCCCTCAAGGTGCTGGCAGAGGGATTTTCGGACATGGGCGTGCCCGTGTTCCTCGCGGATATCAAGGGTGATCTCGCCGGGATGGTGCAGCCCGGCACACACAGCGACAATATCGCCAAGCGCCTGACGCAGTGCGGCGTGCCGACGTTCGAGTACCGCACGTTCCCGTCCGTGTTCTGGGACGTGTTCGGCAAAGAGGGGCATCCCGTCCGCACGACCGTGAGCGAAATGGGGCCGACGCTGCTCGCGCGGCTGATGAACCTCAACGACACGCAGGCAGGCGTACTGAGCATCCTCTTCCGCGTCGCGGATGACGAGAACATGCTCCTGCTCGACCTCAAGGACTTGAAGGCCATGCTTGCCTACGTCGGTGAGCACGCCAAGGAGTACACGATCGATTACGGCAACGTGTCCATGGCATCTGTCGGTGCGATTCAGCGCGCCGTCGCCATGCTGGAGGACGAGGGCGGCAATGCGTTCTTCGGCGAACCCGCGCTGAACATCGCCGACTGGATGCAGCTTGATGAAAGCGGGCGCGGCGTTATCAACATCCTCGCGGCGGACGTGCTCTACCGCAAGCCCCGGCTGTACTCGACCTTCCTGCTGTGGATGCTGTCGGAGCTGTACGAGCTGCTGCCCGAATGCGGCGATTTGGACAAGCCGCGCATGGTGTTCTTCTTCGACGAGGCGCACCTGCTCTTCGACGACTGCCCCAAGGCGCTGCTGGAAACGCTGGAGCAGGTCGTCCGGCTGATTCGCTCCAAGGGCGTCGGCGTGTATTTCGTCACCCAGAACCCCTGCGACATTCCCATGAGCATTCTGGGGCAGCTCGGCAACCGCGTTCAGCACGCCCTGCGCGCTTACACGCCGCTTGACCAGAAGGCCGTCCGCACCGCTGCGATGACCTTCCGCGCGAATCCCGCGTTCGACACGGCAGAAGCCATCACCACGCTCAAAACAGGCGAAGCGCTGGTTTCCTTCCTCGATGCAGACGGTGCGCCGAGCGTCGTCGAGCGCGCGACCATCCTTCCTCCGCAGAGCGCCATGAACGCCATTGACGGCGATGTGCGGCAGGAGTGCATCGAATCCAGTCCCTTCCGCGGCGTTTACGACACGCCGGTTGACCGCCTTTCCGCCTACGAAATGCTGGCAAGCGCATTCCAGAAGGAGCAGCTGCCCGCGCCGGAAGCCGCCGCGCCGCAGATTTCGACCGCTGTGCCGACGGTCAGCCGCCCCGACGCGTTTCTCGTGTTCGACCCGCAGACAGGGCATTATGTGCAGCGCGAGTCTGCACAGCCGATGGCTCAGGCACAGTCTGCCGCACAGGGCAGCACGCCGCGTCCCGCGTGGATGGCGGCGGATGAACCCGCACGTCCGGCATGGCAGAATCAGCAGGAGCAGCAGCCGATAGGTCAGGCGCAGCCTGTCCCGGTGCTGATTGTGCAGCAGCCGCAGGTGCAAAACATGCTGGTGATGGTCTACGACCCGACAAGCGGGCAGTATGTGCAGAAGATGATGCCGATGCAGCTTGACCCCGCGACGGGCAATTACGTCCCGGCTCAGGCGCAGCCCGCAGCAGCGCCGACAACAACGAAGGCGCAGGAGCGCGAGGCGGAAAAGCAGCGCAAAGCAGCTGAGAAAGCCGAGAAGGAACGTCAGGCGGAAGAACGCCGGAAGCACGCGGATGAACTGCGCGAAGAACGTGCCGCGCGCGCCCGGAAGAACGACTCATTGCTGGGGCGCGTGCAGAATACGGCGATTAACACCGCGACCCGCGAAGTGACGCGGCAGGTGACGCGCGGGATTCTGGGCGGAATCACGGGGCTGTTCGGGGGAAACAAGAAGTAATTATTGATATACGCAAAGCGGGTGCATGGAGTTTGAATCTCCGCGCACCCGCCTTTTTTATACTATTTCCAAATTCGCGGCGCAAGCAGATGGCGCAGGCGAATGCAGGAAATAGTATTAGTCCACCGTAATCATAGTATTAGTCCACCGTAATCAGCCCCGGATACTGCGCCATCACTTCGTCCGCCTGATTCACGAACGTCGTTACTGCCGACGGCTGCGCCTCAAACGGCTTTCCTTCCACCAGCACCTCGACTTTCTTCACGCCCGGAAATTGGCTCGCCGTGAACACAATCGCCCGGAGCGCCTGACTTGTCGCCGCGCTTGCGTCCTCCGCCGTCGCAAGGGACGCAAATTCTTTTGTGAAGTCAATTGTCGCGACACCGTTCTTCAGCGTCACCGACCGCAGACCACAGTCCTTCGGCAGCGGAATTTCCAGCCCGCTGTCCTTCTCCGGGCCTTTCGCCAGTTCCAGCATTGCCGTGGTCAGGTCAGCGGGGGAGAATACCGTCCGCGTAACAGGCACCATCAGCCGCCCGTCCGCCGACGGGAAATACAGCTGCACCCGCGACGCATTTGTCAGGTTCGCCGTCGTCTCCACGCTTTCCAGATTCACGCTGTCCGCCTTGAACACGCCCGACACGTCCGTCCCGTGCGTCAACTGCGAGCGCTTCTGACCGTCAAAGAGGAACGTTACCTCCTGCACCGTGTCAAATCCGCACAGCGCCGCCGCCGTCCCCTGCACCATCAGCAGCTCTTCCTCCGCGTTCTGGCAGCTCAGCGCCTCCTTACTTAAGTCCACGCGCGCCTTGCCGCCGGAAATGTCCAAATCGAACGTCACGCCCTCTGGAATGACGTTCCGCAGCCCCATCCGCGCCGCCGCGAGGTCATTTTCCGACGACTTCACCATCAGGCTCAGCGTCGCCTTCGCCACGCCGTCCTGCAGCGGAATCTGCCGCGTGACCGGCACGAGATACCCCTCGCCGTCCTCATACCAGCAGACGGTAGAGGTCACTTCGACATCCGGCGATGCGTCCGCGATGGTTTGGGTGCTGACATCGGGGGTGAAGTCGGTCTGCTGCATGGCGGTTTGGGTCTGCTGCCCGCCGCGGACGGCGAGGACAACTACAAGCGCCGCCGCGGAGACAATGAGCAGCCGTTCCATCGTGATGCGGCTGGGGAGATGAAGGGATTTGAGGGATGGAAGTTTCGGAAGTTTGGGAAGTTTCATGTTTGTCCGCCTCCTTGCCCGTTGATTCGGCTGATGGATGGTATGCGGGCGGGCGGCGGAAAAGAAGGGCGTGTGGAAAAGAAAAAACGGGTGCAGGGAGCATTGCATCCCCCCTGCACCCGTCCCTTTGCAATTTTCCCTTCAGCCCAATCAGCCGATATATTCCTTCCCGCCCATGTACATGCGCAGCGCTTCCGGAATGCGGACGCGGCCGTCGGCCTGCAGGTTGTTTTCGAGGAAGGCAATCAGCATACGCGGCGGCGCAACACAGGTGTTGTTCAGCGTATGCGCGAAGTATTTGCGGCCGTCGTCGCCCTTGACGCGAATCTTCAAGCGGCGCGCCTGCGCATCGCCCAGATTCGAGCAGCTGCCGACCTCAAAGTACTTCTTCTGGCGCGGAGACCACGCTTCCACGTCCAGCGACTTCACCTTCAGGTCAGCAAGGTCGCCAGAGCAGCATTCCAGCGTGCGAACCGGGATGTCCATCGAGCGGAAGAAATCAACGGTGTTCTGCCACAGGCGGTTGAACCACATCGGGCTGTCCTCCGGCTTGCAGACGACGATCATCTCCTGCTTCTCGAACTGGTGGATGCGGTACACGCCGCGCTCCTCAATGCCATGCGCGCCAACTTCCTTGCGGAAGCAGGGGGAATAGCTGGTCAGCGTCTGCGGCAGCTGGCTTTCGTCCAGAATCGTGTCGATGAACTTGCCGATCATCGAGTGCTCGGACGTACCAATCAGATAGAGGTCTTCGCCCTCGATCTTGTACATCATGTTCTCCATCTCGGCGAAGCTCATCACGCCCGTCACCACGTCGCCGTGGATCATGTACGGCGGGATGCAGTAGGTGAAGCCGCGGTCGATCATGAAATCACGACCATAGGACAGAATCGCGGAGTGCAGGCGGGCAATGTCGCCCATGAGGTAATAGAAGCCGTTGCCGGAGGTCTTGCGGGCGCTGTCAAGGTCGATGCCGTGCAGGCGCTCCATGATATCCACATGATACGGAATCTCGAAATCCGGCACGACGGGCTCGCCGAAGCGCTCGATTTCCACATTCTGGCTATCATCCTTGCCAATCGGCACAGACGGGTCAATGATGTTCGGAATAACGAGCATCCGCTTGCGGATTTCCGCCTGCAATTCGTCTTCCTTCGCCGCAAGGCCCTCCAGATCCGCCTTGTAAACGGCGACCTGTTCCTTCGCCTTTTCGGCCTCTTCCTTCTGACCCTTGCCCATCAGCATGCCAATCTGCTTGGATGCAACCTTAATCTGGTTGCGCAGGGTGTCCGCCTGCTGAATCGCGGCGCGGTACTCCTTGTCCATCTCGACGACTTCGTCGACCATGACGAGCTTTTCGTCCTGAAACTTCTTGCGGATGTTCTCCTTCACCAATTCGGGATTGGTACGGAGCAGATTGATGTCCAGCATCGGAAAAAATCCTCCTTTTTTGCTTGGCGGAAACCAAAAAGGCTTCCCATCCCGTAAAATTCCGGGACGAGAAGCTCGCGTTGCCACCCAGTTTGCCTGACGCACGTCAGACCACTCATGCTCGCTGTATCGGGCGAACCCGGCAGACTCCTCGTCTGCCCCCATTCAGGAGTGGAAGAAGCACCCGCGCCCTGCCGCCTCGCACCATCCGGCGGCTCTCTGGAAGGACAAAAGCTGCTTTTCTCCCGTCAAGCGGGGTCATTTGACAGGCTTATTATACGCCATTTTGCGCGCTGATGCAAGAGGGAATTTCAACTTTTGGGCGAAATGGTGCGCATCCGCAAAATTGTTACAAAAAAATTAAATTTTCGTACATGACAACGTTTTCCCCTTTTGATTCGTCTGATAAGTAGAACACCGTAGGAGGTACATTTCCGAATGAAACGCCTGATTTCGTTTTTGCTCTGCGCGCTGCTGATTGTACCCGCTTTGGCGGAGGATGCACCCGATTTCGAGCCAATTCCGTGGGATATCAAGGTTTCCCCCAACCTGCCGAACCCGGATTGCTACCTGCCCAATAACGGCGGCTACCATGATGATTCCATCGACATCCAGATTGACATCACCTACTGGACGCAGGATTTGCAGCAGGTTGATGCACCCGGCGAAGGCACAACAACCGTCATGTCCGCGCGCGTCAAGCTGACCGACGTGAGCCAGTTCCGCACGGGCTTCGCGAACAAGTACCCGTCGAAGCAGGCGCGCCACGTTAACGACATGACGAAGCGCTTCAACGCCGTCATGGGCATCGACGGCGACTACTGCCTCTACCATGAGCAAGGCATCGTCGTCCGCAACGGTCAGACGCTGCGGATGCGTCCGCATAAGGGCCGCGACGAGCTGATTGTGGACGAGAACGGTGATTTCCACCTCATCACCGGGACGACGCAGGCGAAGTGGGACGAGTACATTGCCGGCGGCGGCACCGTTCTGCACGCCTTCTGCTTCGGCCCTGCGCTGGTGGTGGACGGCGTTCCGCTCACGAGCCTTGATGACGTGACCATCGACAACGGCAAAGCCAAGAAAGCCCAGCGAATGGTCATCGGGCAGATCGGCAAGCTGGAATACCTGATACTGACGAACGAGGGGCCGGAAAGCACCGCCCCGAAATCCGTCGGCTTCGACCTTGTGCAGATGGCAAACCTGTGCGTGCAGTTTGGGCTGGACAACGCATACAACCTCGACGGCGGCTCATCAAGCACGATTGCGCTGAATAATCAGAAGATTAACTCGCCATCGAGCCACAAGAACCGCATGGTTGGGGATTGCATTTGGTTCGCGACGCTGGTGAAGGAAGAGACGTGGCGGGAGAAGGAGTCGGTACAGACGGTAGAAGTGGAGGAAAATAAGTGAACCTCGCGGTGCGCAGGCGATTATCAGACCTGCGCACCTTGCTTTTGAGGCAAATTCACCGTCAAGGAAGCGGCAGGTGCAGAAAAACAGGGATGAGGTCAGGAAAAGCATCGAGACTGCAATGTGTTCTGCTTATAAATGCAAAATTCCGTCCCAAAACACGAAAAAAAGCCCTGCAAAATGCAAGGCTTATGGAGCTGATAACCAGATTTGAACTGGTGACCTCATCCTTACCAAGGATGCGCTCTACCAACTGAGCTATATCAGCATCCGTGTGCCGGCGAGTGAATCGCACTGACAACATTGATATAATAGCACACTTCTTCGGAAAATGCAAGAGGGAAAATGAAATTTTTTTCGGGAAATTTGCGAAAAATATCGTTTGCGGGAAAATCAGCAGATTTCAGCACGGAAAATCAGCGTTTTCGGTGGAAAAAATGCGTTCCAGCCTTGACAAAGTGAGCGTTTGCGCCTATCATTACATTTGTTAGATTCTCACTTTTTCAGGAGGAAATCACGATGGCTGATTTGACGATGGACAAACTGGTTGCGCTGTGCAAAAACCGCGGTCTGATTTTTGCCGGAAGCGAACTGTACGGCGGTTTGGCAAATACATGGGACTACGGCCCGCTGGGTGTGGAATTCAAGAACAACGTGAAAAAGGCGTGGTGGCAGAAATTTGTGCAGGAAAGCAAGTACAACGTGGGGCTTGACTGCGCAATTCTGATGAACCGCGAAGTGTGGGTGGCGTCGGGTCACGTCGGCGGCTTCAACGACCCGCTGATGGACTGCAAGGCGTGCAAGGCGCGCTACCGTGCAGACAAGCTGATTGAGGACTTCACCGGCGGCGCGGAAACCGGCGACGGCTGGACGAACGCTGAGCTGGAGAAGTACATTGCCGAGCACGACATCGTCTGCCCGAAGTGCGGCAAGAAGGATTTCACCGGCATCCGCCAGTTCAACCTGATGTTCAAGACCCATGCGGGCGTGATGGAAACGCCGGAGAACGAGATTTACCTGCGTCCCGAAACCGCGCAGGGCATCTTCGTCAACTTCGCCAACGTCATGCGCTCCATGCGCAAGAAGCTCCCGGCGGGCATCGCGCAGATTGGCAAATCCTTCCGCAACGAAATCACCCCCGGCAACTTCATCTTCCGTGTCCGCGAATTTGAGCAGATGGAGCTGGAATTCTTCTGCAAGCCCGGCGAGGACTTGCAGTGGTTCGACTACTGGCGTTCGTTCTGCAAGCAGTGGCTGCTTTCGCTGGGCATCAAGGAGGACAGCCTGCGCCTGCGTGACCATGAGCCGGAAAAGCTGGCGTTCTACTCCAAGGCGACGACGGACTTCGAGTTCCTGTTCCCGTTCGGCTGGGGCGAGCTCTGGGGCATCGCCGACCGCACGGATTATGACCTGACGCAGCATCAAAACCACTCCGGCAAGTCGCTGGAATACCTCGACCCGGTGACGAACGAGCGCTACATCCCCTACTGCATCGAGCCGTCGCTGGGCGTTGACCGCATGGTGCTGGCGTTCCTGTGCAATGCTTACGAGGAGCAGGAGCTGGAGGGCGGCGACGTGCGCACGGTGCTGCACCTGCATCCGGCGCTGGCGCCCTACAAGGCTGCCGTTCTGCCGCTGCAGAAGAACAAGCTGGGCGCGCTGGCGAGCGAAATCCACGCGGATTTGGCGAAGTATTTCCCGGTGGATTACGACGAGACGGGTTCGATTGGCAAGCGCTATCGCCGTCAGGACGAAATCGGCACGCCGTTCACGATTTGCGTGGACTTCGACACCGAAGCGACGCAGTCGGTCACGGTTCGCGACCGCGACACCATGCTGCAGGAGCGTGTGGCGCTGAAGGATCTGCGCAGCTACATTGAGGAGCGGATGCGCTTCTAATTTCGCCCATTTCCCTCATAAACACGCGGGCACTGTATGCAGCCGCATCCAACTCAATCGCGCGAAAGGGAGTCCAGAGGGTCGAAGACCCTTTGGCAGGGTCAAGGGGCAGCGCCCCTTGCGCCTCCCCCCTCTACGGAAAGGAATGGACAAATGAAATATCTGCGGAAACTCATCGCCGCGTGTGCGCTGCTGGCGATGCTTTGCCCTGCGCTGGCGGAGGAAACGACCTACGAGCCGCTTCCTTGGCTGGACAGCACGGGCAGAAAACTCCTTGCCGCGCCGTATCTGCCGAATCCGGACTGCTATCTGCCCGATCAGGGCGGCTACCACGACGATTCGCTGGATATTCGCGTCGAAACGTCCTACTGGACGCAGGACATCGAGCGCGTTGATGAACCCGGCGAGGGCACGACGACCGTCATGGCGGTGTACGTCAAAATCACCGATCCGACGCAGATTCGCACTGCGCTGGCGTTCCCCTACCCGTCCAAGAACACCGTGCGCGTCGAACGCATGGCAAAGCAGAATAACGCCGTCCTCGCCATCAACGGCGACTACTTCATCTACCATTCTGAAGGAATCGTCTATCGCAACACCCACCGTCTGCGTGAACTGCCCCGCGAATACCGCGACACGATGATTATCGACACAGAGGGCGGTATGCACATCATTCAGGGCACGACGCATCAAAAATGGCAGGATTATCTGGAAAACGGCGGCACGGTCGCCCACACGTTCTGCTTCGGCCCCGGACTGGTGATTGACGGCGTTGTCCGCGACGAATTCGACTCCCGCATGGACAACGGCCCCAAGACGCTGGCGCAGCGCATGATTTTCGGACAGATTACCCCGATGGAGTTCGTCATCCTTTGCACAGAGGGGCCGGAGAGCCAAAGCCCGAAGTCCATCGGTTTTGACCTGTGGGGCGCGGCAAAGCTGGCGGGCGCGTTCGGCTTGCAGAACGCCTATAACCTCGATGGCGGTTCCTCCTGCACCGTGGTGCTGAACAACGAGAAGATTAACTCTCCCTCGAACCCGAAGCGCCGCGAGGTGGGTGACTGCATTTACTTCGCGACCCTGATTCCGAACGAGTAAGCAAATAAGCAAAGGCTGCGCATGGGCGACTGTGCGCAGCCTTTTGGGTAAGATGCTATGAAACAGACCGAACACACCGCGATTGTCCTCCGCTACGCCAATTACCGCGACAACGACCGAATGCTGACCCTCTTCAGCCCGACGAAGGGGCGCATCGAGGCGCTTGCCCGCGGATGCCGCAAACCGCGCTCCCCTATCCTCAACGCCAGCGAGCTGTTCGCCTTGGGCGATTTTGAGCTGTACGAGCGCGGCAATCACCTTACCGTCATCAGCGCGAACCTGATGGAGACGTTCTATCCCCTGCGCGCTGATTTCGACCGCTTGGCCGTCGGAACGTACCTCCTCGGCGTTGTTGAGAACGTCATCCAGCCCGGCGTCCCCGCGCAGGAAACCTTCATGCTCCTGCTGCACACGCTGTCGCGCCTGACCTTCTCCGAGCAGCCGTGGCGGCCGCTGCTGACCGGCTTTCTGCTGCACCTGTCGCAGAGCGAGGGATTCGTGCCGCGCCTGCACCACTGCGTCCACTGTCAGCGGCGGATTGCGGACGGCGAATCGACGTGGTTCGACCTGACCGAGGGTGGGCTGGTCTGCCGTGACTGCCGCCTGCCCGTTCATGTGCCGATTTCAGCGGCGCAGGTGAACTGGCTGCGAACAATGCTGACGACGGGTTCCGCCGGATGGGTGGATTCGCCGGAGATGATGGCGCCGTACCGCCTGATGCGCCAGTACATCGAGCTGCGGCTGGACAAACCCGTTCGCAGTGCGGGGATGCTGCCCAAAGAATGATAGCGCAAAGACGGCTTCCAATCCCAAAATCACGGGACTGGAAGCCGTCTTATACTAATTCGATTCTAAAACATGGCATTGAGCATAGTAGATTTTTCGTTCTGGCAAAGCTGAGTGAAGCGAGGCGTACTGGAGGTACGCGCG
>ERZ831634.2773-NODE-2773-length-14386-cov-3.164678_pt1 | contig 14386 bp, 6 predicted proteins | sample MGYA00519953_ERZ831634 | MGnify/ENA primary metagenome ERZ831634 (study PRJEB31850, sample SAMEA3708718) | human gut metagenome | biome: human gut; feature: human-associated habitat; material: faeces | place: China | collected 2014 ... | reverse complement strand
AGTTCATCGAGTTGGCGGTGAACATCCCCGAACACGACCCGCAGCCCGGGCAGGCGCAGCGTTCGATGCGTGCCGCCTCCTCGTCGCTGCAACGGTCGTCGGCGCCCATCACCATCGCGTCGATCAGGTCGACGTCGCGGTCGCCGAAACGGCCCGCTTCCATCGGCCCGCCCGAAACGAAGACCGTCGGGATGTTGAGCCGCATGGCGGCCATCAGCATCCCGGGCGTGATCTTGTCGCAATTGCTGATGCACACCAGTGCGTCGATGCAATGGGCGTTGGCCATGTATTCGACGCTGTCGGCGATGATTTCGCGCGAGGGGAGCGAGTAGAGCATCCCGTCGTGCCCCATGGCGATCCCGTCGTCGACGGCGATGGTGTCGAACTCGGCGGCGAAACAGCCGCACGCTTCGATGCGCTGTTTGACCTGCTGGCCGATCTCGTGCAGGTGCACGTGGCCCGGGACCAATTGCGTGAACGAATTGGCGATGCCGATGATCTGCCGGCCGAACTGTTCCTCGCGCATGCCGTTGGCGCGCCAGAGGCTTCGGGCTCCGGCCATCCGACGACCGGTCGTCGTCACGGCGCTTCTGAGTGGATGTTTCATGGTTGTCCGTTCGTTTTCAACAGTCGTTTTTCCGCCGCGGCGCGGTTTCCGCAAGTGCGGCTCCGCTCATTCGGCTTGACGAAAACGGCTCCTTTTTTTCGTGTTTCCCTTTTAAACGGCGAAGCCCTTCTCTCGGGGGAGAAAGGCTTCGTCTATTCATATACATATAAACCACCCTTCTCCCGTCATGATTCCGTGACGACGAGCAGCAAATTAATGACGTGGATATATGTATGGTTCAACGTGTGCATGTACCGTATCCGGTTGCTGGTTACGAAGCAAAAGTAGGAATATAAAATTACATTACCAAGCTAATTCGTAAAAAAATATAATAACATAACAATCAATCGGAAAGTTTTCGACGGAGGTTTTTATTTTATTCCGATTCCGCTTGTTTGATTACAATCCGTAACCGGCGTACGGAACCGGTTAAACCCTTTTTAGGCCGATCGTGCCGCACGGGAACTCCGCCGGTTCCGATTCTGGGATTACGATCCGTCGTCCGGTCGCTGCCGGAAGGGGCGCTCATATCTGCGCGGCGATGAAATCCCCGACCTCGGAGGTCGAATAGCGCCGTTCGCCCTGTGCGGCGAGGTCTTCGGTGACGACGCCTTCGGTGAGCGCCCGGTCTACGGCGGCCCGCACGGCGCTGCCCTCCGTGTCGAGCCCCAGGTGTTCGAGCAGCATGGCGGCCGAGAGGATCGTGGCCATCGGGTTGGCGATGTTCTTTCCCGCGGCCTGCGGATAGGAGCCGTGGATCGGCTCGAAAAGGGCCACTTCGGCCCCCACGCTCGCAGAGGAGAGCATGCCCAGCGAGCCGCTGATGACGCTGGCCTCGTCGGTGAGGATGTCGCCGAACATGTTTTCGGTGACGATGACATCGAAATAAGCCGGTTGGCGGATGATCTGCATGGCGGCGTTGTCCACGAACATATAATCCACCGCCACCTCGGGGTACTCCCGGGCTATCCGCTGGGCCGTTTCACGCCACAGGCGCGAGGTTTCCAGCACGTTGGCCTTGTCGACGACCGTCAGTTTGCGGCGGCGCGACACGGCCAGGCGGAACGCCACGTGCAGGACCCGTTCGATCTCCGAGACCGTGTAGGTGCAGGTGTCGAAGGCGCGCGTGCCCTCCTCGTCGCGGCCCTGCGGACGGCCGAAGTAGATGCCGCCGGTCAGTTCGCGCACGCAAATGAAATCCGTGCCGCGGACCACCTCCTCCTTGAGCGGCGAACGGTCGGCCAGCGCGTCGAACAACGCAACGGGGCGCAGGTTGGCGAAAAGTCCCAGCGACTTGCGCATCCGCAGCAGGCCCTGCTCGGGACGCACCTTCGCCGTGGGGTCGTTGTCGTATTTGGGGTCCCCGATGGCCCCGAACAGCACGGCGTCGGCGTCGAGGCAGACGGCGTGCGTCTCGTCGGGATAGGGGTCGCCCGTGGCGTCGATGGCCGCGGCGCCCACCAATGCGGGACGGTACTCGATTTTGTGTCCGAACTTTTCCGCCACGCGGTCCAACACTTTCGTGGCTTCGGCGACGATCTCGGGACCGATGCCGTCGCCGGCTAAAAGAGCAATTTTAACATCCATTGTCGTTATAGGTTATTTCAATGATATTCAACATTTTGACCGTCGCCTTGATGGCGGCCTCCGTCTGGTCGGCGTCCAACCCTCGGGTCTTGAACTCGCGGCCGTCCATCTCCCAGGTGATGATCGTCTGCACGAAGGCGTCGGTGCGGCCTCCGGGCGGAATCGAAACGGTATAGTCGCGCAGCATCGGAAACTCGCGCCCGAGCTGTTCGCGGTAAATCTGCCGCAGGGCACGCATGAAGGCGTCGTACTGGCCGTCGCCCGCCGAGGTCCGCTCGTACGCGCGGCCGTGGATCTCGATCCGGAGCGTCGCGACGGGATGCATCCCCTGCGCCAACGAGAGGCTGTAATTGAGGATCCGGACCGGGGTGTCGACCGGGTCGTAGCGCAGCACGTCGGCGATGATATACGGCAGGTCCTCGGCCGTCACCTGCTCCTTCTTGTCGCTCAATTCGACCACCCGTTCGGTCACCTTGCGCATCGCGGCCTCGTCGAGGTCGATGCCCAGCGCTTCGAGGTTTTTCAGGACATTGGCCTTGCCCGAGGTTTTGCCCAGGGCATATTCGCGGACGCGCCCGAAACGTTCGGGAAGCAGTTCGTTGAAATAAAGGTTGTTCTTGTTGTCGCCGTCGGCGTGGATGCCCGCGCACTGCGTGAAGACGCTCGCGCCGACGATCGGGCGGTTGGCGGGAATGCGGATGCCCGTATAACTCTCGACCGTGCGGCTGACGCGGTTGATCTTCGTTTCGTCGACACCCGTCGTGCGGCCCAGACGGTCGTGCAGCACGGCCACGGTGCTCGACAGCGGCGCGTTGCCGGCCCGCTCGCCCAGCCCGTTCACGGTGACATGAACGCCGTGGAAACCCGCCCGCACGGCGGCGGCGGTGTTGGCCACGGCGAGGTCGTAGTCGTTGTGGGCGTGAAAATCGAAACGCAGCGACGGATAACGCTCCGTAAGGTCGCGGCAGAAACGTTCGGTATCGTAGGGATCGAGGACACCCAGCGTGTCGGGGCACATAAACCGGCTGACGGGAGCGTCGGCCAGTCCGTCGAGCATCGCGTAGACGTAGTCGGGCGAACGACGCATGCCGTTGGACCAGTCTTCGAGATAGAGATTCACCTTCATCCCGCGGTCGGCGGCCGCAAGGATCTCGGTGCGCACATCCTCCAGATGCCGTTCGGGCGTGCGGCGCAGCTGCCCCTCGCAATGTTTCCGCGAGCCTTTGGCCAGCAGGTTGACCACGCGGCATCCGGCCGCCCCGAGCCAGTCGAGCGACACCCCGCCGTCGATGAATCCCAGCGCCTCCACACGGTCGGCATAGCCCTTGGCGGCAGCCCACTCGGCGATGGCGCGCACGGCCTGCTGTTCGCCCTGCGAGACCCGCGCCGAGGCGATCTCGATGCGGCTTACATGCAGTTCCTCCAGCAACAGCCGGGCGATGGAGAGCTTTTCACGGGCATTGAAGGAAACGCCCGAGGTCTGCTCGCCGTCGCGCAGCGTGGTGTCCATTATTTCAACCGGGGGAAGCATCGGCGCAGGCTATTTGCGGGCGGCTTCGAAGGCCTCGATCCGGTCGGCGATACTGCGCAGGTAGTCCACGTCGTCGTAGCCGTTCAGCAGGCACCGCTTTTTGTATGCGTCGATCTCGAAGCGCTCGCTGCGGCCCGTGGCGCAGATCGTCAGCGTCTGGTTGTCCAGGTCTACGGTGAATTGCGTCGCAGGGTCGCCGTCGATCGCCGCGAAGACCGCCGCGAGGAACTCCCCGCTTACCGTGATCGGCAGCAGCCCGTTGTTGAGGGCATTGTTGCGGAAGATGTCGGCGAAGAAGCTCGACACCACGACGCGGAACCCGTAGTCGGCGATGGCCCATGCGGCGTGCTCGCGCGAACTGCCGCAGCCGAAGTTGCGGCCTGCGACGAGGATTTTGCCCCCATAACGGCTGTCGTTGAGCGGGAACGAGGCGATCCGCTGCCCCCGGGCGTCGTAGCGCCAGTCGCGGAAGAGGTTGTCGCCGAATCCTTTGCGCTGGGTGGCTTTCAGGAAACGTGCCGGGATGATCTGGTCGGTATCTATGTTCTCCGTGCTCACGGGCACGGCCCCCGAGGTGAAGGTTTCGAATTTGGGTATGGACATTTTTCTTGGCTTTTACATTTCAAACACCTTGCGCGGATCCTCGATCCTGCCGCATACCGCGGCCGCGGCGGCTACCGCAATGCCTGCAAGCATGGTGCGCGCACCGGGCCCCTGGCGCCCTTCGAAGTTGCGGTTCGAGGTCGAAACGCTGTATTTGCCTGCCGGGATCTTGTCGGCGTTCATCGCCAGGCACGCCGAGCAGCCCGGCTGCCGGAGCTCGAACCCGGCGGCGGCGAGCACTTTGTCGAGCCCTTCGGCCCGTGCGGCGGCTTCGACGCCTTTCGAACCGGGGACGATCCATGCCGTCACGCCCTGGGCCTTGCGCCGGCCTTCGACCAGCTTGGCGAAGCGCCGCAGGTCTTCGATGCGGCCGTTGGTGCAGCTGCCCACGAAGACATAGTCGACGGGTTTGCCGAGCAGCTTTTCCCCGGCTTTGAATCCCATGTACTCCAATGCCTTGGGGTCGGCCTCGGCCGGGATCTGCGCATCGACGGCCATGCCCATGCCGGGGTTGGTGCCGTAGGTAATCATCGGGGCGATGTCGGCAGCATCGAACCGGTACTCCTTGTCGAATACGGCGTCGGCATCGCTGTAAAGCGCCTCCCAGCGGGCGACGGCCTGGTCGAACGCCGCTCCCTGCGGCGCACGTTCGCGCCCGCGCAGGTAGTCGAACGTCGTCCGGTCGGGTGCGATCATGCCGCCCCGCGCCCCGCACTCGATGCTCATGTTGCAGACGGTCATGCGCCCTTCCATCGAGAGCGAACGGATCGCTTCGCCGGCGAACTCGATGAAATAGCCCGTGCCGCCCGAGGCGGTGAGTTGCGAGATGATGTAGAGCACGACATCCTTGGCTTCGACGCCCGGGCGCAGTGTCCCGTCGACCGTGATGCGCATGCTCCGCGGCTTGGACTGGATGATGCACTGGCTGGCGAAGACCATCTCGACCTCTGAGGTGCCGACGCCGAATGCCACGGCGCCCAGTGCCCCGTGCGTCGAGGTGTGGCTGTCGCCGCAGACGATGGTCATGCCCGGCTGTGTGAATCCCAGTTCGGGGCCGATGATGTGCACGATGCCCTGGCGCGGGTTTCCCACGCCGAAATGTTCGATGCCGAATTTGGCGCAGTTGGCCTCCAGCGCCTCGACCTGGCGCCGTGATTCGGCCTCGGCGATCGGCAGGTGCTGGTCGACGGTCGGGATGTTGTGGTCGGCCGTGGCGGTGATTTGTGCCGGGCGTGCCACGCCGATGCCGCGCCGTTCCAGGCCTGCGAAAGCCACGGGCGACGTCACCTCGTGGATGTACTGGCGGTCGATGTAGAGCACCGAGCGTCCGCCGTCTTCGGTGCGCACGGTGTGCGCATCCCATATCTTGTCCAGAAGTGTCCTGCCCATCTTACTCCTCCTTTTCCTTGCGTTCGGTTACGTTCAGTACGCGCAGCGCGTCGAGGAACGCCTCGATCGACGCCCGTGTGGTGTCGGTGTGTGCGGCGAAGCCGTGGACGGTGCGGCTGCCGCACTGTACCTGTACGTGTACGCGCCCCACGTCGTTCGAACCGCGGGTGATGGCCTGCATGAGGAACTCCATGAGCACGACCTTCTCGTTGATCAGGGTCTTGATCGCCGACACGGCGGCATCCACCGGGCCGTTGCCCGTGGCGATCGCCATGCGCTCGTGGTCGCCGAACTTCAGCACCACGGTCGCCGTCGGGACGAGCGTGCCTGTGGTCACCTGCAGGAATTTGAGCGATACGGACTGCTGTTTCATGCGGTCGATGTCGCCCACCAGGTATAACAGGTCGTAGTCGTGGATCTCCTTTTTCTTGTCGGCAAGCTCGAGGAACTTGCCGTATGTGTCGTCCAGCTCTTCCTGCGTGAGGTCGTAGCCGAGCAGTTCGAGCCTGTGTACGAGCGCCGCGCGGCCGCTGCGGGCCGTCAGGGCGATGACCGACTCGTTCAGCCCGATGTCCTGCGGGTCGATGATCTCGTAGGTCTGCCGGTGTTTGAGCACGCCGTCCTGGTGGATTCCCGACGAGTGGGCGAAGGCGTTGCGTCCGACGATCGCCTTGTTGGGCTGCACGGGCATGTTCATCAGGCTCGACACCAGGTGCGAGGCTTTGGTGATCAGGCGTGCGTCGATGCCGGTGTCGACGGCGATCTCCTTGTGGCAGCGCAGCGTCATCACCACCTCTTCGAGCGAGGTGTTGCCCGCGCGTTCGCCGATGCCGTTGATCGTCACCTCGGCCTGCCGCGCACCGTTGAGGATGCCGCTCAGGGTATTGGCCGTAGCCATGCCCAGGTCGTTGTGGCAATGGGTCGAAATGATCGCCCGGCCGATGTTGGGAACGTTGTCCACGAGGTATTTGATCTTCGCGCCGTATTCGTTCGGGAGGCAGTAGCCCGTCGTGTCGGGGATGTTGACCACCGTCGCACCGGCCTTGATGACCGCCTCGACCACGCGGGCGAGGTATGCCGGATCGGCACGTCCGGCGTCTTCGGCGTAGAACTCCACGTCCTCGACATAGCTTTTGGCGTATTTCACCGCCTCGACGGCCTGTTCGAGGATTTTCTCGGGCGTCGAGCGCAGTTTGTCGTAAATGTGCTGGGGTGAAACGCCTATACCCGTGTGGATGCGCTTGTGCCTGGCCAGTCGCAGGGCATCGGCGGCGACGTCGATGTCTTTTTTCACGGCGCGGGTCAGCGCACAAATCGTCGGGGCCGAAACGGCCTTCGAAATCTCGAGTACGGAGTTGAAGTCTCCGGGGCTGGAAATCGGGAACCCCGCTTCGATGACGTCCACGCCGAGGCTTTCCAGCAACTTGGCGACTTCGATCTTCTCAGTGGTGTTCAATTGGCAGCCCGGCACCTGCTCGCCATCACGGAGCGTGGTGTCGAAAATAAACAGTTTCTCGCACATAATATGACTAATCTAACTAACCTTGGCAACAAATATATTAAAAATATTTTCCAAATTCCTATTTTACCGGAGGAAACTGTCTCTCCTACCCGAATTTAGCGGCGTTTTCCCTCCGGGAGTACGAATCCGGAAATAAAAACGGCTCCGGATGCCCGAAGCCGTTTTGCCATATATTTTCAGGTGTTGCCGGAACCTGTTGCCGGTTGCGCTGTGTTTTCCCGGCTGACGGGGCGGCATTATTCGACCACCTCGACCCACTGTCCCTTTTTCAGGGCGCGGACGGCGTTGTCGTACATCGCTTCGCAGTAGACCGAAGGCAGATAGTAGCGCCCCTTGTAGGTTGCCGTCAGCTTGACGGGTATCTCCTTGCTTTCGCCCCGGCTCAGGTCGAAGTAGCTCAGCACCCGGTCGTCGCGGATATCCTGGTAGGTGAGCGACGACAAGTCCCGTTCGGAGGTGATCTCCCATCCTGCCGGGAAGATGTGGGTCAGCGCAAGATCGGCGTACCGTTCGTGGCCGCTGGTGTTAGAGACGGTCACGATGGCGTAAAAATCGGTCGATACCCGGATCGAGGCCGGGTCGATGGCCTCACCGTCCATATTCGTGTAACGCACGTCGATCCGGATGCCGTTCGCAGCTTCGGTTTCCTCGCCCTTGCCGGGGGTATAACTCTGGCTGACGACCGCATAGAGGCTGCCCGAACCATTGTTCCTCACCTCGGTCGGTGCGGCCAGGGGCATGCTCGCGATGGATTTGTCGGTCTTGACGAGCTCCCTGCCCGCAGTGGCGTCGATGCCGTTCTGTCCCGCTACGGCGAAATTGGAAAGGGTGCTGAGCATCCATGCCGTCGACTGGGTGCTTAGCCACCTGTCCTTCTTGAGGATGTCCGACATCTTCAGCGCCGTGCGGAAAGCCTCTTCGCGGCGTCCGAGTATCGTGAGCGTTATGAGCGAGATCGACATCCGGCGTTCGTCGCTGTTGTAGGTGCCGTCGTAGGGGTTGGCCTTTCCCGCATTGTCTCCGCAGAGCGAGATCAACTCCTCGGCGACTTTCCGGTTGCCGTCCAAAGCGTATGCCGCCGCCAGCAGCCACTTGACGTCGCTACGCAGCGAGGCGGCCTTTTCCCGGAGCTGGTTCATGGCACCCCGGGTCGGAGTCCCGTTCAGCGCCAGCACATACTGGGTGTAGGCCTGGGTCAGGTAGTAGTCCGAGGGGTTGCCGCGCAGGTATTTGAGCGCCCGGTCGAGCATCGCCCTGTCCACGCCGTAGCCGTGTTTCGCAGCCTCGATCAGGAAGTGCGTCGCGTAAACCGTCCCCCATTCCGACCCCGACGTATTGCCGCTCCAGTAGGCGAATGCGCCGTCGGAGAGCTGGTAGCTGCCCAGGCGCGAAAGCACGCTCTTGACGTTGCGGTCGATGTCCTGCAACATGTTCGCGTCGCACTCCACGACCGAAGGCAGGTAGAGTTGCGGGAAGGCGCCCGAGGTGATCTGCTCGATGCAGCCGTGGGGATATCTCACCAGGTATTCGAGGCGCCGAGAAAGGTCTATGGGCGGGATCGACGAAAGTTCCAGCTTCGCCTTGCCGTTCTCCTTGAGCGGTTTTACCGCCATTGTCTTGCCCGGGTCGATGACATAGTCCTTCGACAGGGTCACATAGGGGTTCGGTTCCCGGACGTCCAGCTCGATTTCCGACGCGGAGCTGTCGCCCGACGACGTAGCCGTGACCCGCACCTTCCCGATGCCGGTTCTGGTGTTGACCTTCAGGCGGAACGATACGACCTCCTCGCCGCTCCGGCCGAGCGTGATGCTCTTGCTGGACGGCCCGACGGGCGAGAACGATTCGTTCGCGGCGATTTTCACGTCGACTTTCCCGACCCCGTCTTCGAGGGCGAAGACCGTGACCGGAACCTCGACCTCTTCGTCGGTGGAAACTACGCGGGGCATGGTAGCCTGTACCAGCAGCGGTTTTTTCACCGCGACATCCTTCTCCGCGGCGCCGAACGCCCGGCCGTTCGAGGCGATGACCATCACCCGAACCTCGCCGAAGTAGGGCGGGAGCGTGATTTTATGCGTGTTCGTCTTCCCGGCGCCCAGTTTCTGTGCGTCGATGAATCGTACGACGGGCTTGAACCGCTGTGCCTTGAGCGCCCCCGTGTTCGGCTGCTCGGCGTCGCCGCCGATGGCGAACATCTGTTCGATCCTGCCGCCATAGGCGCCGATGACATAGTCGAACATGTCCCACGTGCGGACGCCCAGTGCCTCGGTCGCGTTGAAATAACCGTAGGGATCGGGGGTCTTGAAGCGTGTCAGCCCCAGCAGTCCCTCGTCGACGAGCGCCAGCACGTAGCTCATTTTCCGGCCGTTTTTCTCCCGGACTTTTATCGTCACCTCCGATTCGGGTTTTACTGTTTCGGGCATCTCGATCACGGGGGTGAGCCTTCGCGCGGCATCCTCGACGTCGAGCCGCGTAACGCCGAACAGGCGGATCGGCGCGTCGTTGAGCGTCGAGTTGTGGGGCTGGACGAGTGTTACCGAGACATAGATGTTGGGGGCCATCCCCTCCTTGACGGGGATTTCGATGTCGGTTTGCTTGCCGGTGCACTCCACCCAGAAGCTTTCCCGCACGACGCTGCCGCTTTCGATGCCGACCAGCGCCCGTGCGCCCGGCGATGAGGGGATGGTGACCCTGGCCTTGTCCCCCGGGACGTATTTGGCCTTGTCGCGGGAGAGGGCGAGCCGCGTGGCGGCATCCGTCACCGAAGTGACGTCGCCCCGCCAGTCGGATGAGGACACACATACGATCCGGGTCGCCGAGTGTGCCCGGTTCGGGCTCGTGACGCGGATCATGTAATAGCCGTAATCGCCCGTGCTCCAGCGCATCGTGGCCTGTCCCGTGCCGTTCGAAAGGGTTGCCTGGAGGGTCTTGTAATTCGAATTGAGCGCATTTTTGGCGTAGTGCGCCTGGGAATTGGGCGTTGAGGCGTCCCACCACCAGTAGGAATCCATTTTATAGACCGATACGAGCACGTTTTCACTGCCGGGTTCGGGCTTGCCCTTCGAGTCGAGCATCACGATCTTTATGATATGCTCCTTCCTGCTGTCGAGGTATTCGTCGCCCCAGTCGCTTTTCTGGGTGGCGACTCCGATCCCGAAGTAGGTGTCATAGGGCGATATGGTCGCAACCTGCTGGTCGACGCTGAAGTCGCCGCTCTTTTCGAAGACCTTTACCGTGAATCTGCCGCTCAGCATACCGGGGCTCAACCCCTCCAGCGAGGAGAGCTCGTCGGTCGAAAGTGCCAGTGACCCCTGGGCGTCGGTGGTGCCGGTGACGATTTCCCGCTCTTCGGTGCCAAAGTATTTCGAGGCGTCGTCGAACGAGTAGCCCTCGTAGCCCTTGAAGCGTGTGGCGATTTGCGACAACTGTGCCTGGAGCACCGCCTTGGCGTCGGCCGCAGGGGTGCCGTGCAGCCACCGGGCGGTCAGGCTGCCCGTGAAATGCGCGGCGTCGACCAGTTGCCCGTCCCCGAGTTTTAGCTCGATTTTCATCCGGTTGGGCTTGATCGCGTCCACCCGGACGGATTTTTCGAACTGTGCGCCGCCGAAGGTGATCTTGGCCCGCCATAGCCCTGTCGGCGACGCCGGCGTCGTCCCCAGGCTGAACGTGTAGATGCCGTCCGAGGAGCTGTTGTTTACGAGCGACTGCACCAGCTGCCCGTTCGGGTTGAAGAATTCCAGCGATGCCGGGTGGCTTTCGGGCAGCGGATTATCCGAGGTGACGATGAACGTGAGGTGTATGTCGTCGCCCGGGCGCCATACGCCGCGTTCGCCGAAGATATAGCCTTTTATCCCCTTGGGATTTGCCGTGCCGCCCACGTCGAAATTACTCAGCGACAGGGCTGTGCCCGGTTCTACCTTTACGAAGGTGACATCCCCTCCGGCTTCGGCCGTGACGATGTAAGGCTCGTCCTTCGTCTTCAGCACGGCCCGCCCTTCGGAATCGGTGCTCGCTTCGGCCAGCATCTGGTTCTGCCGGTCGTAGGCCCTGACTTTGCAGCCCCCTTTGGGGCGGGCGGAGACCAGGTCGGTCGTGTAGACGACGTACTGGTCGCTGCCGCTGCTCTTGCAGATGATGCCGATGTCGGACTGCACGACCACTTTCGACCGCTCCTTGTAAGTCCTGTAATCCCCGAAATAATAGTCGTAGTCGTATTCGTCGTCGACGGGCGTAAGCGGGTCGACACCCCGGATTTCGAGCAGGTACATCGACTTGCGGCTGTCGGTGATCAGGCGGCTGAGGTCGAGCGAATAGGTGTTGCCCTGGTCGAGCCTGGTCGAAGACTTGGCCCCCAGGTCGATGGTCGTGTCGCGGACGACGCGCGACACGTAACCCATGGATGAATAGTACTGGTCGTCGTAGTAGTTCTGCTGGAAGAATTGCAGCAGGTTGTTGGCGAATATCTTTCGTACCCGCACCCGGGCTTTCTGGTAATTCACCGCCTCGAACAGCAGCGACATGTCGTTCGACGAGGGAAGGATCGAGCCTTTGCCCGTGAAGCGGATCGAGGGGGTGCGCGACGGCAGCGTGGCCATGAACGAATAGCTCTCCTTGAGCTTCTGCCCGTTCTTGCTCACTACGTCGCGGCCGATCGTGACGCTATGTGCTCCCGAGGGGCGTGCTTCGGGGTAGATGTAGAGCCTGTTTTTGTCGACCGAAGTCCGGAACTTGGTGTCGAAGCGGATCAGGTTTTTCAGATCCTGGTTTTGCCGGATCGGTTCGGAGAAGGTGACTACGATGGCGAGCGGATCCGGATTCACACTGTGGTCGATGACCGCGTATTCGTCCTTGCGGGGGACTTCCACCTGCACGGTTTGCTTTTCGTCGTAATTGAAATCGAGCGTCAGCGTATAGCCCTCATCGCCCCGGGGGGCGATGTTGCCCACGGTGTATCGGTGCGTGAGCCCGTCTTCCGAATGCGTCCATTTGACGTCGGTACCCGTCGTGCCGCTTATTTTGAGGTTCCGTTCCATGTAGCTGCCGTCGGCATAGTCCGAAGAGACGATCTCGCCGATGAGCACATAGCCGGTCATCTCGTCGTTCTGCTGCAGCCAGCTGTCGTTGTAGGTAAACCGCAGTTTGGGGGTCGCAAACCTGAATTCTGCGATGCCTTTGTGCTGCCGGCCGGTGAGTTTCGCGGCGTCGATAGCCACCTTGTACTGCGTGTCGTATTGCAGCGGGGATTTGGGGACGATGCGGATCATGCGCATCCCCGACAGGTAGGCGTCGAAACCGACGGCCGGGGAGATCGATATGGCATCCTGCATGGCGCTTTCCTCGACTTGCACGTTTTCGACGAACGTCACGTGGAGCGGCATCCTGACACCCGTCACTCCGTTTGTCGACCATTCGATGATGTCGGATGTCTGCTTGCTGCACGAGGCGATGAGCAGGGCGGTCAGCGCAAACAAAGCATGGCATGTTGTTTTCATAATATTGGGTTTTTTGGTATCTTTGCCAAAGATACGTAAAAATATGGCAAAAAAACCGGCCAAAAAGAGAATATGTTTTTTCGCGATGCTGGTCGTTGCCATGCTCGCCGCGGGGTATTGCGTCATCCTGCCCCGGACGCTTTTCGACGAGCCTTTCTCAGCCACCGTGTGGAGCCGCGACGGCCGCCTGATGTCGGCCAAGGTCGCCTCCGACGGCCAGTGGCGTTTCTTTCCCACGGACAGCGTCCCCGAAAAGTTCCGGGTCGCTATCACGACCTACGAGGACAAGCGTTTTTACCGCCATTTCGGGGTGGATCCGCTGGCGCTGGGGCGTGCCGTGGGGCAGAACCTTGCGGCCGGGCGGATCACGAGCGGGGCGAGCACGCTCACCATGCAGACCATTCGCCTGAGCCGCGGCGGGAAACCCCGCACGTTCCGGGAAAAGTTCGTCGAGATGGTGCTCGCCACGCGCCTCGAACTGCGTTGCAGCAAGGATGAAATCCTGGCCCTCTATGCCTCCCATGCGCCTTTCGGAGGTAATGTGGTCGGGCTGGAAAGTGCCGCGTGGTACTATTTCGGCCGCAGTGCGGCACAGCTTTCGTGGGCCGAATGCGCCATGCTCGCCGTGTTGCCCAACTCCCCTTCGCTGATCCATATCCGCCGCAACCGCGAACGGCTGCGGGAGAAACGCGACGGGCTGCTCGACCGGATTTGGCACGACGGCCGTATCGACTCGCTGACATGCGCCCTCGCCAAACAGGAGCATCTGCCCGACGCCCCAGAACCGATGCCGATGGAGGCGATGTACCTGCTGGGTAAAATGCGCGAAGGGTCGCTCCGCTCGACGCTCGACTACGACCTGCAAAGCCGGGTCAACGACCTCGCCCGGCGTTACAACAAGCGTTACCGGGGTAATAAGATCAACAACATGGCCATCGTCGTCATGGACGTGGGGAGCGGCGAAGTGCTTGCCTACGTAGGGAACGTGTACGACCCCGCCGACCGCACCGAGGGTACGAGCGTCGATGTGATTCCCGCCCCGCGCAGCAGCGGCAGCGTGCTCAAGCCCCTGCTCTACGCTGCGATGCTGGACAACGGGACGGCATTGCCCGCGATGCTTTTCCCCGACGTGCCGACCTATTACAGGGACTTCACACCCCATAATTACAACCGAACCTTCGACGGGGCGGTGCCTGCCAACCGGGTGGTCGAGCGTTCGCTCAACGTCCCTTCGGTGAGGATGCTCGACAAGTACGGGCGGGAGAATTTCCTCGCGCTGGTGCGTGCCCTGGGCTTCGGGACGATCAACCGCAGCGCCGGCCACTACGGGCTTTCGCTGATTCTGGGCGGCGCAGAGATTTCGTTGTGGGATCTGACCTCGGCCTACATGAAGATGGCGGCCAAACTCAACGGTCGGCAGACGATACGCACCCCGCATTACGACCCCGGCGGCGGCACGGAGGTCGATGCCGGGGATATTCCCCTCTCGCGGGGCGCGATATGGCTGATGGCCAATTCGATAAGCCACGTGGCCCGTCCCGAGGAGGAGGGCGAATGGCAGTATTTCTCGTCGTCGAAGAAGATAGGCTGGAAGACGGGTACCAGCTACGGCAACCGCGATGCGTGGGCCGTCGGGGCGACGCCCGACTATGCCGTGG
>ERZ831634.2759-NODE-2759-length-14483-cov-7.075548_pt1 | contig 14483 bp, 10 predicted proteins | sample MGYA00519953_ERZ831634 | MGnify/ENA primary metagenome ERZ831634 (study PRJEB31850, sample SAMEA3708718) | human gut metagenome | biome: human gut; feature: human-associated habitat; material: faeces | place: China | collected 2014 ... | reverse complement strand
CGTTGTCGTTGAGCCACTTGTTGGGCATCAGCTTGTCGATGGCCAGCGGCATCAGGCCGGCGAAAATGGCATTGCGGGCGTACTGGGTCGCCGTGGGCAGGATCGCGCAGTAGAAATCGTCGGCCGCGATGTCGTAGTAGCCGCGCAGCAGGGGGCTGATCGAGCGCCACTGGTCGTAGCGGAAGTTGTCGATCAGCAGCAGCGTGGTCTTGGGATTCTCGTCTGCCACCGGGAAGATCTTCGACCGCATGAGCGTATGCGACATGACCGGGGTGGTTTCGTCACGCTTGTTGATCCAGTCGTAGTAGTTCCTGCGGACGAACTTGCAGAACTCCTGGTTGGCTTCGTGCTTCTGGTATTCGATGACCTCCTTGATGCTTTGGTCGGTCGAATCGGAGAGCTCGATCTCCCAGTTCGTGATCCGGCGATAGACGTTGCACCAGTCGGCGAAACTGTCGGCCATCTGGAGTGCCGAGGAGAGGCGTCCGAACTCCGCCCGGTAATCGGCCGTGGTCTGTTCGGTGACCAGCTGCTGGGAGTGGACGTTCTTCTTGATCGAGAGCAGCACCTGGTTGGGATTCACGGGTTTGATGAGGTAGTCGGCGATCTTCGACCCGACGGCCTTGTCCATGATGTTCTCCTCCTCGCTCTTGGTGACCATGATGACCGGAGTAGTGGGGCGTATTTCCTTGATTTTCGGAAGGGTTTCGAGTCCTGTCATACCCGGCATCATCTCGTCCAGGATGATGAGGTCGTAGTTGCCCTCCGTCGCCATGTCGATCGCGTCGTATCCGTTGTTGCAGGTATCGACTTCGTAACCTTTTCCCCGGAGGAAAAGCACATGGGGTTTCAATAGTTCGATTTCGTCGTCCACCCAAAGTATTTTGACCATATTCGCGGTTTTAGTTGAAACAAAGATAGTGAAAGCCGGGAGAAAACGGGAACCTGTCCCGGTTTCCCGAGGCGCATTCTATCTAAGACTATGTCAAAGATAGTGAAAGGTTGCGGGCTTGCCCGCCGGGATTGCCGAACCGGATCCTATCTTCTACAAAAATAGTGATTTTACCAATTATACAATGCGAATTTCGGGCAATTTATTGTGCCCGACGGACGAAACTTTCGGGCGGCGGTGTCCGGTTCCGGCTATCGGGTTGTTTGATAATGCGTTGCCTTTTTCCGGATATTCTTCGATACGGTCCGGCTCCGGTCGGCCCGCCGGGTATCGAAGCGCGGTTTTATGGCCCGGTATTTGAGTAAGGGGTTTCGAACTGCGGCGCGACGCGGGCGAGGTGAATTGCAAAAAAATGTTCTACTTTGTTGTGATATAATCAAATAAAACTTATATTTGCAGTCCCGAAATAGAGTTTAACTTATAAATATAAAGAGTATGACAAAGGCAGATATCGTTAGCGAAATCGCTAAAAGTACCGGTGCTGAAAAAGTACAGGTCCAGGCTATCGTCGAGGCTTTTATGGAGAGCATCAAGGGTTCCCTGGCGCAGAACAACAATGTATATCTCCGTGGTTTCGGCAGCTTCATCGTGAAAAAACGCGCGAAGAAGGTGGCTCGTAACATTTCCAAGAATACGACCATTACGATCCCGGCCCACAACATTCCGGCCTTCAAGCCTGCAAAGAGTTTTGCGGCAAAAGTTAAATAAATAATAGAAACTTTAAACAATTACAGTTATGCCGAACGGAAAGAAACATAAGCGTCACAAGATGGCGACCCACAAGCGTAAAAAACGTCTTCGCAAGAATCGTCACAAGAAAAAGTAGGTAGTACGCCTTAGTGCTAATTAAGGTAGATAAAGCTAAAAGGGTGCGAGGCCCTTTTAGCTTTACCTGTTTTCCGATTCCCGCTCCGTTCGCAGGGCGGGATGTGTCGGATCGTCGGGAAGGAGAGGACGATGTGTTTGTGAACGTATCACCGTATATCGAATCCGCTCCCGAAAAGCCAAAAGAGGCTTTTTGCGAAGGGAATGTGCCGCAATATCGTCCTCTACGGACCAGGCGAGTTGAAAACAATGGAAGCCGGGCTGTGCTTCCCGAACGCCGAACAGCCGCAAACCCCATAATGTCAGAATCGTCGCCGCGGTCTGCGGGACGAAAATATATATGAACCGAGAATTAATAGTCAATGTAAACCCGACCGAGATTTCGATCGCCCTGTGCGAGGACAAGGTGCTGGTCGAGCTCAACAAGGAGCAGTGCCAGACGGGATTCGCCGTAGGGGATATTTATCTGGGCAAGGTGCGCAAGATCATGCCGGGGCTGAACGCCGCGTTCGTCAATATCGGCCATGAGAAGGATGCCTTTATCCACTATCTCGACCTGGGCTCCCAGTTCTCTTCGTTGCAGAAGCTGGTGGCGAGTTACCAGCCCGGCAAGCGGGGAATCCGCCTGGATGCGATGAAGCTGGAGCCGCCGATCGAAAAGTCGGGCAAGATCGGCTCCTACCTGCAGGTGGGGCAGACCGTTATGGTGCAGGTGGCCAAAGAGGCGATTTCCACCAAGGGACCGCGTCTGACGGCCGATATTTCGCTGGCTGGACGTAACGTGGTGCTGGTGCCTTTTTCGTCGAAGGTGTTCCTGTCGCAGAAGATCCGCTCGGCGGAGGAGAAGAAGCGGCTCAAGGGCATTGCAGCCGCCGTTTTGCCGAAGAATTTCGGCGTTATCATCCGCACGGCGGCTGTCGAGGCCAAGGACAGCGATATCGAACAGGATATCCGCTCCCTGTTGGACAAATGGCAGAGGACCCTGCAAAATATTCGCAAGAACCCTGCTCCGGCCCAGTTGATGAGTGAGATGAACCGGGCCAACACCATTATCCGGGATTCGTTGGGAGGCGCCTTTTCGCAGATCGTCGTGGACGACGAAGCGATGTACCATGAGATTCAGAACTACATCCGTCAGATCGAACCGCAAAGCGAGAAACTCGTAAAACTTTATAAGGGCAACGTCCCCATCTTCGACAATTTCGACATTTCGAAGCAGATCAAGTCGCTCTTCGCCAAGTACGTGTCGTTGCGCCGGGGCGCTTACCTGATTATCGAGCATACGGAGGCGATGAACGTCATCGACGTCAATTCGGGCAATCGCACCAAGGCCGAGGACGATCAGGAGCAGACTGCTTTCGATGTCAATCTGGCCGCTGCGCGCGAAATCGCCCGGCAGCTGCGTCTGCGCGATTTGGGCGGTATCGTCATCATCGACTTTATCGATATGCACAAGGCTGCGAACCGTCAGTTGCTCTATGAGGAGATGAACAAGCTGATGGCCACCGACAAGGCCAAGCATACGGTGCTGCCGCTGACCAAGTTCGGGCTGATGCAGATCACCCGCCAGCGGGTGCGTCCGGTCGCCGTGCAGGATGTTACGGACGTCTGTCCCACGTGCAACGGCACGGGGCGTATCGAGCCGACCGTTCTGCTCGACAAGAAGATCGAGAACAAGATCTCCTATCTGGCCCAGGATGCGGGGCACAAATATATCAAGTTGCGCGTCAGCCCTTACGTTTCGACCTACTTGAATCACGGCCTGTGGTCGTTGCGCCGCCGCTGGATGTGGAAGTATAAGATCCAGTTGAAGATCGTGGCGGACCAGAGCGTCGGTATCGTCGATGTCCACTACTACGACAAGGAGGGCAAAGACCTGTATAAGGATTAGAGATACCGGATGCCGCAGGGGCGGAGGCATGGACTCGGTCGATGTGCCGGATGGGATTCGGCCCCTTTTACTGGCCGGAAGGCGGACGAAGTCCGGAGCCGGACAAAGGCGGAAGGTGGAAAGACATACATGTTCGGTCGCAGGTACGATCTGCAGCCGATACGAATACACGGAGTTGAATAATCGTTTGAGCGCCTTGCGGAATCGATTCCTGCAGGGCATCTTTTAGCTGGGCGGAATATGGGTCCCGGAAATAAACCGAATATCTTGCAGTTGATCGCCGGAGCGGAGCCTCTCGGCGCGATGCGTCGTGCGTACGATTCGGCGGGGCGGACCGTTCTTCTGCGCGATATGGTCGGCGGGGCTCTCTCGGTTTATGCCGCTGCCCTGATCGCCCGAACGGGCGGTACGCACGTCTTCGTGGCGGAAGACCGCGATGCGGCGGCCTACCTGCTCAACGATTTTTATGCCCTGCTCGACGAAAAACAGGTTTACTTTTTTCCGGGCTCCTACAAGCGTTCGATCGTTTACGGTACGGAGGATGCGCAGGGTGTCGTGCAGCGGACGGCGGCGTTGAGTGCTCTGCGTCGGGAAATGGCTGCGGGCGAATACCGGATTATCTGTACCTATCCGGAAGCTCTGGCCGAACGGGTGACCGACCCCGACTCGATGCGGCGCGAAACCGTGCGGGTGAAGGTCGGCGACCGGCTGGCGATCGGAGAGCTGGAGGAGTTGCTGGCCGATTCGGGGTTCACGAAGGTGGATTTCGTTTACGAACCCGGACAGTATTCGCTGCGTGGCGGTATCTTCGACGTGTTTTCCTTTTCCGAGAGCAAACCTTACCGGTTGGACTTTTTCGGGGAAGAGGTGGATTCGATCCGCCGATTCGAGATTTCCAGTCAGCTTTCCGCCGACCGGCTGAACGAGGTGGAGATCGTTCCGAACCTGAACGGTTTTGCCGGGGATCGGATTTCGCTGCTCGCATTTGCAGGAGAGGCGACTTACTGGTTTTTCGATCCCGACTACGTACTGCGGCGCGTGAACGATCTGCGTCGCAAGGTTCTGGGGGAGATGGAGGAACCTGCGGAGATTGACACCCATCTGGTGAGCCGGAAGGTGTTGTTGCAGGACATGGCCGGGATGCGTTTGTTCGAATTGCGTGATAGCCTGAAGGAGCGGCCGGCCGATGCGACGGTCGCGTTCCGCATGGCTCCCCAGCCCAAGTTCAACAAGAATTTCGAATTGCTGGCCGACGACATCATTTCCAATGGACAGCGCGGTTATAAAACCTATATCCTGTCGGAAAACCGGGCGCAGCTCGAACGGCTGGAGAACATTTTCTACCAGTCGGGGCGTAAGGAGGCGCAGATCAACCCCCTGCCGATCACGCTGCACGAGGGTTTCGTCGATCACGACCTGAAACTTTGTTTCTATACCGACCATCAGATTTTCGACCGCTACCAGCGCTATCGGATCAACGGCGAGATCAAGCGCGACGAGCAGATGACCGTCGCAGAGTTGAATCAGCTCCGCATGGGCGATTATGTGGTGCATATCGATCACGGCGTGGGGCGTTTCGGCGGTCTGGTCAAGATCAACGAGAACGGGCGCACGCACGAGGCGATCAAGCTGGTCTACCGCGACGGCGACGTACTCTTCGTCAACGTCCATTCGCTGCACCGCATTTCGCGTTACAAGAGCGGCGACGGCGAGCCGCCCAAGGTCTACAAGCTGGGCAGCGGCGCCTGGCAGAAGCTCAAAGCGGCTACCAAGAAAGCCGTCAAGGATATTTCGCGCGAGCTGATCGCGCTCTATGCCAAGCGCAAGGCATCGCAGGGCTTCGCCTTCTCGGCCGACGGGTACTTGCAGCACGAGCTCGAAGCCTCGTTCCGTTACGAGGAGACGCCCGACCAGCAGGCGGCCATCGAGGCCGTGAAGCGCGACATGGAGTCGGCCGAACCGATGGACCGGCTCGTTTGCGGCGACGTGGGCTTCGGCAAGACGGAGGTGGCGATCCGCGCCGCCTTCAAGGCCGCCTGCGACGGCAAGCAGACCGCCGTACTGGTTCCCACGACCATTCTGGCGTTGCAGCACTACCGTTCGTTCATGGAGCGGCTGCGCGACTTTCCGGTGAAAATCGAATACCTGAACCGTACGAAATCGGCCAGGGAGACCAAGCAGATTCTCGCCGATCTGGAAGCGGGGCGGATCGACATTCTGATCGGCACGCACAAGATGCTGGGCAAGAACGTCCGCTTCCACGATCTGGGGCTTCTGGTCATCGACGAGGAGCAGAAGTTCGGCGTGGCGGCCAAGGAGAAGCTCACGCAGCTGAGCGTCAATGTCGACACGCTCACGCTCACGGCGACGCCCATTCCGCGTACGTTGCAGTTTTCGCTCATGGGGTCGCGCGACCTGTCGGTCATCTCGACGCCGCCGCCCAACCGCCAGCCGATCGTCACGGAGTCGCACGTCTTCTCGGAGGAGATCGTCCGCGATGCCGTCGAAGCGGAGCTGGCACGCGGCGGGCAGGTCTATTTCGTCCACAACCGCGTGGAGGATCTCCAAACCGTCGCGGGCCTGATTACGCGCGTCTGCCCCAAGGCGCGGGTCGGGGTCGGTCACGGCAAAATGCCGGCCGAGCAGCTCGAACGGCTCGTCATGGATTTCATCTACGGCGAGTTCGACGTGCTGGTCTCGACGACCATCGTCGAAAACGGCATCGACATCCCCAACGCCAATACGATCATCGTCGACGGCGCCCAGAACTACGGTCTGAGCGATCTGCATCAGCTGCGCGGCCGTGTGGGGAGGTCGGATCGCAAGGCCTATTGCTACCTGTTGTCGCCGCCCGACGAACTGCTCGGCAGCGATGCACGGCGGCGTCTGCGTGCCATCGAGGAGTTCTCCGACCTGGGGTCGGGGTTCAACATCGCCATGCAGGACCTCGACATCCGCGGTGCGGGCAACCTGCTGGGGGCCGAGCAGAGCGGGTTCATCGCCGACATCGGTTTCGAGACCTACCAGAAGATCATGAACGAGGCGGTGGCCGAACTGCGTGCCGAGGGGCTTCACGTCCCGGGTCTGAGCGACGGGGAGCAGGAGGTCGTCGACGAGATGCGTTTCATCGACGACGCGCACATCGACATCGAGGTCGAGGCCGCGCTGCCCGACGCCTACGTTTCGCAGCAGGCCGAGCGCCTGAAACTCTACCGCGAACTCGACTCGACGAAGGACGAGGAGGCTTTGCAGGCCTTCGAGAGCCGCCTCGCGGACCGTTTCGGTCCCCTGCCGCGCGCCGCGAAGGAGCTGCTGAACGTCGTGCGCCTGCGCTGGGAGGCCATCCGCCTGGGCATGGAGCGCGTGAAGGTCAAGAACGGGTTGATGATCGTACACTTCGTGGGCGACGCGGCGTCGCCCTTCTACAAGAGCGAGGTCTTCTCGGAGCTGTTGCGCCGCGTGACCCGACGGCCCGATAAATTTGTGCTCAAACAGCACAATAACCGTTTGGCGATGACCGTTAGAGGGGTAACCGACATCGCAGGGGCATGGGAGATACTGAAATCGTTGTATAAAGAACAAGACGCGTGAACCTGACGATCGACATCGGCAATACGCTGATAAAAATGGCGGTTTTCGACGGGGGTGAAATCGTCGAGAAACTGCTCGCCGAGGAGTGTGACACCAAATTGCTCGACGGCCTGCTGGCGCGCTGGCCGGCGATCGACCGGGCCATTATCGCCTCTACCGGAGGCCGTACCGCACCGCTGGCGCGGATGCTGCGGGTGCGTGCCGTGAAGTGTCTGGAATTTACACCGGCGACGCCCGTGCCGATCCGCAACGGCTACGATACGCCCGAAACGCTCGGCGCCGACCGCCTCGCCGCCGCGGTGGGGGCGGCGCTCGTGGCCGAAGGGCGCGACGCGCTGGTCGTCGATTTCGGAACGGCCATCACCGTCGACTACGTGTCGGGCGACGGCACCTACCGCGGCGGGGCCATTTCGCCCGGAATGGGGATGCGTTTTCAGGCGCTGCACCGCTATACGGCCAGGCTTCCGTTGTGCCGCGAGACTGCCGAAGAGCGCCTTTACGGGACGACTACGACCTCCTGCATCGAGCAGGGCGTGATGAACGGGATCGCCTTCGAAATCGAAGGATACATCGCGCGTTTCCGGCGGGAAAATGCGGATATTTGCATAATTTTTACCGGTGGCGCCGCAAAAAACTTTGCGAAAAGAATTAAAAATGCGATATTTGCAGACTGTGAACTCGTCTTCTTGGGTCTGAATCGGATTTTGGAGTTTAATGCCGAATGCTAAAACGAATGATAGTGAAGAGATTAATGTATAGACTGGCTGTCGCTGCGATGCTGGTCGTGCCGGTTTCGGCAATGGCTCAGACAAGCAGTATCAATGCCTTTTCTCCCTATTCGATGTACGGCATCGGCGAATTGCAGACGCCCGGCGTGGTGGCCCAGCGGTCGATGGGAGGCGTAGGCTTGGGGATGCGCAGCTCGGTGATGGTCAATCCGCTCAATCCTGCGGCGTACAGCCTGACGCCCCGCCAGGGATTTCTCTTCGATTTCGGCGTGGAGGGGGTCAACTTTTACAACCGCCAACAGAAGTATGCCGACGGTGCGCAGACCACGTCGCGCACGAGCTACAATACGTTCAATTTCCACGACATCGCCTTTCAGCTGCCGCTGGCCAGGCGGCTCGGACTGGGATTCAGCCTGACGCCGTACAGCAGCGTCGGCTACCGTGTTTCGGCCGATGAACAGAGCGACGACGTGTGGGGCAATATCGGCCGCGTGCAGTATCTTTACGCCGGCGAGGGCGACCTGACGGAGGTGAAGCTGGGCATCGGCTGGGAGGTGGTCAAGCGCGTTTCGATCGGCGTCGCCGCCCAATACTATTGGGGCGACATCGAGCGGACGTATCAGACGGTGGTCTCGAACAACATCGTCAACGGCGGTTCGGTCAATACGGTGACGGGCACCGACTCCTACGGGATTTCGCGCATCAAGATGCAGCTGGGGCTGCAAGCCGATCTGATCCAGTCCGAGCGGCAGGTGTTGACGCTGGGCGCGACCTACGATATGGGCGGCAATCTGCGTCCGTCGGTGAATCAGACGGTCGTCAACGGCGATATTTACGGCACCGTGGTGCGGGGCGATACGACGCGCATGGCACTCAAATTGCCCGTTCAGTTGGGCGTGGGGCTCTACTACCAGAACGCCAAGATCGCGGCGGGCGTCGACTACATCTACCAGAACTGGGAGAACAACGAGTCGCCGAAGTCCGTTCCCGGAGCGGTCAACGTCGCCTATAAGAACACGAACACCGTCAAGTTGGGATTCGAGTATACGCCCAACCGGATGGATATCCGCAATTACCTGAAACGCTGGTCTTACCGCGTGGGATTCCGGTACGGAACCTACTACCAGACCTTCGAGGGGAAGACCTTGTCGCAATATGCCGTGACGGCCGGATTCGGTATGCCGGTGCGTTTTCTGGGCCGGTCGAGCATCGATTTCGGCGTGGAGTTCGGCCAGCGCGGAAACGATTCGCCGCTTCGGATCGACAACCGGCAGATCGGGCTGGTACGGCAGCGCTATGTGAAATTCTCGCTCGGTCTGACGCTCTTCGGCGAGGATTCGTGGTTCGTGCGTTACAAATACGATTAAACTTGACAAAATCTAAAATAAGAAGGGAATAGTTAAGATGAAAAGCGTAAAAATTCTGCTCTCTGTAGCGTTGGCCGTCGTCGGAGTGGTGGCGATGGCCCAGGATTTCAGCGACGATGCGAAGTACGGCAAATACGGCGCAACGCCCGAGGAACGGAAAGACAACATCTATTTGCTCAACTTTTTCAACGAGGCGGTCGGCAACCAGGATTTCCAGACTGCTTCGGGGTACCTCAAACAACTGCTGGACAAGTGTCCCAAGGCTTCGGAGAATATCTATGCCAAGGGCGCTACGGTGATGAAGAACAAGATCGCGCGTGCTAAGAGCGTAGCCGAGAAGAAGACCTACATCGACTCGCTGATGCTGCTCTACGATCTGCGTATCGAGAATTTCGGCGATCATGCGACCCGCGGCAAGGCCTACATCCTCGACCGCAAGGCACGCGACTTTCTGATCTATAATCCGCTCGACCACGAACGGGTGTTGGAGCTGTTCCGCGAGGCGATCGCTGCACAGCCCGATCCGGAGTTGGTAGCGATCTATTTCAAGCAGCTCACCGACTACTATAAGGACGACGGCGAAGGTTCGCCCGAGGAGATCATCGCCGAGTACGACCGTCTGTCGCCTGTCTTCGACGGCGCTACGGGGCAGGCTGCCGAGTATAAGGATCAGTTCGACAAGTGCTTCGGCCTGTCGGGCGTGGCTTCGTGCGAGAATCTGGAAGCGATGTTCAAGGAAAAGATCGCCGCCAGCAACAACGATCCCGACGTGCTGGCGCAGGCCGTCGATCTGATGACGCGCGCCAAATGCGACAGCGAGTTCTATCTGACTACCGCCGAGAAATATTACGAAGTGAAGCCGTCGGCCGAAACCGCGTTGTTCCTCGCGCAGGCTTTCCAGAACAAGCAGGAGTACGACAAGGCGATCAAGTATCTGACCGAGGCGCTGGCCGTCGAGACCGACAATGTCGAGAAGGAGAAGCTGCTGGTGCGCATCGGCGTCGTACAGCTGGCTACGAAGAACTATGCCGAGGCCCGCAAGGCCGCGCTCGAAGCGCAGGCGCTCAATCCCGAGGACGGCATGACCTATTTCGTGCTGGCGCAGTGCTACGGCGCACAGGCTTCGGGTGCCAACTTTACTTCGCAGGCGATGTATTGGGTGGCTTACGACACGATGGAGAAGGCCGCTCAGCTGCTCGAAGAGGCCGATCTGAAAGAGACCGCGACCAAGATGATGGCCGCCTTCCGCAGCGCATGGCCCTCGAAGGAGGAGTGCTTCTTCAATGAAGTGCAGGCCGGTCAGCGCTATGTCGTCAACGGCATTGCGACGACGGTTCGCTGCATCCGCTAATCAGGCGCCTGCGAAGATGGCCCGTCTGATCGGACGATATGTTCTGGTAGCACTCCTCGTTGCGGGGAGTGCTATCTTGCTATTCTCGTGCGACAAGCCTCCTGCCGCAGCGAGCGGCGGCGACGAGGCGCTGATGACCGAGTACAGCGAACACCTGTCGGTCATCATGTCCGAGAACGGGCGGCGCTCCTATTTCTTCAAGGCGCCGCTGCTCGAAGGATATACGCTGGTCAAGGAGCCGTACCGCGAGTTCCGCAAGGGGATCGAGATCACCACCTACCAGGACGACTCGCTGACGACGGTCGACGCCGTGCTGACGGCCAACTACGCGATCTATTACGAGAACCGGAAACTGTGGGAGGCCAAGGGCGACGTGGTGGTCGTCAAGTCCGACGGCAAGACGCTCTACACCCAGCAGCTCTTCTGGAACGCCAAGACGCAGCGCATCTATTCGAACGTCGATACGAAGATCGTCCAGAACGAAGGCGGCAACGTCTTTCAGGGCGAGGGCTTCGAGTCGGACGAAGCCTTCAAGGAGTGGCGTTTCCGCCGCTTCACGGGGAAAATGGATGTCGATGTGAGCCAGGAGGACGACGAACCGTCCGAATCGGAAGCTGCCGACGGGGAAGACCGGCCGGCCGGCGAAAAGACGCCGCAGTCCGCGACCCGCCCGCCTGCCGGTTCCGCACCTGCGCCTGCCGCTGCGGGCGAACGCGGCCCTGCCGGCTCGGTCGGGAAGGAACAGACCGTTGCCGGACGCGAGCCGGCGCCTGAAACGGGCGGAAAGCCTGCTGCCGGATCGGAGGCTGCCGCAATTGTTTCGAATCCTGCTGCCGAAGGCAATCCCGCCGATACTGTTAAAAAAGGGCAGCCTGCCGCAGCCGAACGTGAACGGGCCGCCGAAGCGAGCGAAAAGCCTGCCGCCGAATCGGGGGCTGCCGTCCCCGGTGAAACCCCGACCGGAGAGAAGACTCCCGATAACGGCGATCCTGCCCCTGCGGCCCTTTCGCCGCAGGCGGGCGAACCGCAAACCGAAGCGTAGCGATGACCGTATCCGTTATCCTGATCCTCGTGATGCTGCTCCTCTCGGCCTTCTTTTCGGGCATGGAGATCGCCTTCGTGAGCAAGAACCGCCTCAAACTGGAGATCGACCGCAAGCAGAGCGGCCTGCTCGATTTCGTGGCGAAGGTCTTCGAGCGGCATCCGGGGCAGTACATCACGTCGATTCTGGTGGGCAACAACATCGCGCTGGTCGTCTATTCGCTCTACATGTCGTCGCTGCTGCGCGCGCTGGCTGCGCTGGCCGGCTGGGACGCCGTGGCGCAGGGCGGGTCGGTGCTGGCCGAAACGCTCATCTCGACGGTCGTCATCATCTTCGTGGCGGAATATCTGCCCAAGTCGATCGTCAAGGGAAATCCCAATTTCTATTACCGAGCCTTCGCGCCGCTGCTCTTCGTCTTTTACATCCTGCTCTATCCGATCGTATGGCTTACGACCGTCGTTTCGTATGTCATCCTGCGGCTGTTCGGCTGCCGGATGAAGAGGCAGGCGCCGGCGGCCGACTTCAACCGCACCGATCTCGAAAGTCTGATCGAGGGGTCGACGGAGGTGCAGCACGACGAGGAGAACGAGATCAAACTGTTTCAGAATGCGCTGGACTTCGCCGATCTGCGCGTGCGCGACTGCATGGTGCCGCGCATCGATGTCGAGGCCGTCGAGCTGTCGATGAGCGTCGAAGAGCTGACGCGCCGCTTCGTCGAGAGCAAATATTCGCGCATCTTCGTCTGGGAGGGCAGTATCGACAATATCGTGGGATACGTCAACTCCAAGAGCCTGTTCCGCCAGCCGGCCGATCTGAGGAAGGTGCTGATGACGGCCTATTTCGTGCCGGAGACCATGCCGTTGCAGGCGTTGCTGGAACACTTCATCAAGCACCGCTCCTACATCGCCGTGGTGATCGACGAGTTCGGCGGTACGGCGGGCATCATCTCGCTCGAAGACGTGCTGGAACAGATTTTCGGCGAGATCGAGGACGAGCACGACGAGCAGGATATGATCGAGAAGCAGGTCGACGAGAACGAGTACGTCTTTTCGTGCCGGCTCGAAGTGAAATACCTCAACGAACGCTACGGGCTCGGCATCGAGGAGAGCCGCGAATACGACACGCTGGCGGGTTACATCATCTCGCATCTGGACGGGATTCCTTCTGCCGGTCAGTCGCTTACGGTCGACGGCCTCGAAATCCGCGTGTTGCGCACGACCCGTTCGCGCATCGAGCTGGCGCGGGTCAGACGGTTGTGAGCTTTTTTTCGTCCGATCAGCGGGTTAATTACGAATAATTTACTATCTTTGGAGGCCCGAAAAAAGGACGTTTTCGATAAGCCGGATGCAGAGCCGCACCCGTTCGGGCTGTGCCGAGGCGAGAAATGGACTGATGAAAACGAACCTGAACGATGGAAGAGAAGGAAATGTCATTTTGGGGCCACTTGGAGGAGCTCCGCCGTACGTTGTTCCGCGTGGTGGCGGTGTTGCTCGTATTCATGATCGCGTGTTTCTGCGTCATGCCCGACCTGTTCGATTCGTTCGTGCTGGGGCCGACGACTTCGGATTTTTTCCTCTACCGGTGGCTGTCGAACCTGGGCGGTACGGGGATGTTCCTTCCCGATTTCAGCAACGACGATTTCGCGGTGGAGATCATCAACATCAACGTCGCTTCGCAGTTCCTGACCCACATCAGCACGTCGTTCTGGTTCGCGCTGGTGCTGATGTTCCCCTACCTGATCTTCGAGGTGTGGCGCTTCGTGCAGCCGGCGCTCTTCGAGAACGAGCGGCGCAGCGTGGGGCTGGCCTTTCTGGGCGGAACCGTTATGTTTTTTCTGGGCTGCGCCGTGGGGTACTGTCTGGTCTTCCCCTTTACGTTCCGTTTCCTGACCGAGTACCAGCTCAGCGCGTCGATCGTCAACCAGATCTCGCTGAACTCCTACATGGGCAATTTCCTGATGCTGGTTTTCGTCATGGGGATCGTCTTCGAACTGCCGCTGCTGGCATGGCTGCTCTCGAAGCTGGGGCTGGTGAACAAGACCTTTTTCCGCACCTACCGCCGCCATGCGGTGGTCATCCTGCTGGTACTTTCGGCCGTCATTACTCCTTCGGGCGATCCGTTCACGCTGATGGTCGTCTTCCTGCCGCTCTACCTGCTCTACGAACTGGGTATCCTGATCGTCCGGGAGTAGCGGGCTGCGGTGCCTTCGAGAAAAGGGAGAGCTATGCTCTCCCTTTTCTCGTCTTTCGGGGAAGGTGCGGGCGCTCCCGAAAATAGGCGGTGAAGTTGTAAAAATAAGATATTATCTTTCGCAAGTTTAGGATATAATCTGGACAAAATGAACAATAGTTGTTATAATGACTATGTTGGTCTGTGAAAAATAAAACGTACCAGCAAATGGCGACTACTCCATTGGCTAGAAAGAAAATTTTACGAGCGGAAGGAAGAGAGTACAAATGAGTCGGACAATTAAAGCAGGACATGTTTATCGGCAGTATTCCAAAGATGGAATGCCCATAGCAGATTATAAAAGTTCAAGACTGGCCCACGAGGCAACAGGTGTTTCTTTAGGCTCCATTGCCAGAGCAGCCCATGGCGAGCGTAAGACAGGAGGAGGCTATCTGTGGCGTGTAGTTCCGGAAGACCTGCCCTGGGAACCGATCCAGGTGGACTTAAGCAGCAAGATCGGATACCAGGATAAGAGACCGCTGATCCAGCCGACATTAGACGGACAGG
>ERZ831634.2750-NODE-2750-length-14547-cov-3.117375_pt1 | contig 14547 bp, 10 predicted proteins | sample MGYA00519953_ERZ831634 | MGnify/ENA primary metagenome ERZ831634 (study PRJEB31850, sample SAMEA3708718) | human gut metagenome | biome: human gut; feature: human-associated habitat; material: faeces | place: China | collected 2014 ... | reverse complement strand
CTTCACGAGTAGAATAGAATAAACGATATGATATAATTAAGAAAATTTAAGTGCTAAAAACGAATTATGAGATGTTTTTATACTTTACTATAAAAACAGGAACAATTAAACAATGTCAATCATACCATTGCATACTCTACAATAGTAGAATATATAATTTACTTGTTTTTTTATATCAAATTTTTTTCACTTGAAAAAATAAAATTGATATCTCATAAATATTCTATGAAAATAGAATATTATTTTGTATTATAAATGTTTTCTACTTCTGTAGTATGATATATTGTAAGAGAAGTAAGGTCAGAAAAAAACAAATTTGTATTTATCTAAATGATATTGAAATTATTATAATGAATTTAATTGTATTATAAAAGCAAATGAACATTTAAAGAGGGCGAACTAACGTATTGTTTATAAAAATGATCTAAGCAGGACAGTAGCAATTACAAGGAGAATGTACAGAAAAATATGCATGATAATATCTGTACTTCAGATAGGAGAATGTTATGAAAAATGAGATACGTTTACATGATGGTGAACTCAATGTAATGGAACTTTTATGGTCAAACAAAGAATTGGCTGCCAGAGATATTTCTAAAATCATAAAGGAATATATCGGTTGGGAGAAAAACACAACCTATACGGTGATCAAACGACTAATCGACAAAGGTGCTATTGTTCGCGAAGATCCCGGTTTTATTTGCAAAGCAAATATTACTAAGAAAAAAATCCAGGAAACAGAAACTAATATTTTATTGGACAAATTTTATGGCGGATCACTTGTTAATTTTATAAACTCATACATGATGAATTATAGAATGAATGAGGAAGAACGAGCTGCATTATTACAATTGGCACAACGAAAGCAATCTTAAAGCAGTCATATAATCTTGATAGAAAAAAGCACTAATACATGTTTTGTTTAACGAGTCTAAAAGCCCGAAGCAATTAAGATATGTATTGGTGCTTTTATTATAATCCTTGATAAGTTGTAATCCATAATCATTCTTAAATATAGCGTAAATAGCGATGCCAGAAGAGTATTTCTATTTGATTTTAACTCTGGGATAAACTCCAGTTTTTCAAATAGTTATTGAGAAATTGAAAGTAGTCTGTTATACTATAAAGGAAACCTACACTGTATAGCTTATTTAGTATACAGATTTATCAATGCTAATATCTTTTCGTACAATATAAAAAATACAACACACCTGCCTATTTGGCATAAAAACACATTGCTTTTCTTATTATTTTATACTTGCAAATTTATATAGAAAGCAAATGCCGGTTTTACGATTTTGTTGCTGTATTTTTGAAATTTATAAACTGTGTAGAAATGAGGTACATAACATATGGGAACATCCAATCATCAGACTTATTATCAGACAAAGAACGAAAAAAATGTCGAAAAGCTTCGCAGCCTTTTAAAAGAATTTCCACGTTTTTCAAAAGATTTCTTTCGAGGTATCGAACCGACATCATCGATCAATACACGAATTGGCTATGCCTATGATCTCCGAACATTTTTCCGTTTCCTGATCACAAACAATCCTACATTAGCCGATAAAAAAATTGCAGATATCTCCTTATCAGTTTTAAATGCCTTAGAACCTGTTGATATTGAAGAATATTTAGAATACCTAAAGGTTTATACTTATGACGGCAGGCAATATTCGAATGATGAACGAGGAATTCATCGCAAACTGGCTTCGCTTAGAAAGTTCTATTTATATTATCAGAAACGAGACCTGATCACGAATAATCCAACGGTTGTTGTCGATATGCCTAAATTACATGACCGTGAAATCATCCGACTGGATGCCGAAGAGGTCAATGAGTTGCTTGATCTGGTAGAAAATGTCGGTAATTCTTTGACAGGACGAAAAAAATCGTTTTATGAAAAAAATAAGTTAAGAAACATTGCTATTTTTACATTATTCTTAGGAACAGGTATTCGAGTTTCCGAATGTGTCGGACTCGATATGGAAGATATTGATTTTCGTGAAAACCGTATTCGAATCATGAGAAAAGGCGGCAAGGAAGAATATGTTTATTTTGGTGATGAAGTTCGCAAAGCTCTTACCAATTATATTGAGATATCACGAGCCAATATCAAACCTCTTCCCGGACATGAACATGCACTCTTCTACTCTATCCAGCGTCGACGTATCAGCGTGCAGGCAATTGAAAATCTTGTGCAGGAATATGCCAGCCAGATCACAACCTTTAAGCATATTACACCACATAAACTACGCAGTACATATGGCACCTCTCTATATCGTGAAACAGGCGATATTTACCTGGTAGCGGAAGTTCTTGGGCATAATGATGTAAATACGACCAGAAAGCATTATGCAGCACTCGATGATGATAAAAAGCGAAGTGCTGCCACGGCGGTAACGTTGAGGAAATAATATATGAAATAAAAACAACAAAGACATATAAAATTTCTTAGTACAAAATGTAGAAAATAATCTGATTAACTAAAAAAATGTAAGGAGCTATATTATGAATAGTAAGTCAATATTTATAGTATTTATATTTACAATTATAATTGTATGTTATTTGTATTTTCGTTCTCCGTTTAATTATCCATATTTTGATTATCATTTTGATGTATCTAGAAAGCGAAAGCCTAAAATTGCAGATCTACTTGATAAATATATGATCCAATATGGTTTTGACAGATTTCAACAACATTATAATTATGTAGAAGCATGGAAAGAGCAATGTTTACATCGTATTTCTAAAAGTATATTTAAAAAATTACGCAAAAGACAATTTGAGGCATGCATTGATGATAAAAATATGTTTCATTTCGTTCTAATTCGTCAAAAAACAAAATATAAACAAGTTAATTATTGTAAGACCTCATATAAAGTGGAGATGATTGATAAAGAATATTACTATGATTTCAACTATTTATCAGCTCGATATAAAAATTTACAAAGCATAGATTTTGAATGTACATTAAATGAATACAATAGCAAAAATCAAAGAAAACTAATGACAAAGAAATTACGCAAGCAAATTATGAAGCAAGATCATTATACATGTCAGTTATGTGGGAAATATATGCCCGATGAAGTAGGTCTTCATATTGATCATATAATACCTATTTCAAAAGGTGGAAAAACTGTTCCATCAAATCTTCAAGTTTTGTGTTCAAAATGTAATGGTCGAAAATCTAATAAATAAGATTTTCAAAATAAATCCTATAGCAGTTTCATATAAAATTTATATTAAAAATGCTATAGGATTATATAAAAAATTATAATTGAACAGTCATCTCATCCTGATTTAAGTCACAATCGAGAAGTGCCTTAAAACATCCAACTAAGATCTTTTTCCTTCGTTCAAAAAACTCTTTTTTAGGAATCTTTTTTTCAAGGTCAAAATAGCTTTCATTACTCATCATTTGTTCAATGTCTTTATACATCCAATAATCTTTTTTGCGATCATAATATTTTTTAAACGAATCTTTTAATGGATCATTATTTTTTTTATTATTCTCTTTTGAATCCAGAATCATCATATTACCAAGAGAATTTACAACCTCCGATCGTTTATCCGGTTCATTATACATAAAATATGCATTTTCCGGTGCCCTTACCTTTGCAGCTTCTAAATGATCAAGGTTTATTTTATCCGCATCCAAATTATAGGTGTTTGCAGATTTTTTTAGTTGAAACTTATCGTATGTATAATCTTTTGCATCTAATGAATCGCTATCACATATCCTGGTACATCGGAAGAGATTTAAGAAAAGAATTTTTATGCATAAATGATTTCTTCGATAAGACCAATCATTAATCCAGATTTCAAACTCTGATTTTAAGCTTTTTTCTATATCAGATGTTAGAAGATCAGATACTTTTTGATAACCTTTTCTTCCATTTGTGGCTATAATTTTAGTCGCTAATTTATTTCTTGGTGTTTTATGATCTTTTGCTAAAATATTGGCTTTCCAGAGCATAAAGGCACATTCATGAATTTCAATAAATTGGGGATCCTCGTTCCTTTCATCGTTTTTAAGTTCTTCTATATAATCTTTAAATTGATCAATATTCAATTTTTGATCATGATCAGAAAGATATTTTGCCAGAATTACATTTGCAAGAGCCGCTAATACAGCTTCACGTTTCAGGGCATATAATAAAGCAAATGTTTTATATGTTATGGAAACAGAATTATTGTTATCTGCTTTAATTGCATTTGTTTCTACATTTTTAAACTCAATGTTAAATGTTTGGATTAAAACATTCATAGCATAGAAAACATTAAAATCATGTTCAATATTTTCTTTTGTATATGTTTTAGTGTTATCGGTATATTTTCTTTGAATCTCATTTTTACATTTAATATCATTCTTATTATCATATTGTTCTGATTGTGTTAAAAAAATTGTAGCTAAATAAGCGATCAAACGGTTTTTTGTTTTCTGTTTTTTACCTTTACCTTTAAAGATTTCTTCAACCCAAAGTTTATCCAACTTATCAATTTCTTTATTTTTATCTGAATCAGAAATTTCTGGGGAATGCTGACAATATACTTTATAAAAATGATTTTTTAATAATTCCAGATCATCTACATCTAATGCTCTGTCATTTAACACTTCAAATAATGTATATGCATCATCAGGATCTGTGGTTAATATCATACAAAAGCTTAAATGCTTAATAAATTCTCCAAGATAATCAACCATTTTTTGTGCCATAGTCCATATATTCATTGGACCGTTTGCACATGTTTTTTGAACATATTCTTTTGCATTATCAAAAATAGCTTCAATTGCACATAAATAATTTTTATTGTCATTATCTTTATTTAAACATTTCAGAACAATATCAGAGGATTTTTCTTTAAAATCTAAATATATATTACATAAGGCATTTTTGAGATAGGTATTATAACATGATCTTGCATATTTTAAACAAAGTTCTTCTTTTTCAAAAAAAGCATGCATAGCTTTTTGAGATTCTAAAATATAGTCTTTTTCTGACGTTGTTAATCTTGATGGCAAACCAAGTTCTATTTTAAATATATTTAAAATAGAACTTAATGCTTCCGTCACTTTTGAAGGAAAATCCGGTTCAGTATAAGATGGTAATTTTGCACATTCTTCTGAAATTGTTTCTTTTATTTTCTTAAATTTCAAATGATTTTTATTTCCAATTAAATTGTTATAAATAGCTGCCAATTTATCAATTTCAGTTTTGGCATCTTCCCTTGCATTGTTACTTTTTAGTGTATGTTCTGCCAATTTAAGCTGAATAATATATCGAACATAATTCATTAAATAAAGTGTTGTTGTTCTTTGTTGTCCATCGACCAAAGAAAAAGTAGTCTTATCTTTGTCTTCGACAGAAACCGTTGCACCTACAAAATATTCAGATGGATTTCCTGTTTTTGATAAATTGTCATTATAATCGTTAAATAAATTTGTTATATTTTCTTCTTCCCATCGATAAGGACGCTGATAATATGGAATTTCAATGATATGATTTCCGAGTATTTCTATTCCTTTTCCACCCATTGCTTTATCCGTATTCTGCCCTTTAAACAAACAATACATATTAATAATTCCTGCTCCATTTAATTTCATCTCTTGTTTCCTCCTTTAACATTCGTTAAATACCTGCTTTGTCATTTCCAGTTTCTTACCTACCCATACTCCATAATATCCTCCAATGCTTCCACCATCCTATCAATATCCTCTTTTGTCGTATACCGCCCGACACTCATGCGAACTGTTCCTCCATAAGGTTCGCTTAAAAGTGCATCATGGATCAATGGTGCGCAATGATAACCTGTCCGTACCGCAATATCAAATTCCTCATCTAAGATCTGTCCGACTTCATTGGCTAAAAAGCCTTCGATTGCAAATGACTGGATACCGAGACATTTGTCTGTAGGCGTGTCTTTTGCAAATAGGATCAGATCATCCAGATCGGCTGTCTGTTGTCGGAAATACCGTATCAATTCCTGTTCATGGTTATAAATAACCTCATAGGAAACGCGATTTTCTATTGCAGCTTGCAATCCGGCAACCGCAATAATGTCAGGACTGCCGACTTCATAACGTTTGATCCCGGATTCCGGTAAACTAAGATTTAAGGAATCACTTCCATTACCTCCATATAAGAACGGTTTTAGCGGATACTTGCTATAGTTGATATAGCCGCCGATGCCAAACGGTCCTCCAATCGATTTGTGACCGGCAAAAAGATAAAAGTCAATACAGTCTTTTAATGGTTCAAGAGGTAAGAGTCCAAAACCCTGTGCCCCATCAATACATACAAGACATTGTTCTTCTTTTGCTGCTTTACATAAAACTTCTAATGGTAAGATATAACCTGTAACATTGCTGATCTGTGTGAGACATATTAATTTCGGCTTGTACAAATGGATCAGATCCATACTTTTTGCAATATCAATCTCTAATGTATCCGGCTGTAACGGAAGCACATCTATTTGTAAGTCTTTTGTCTGCCTTAAATGTTCTGTTGTTCGCATGATTGCGTTATGTTCATAAGGTGATACGAGGATCCGATCCTGTGCTTCCCATGAAATGCCATTTAATATTTCATTTGCGGCAATGGTAGCAGAAGGTGCAAAGACTACCTGTCCGATATCAGGAACTGCTGCCAGTCGGGCAACTTTACTACGTGTAGCAATTATTAACTCTTCTGCTTTTTTTGCTAAATGATAGCTCCCTCTTCCGGCATTGACAGATACATTACGCATCACATCTTCCATTGCTTTATATACTTCTTCGGATTTTGGATACGATGTTGCTGCATAGTCCAGATAGATCATGTCGTTTCACCTCATTTCTTTTTGTACATTATGCCCGATATTGCTTTTAGCAATTTGTTTTTAGCCCTGTTCTAATGTGTTCTCGATCATTTGTAAAAGAACCCGTATTTTTTGTTCGGTACTGAGTTCTTCTGCATAGTCATCTAATAAACTTTCCATTTCAGTTTCTAAAAAATGGGTTGAACTGTTGTTTTCTTCCGTCGATACGGTTTTTTCGATCGTATTGCCATTGGCTCTGCGGATCGTAAAGCGATATTGGTTTGGCTGATCGGTTGTTTCTTTTTGTGTCACTTCAGTAAGAATGGAATCCCATGCCTCCTGAAAATGTGTCAGACCGGATTCGTTATAATCAGATAAATATTTTCCGAGAAAACATTTCGAAATATGATTCAGAATATTTTCGGTATTGTCATCTGCTAAATTTTGAATGTAATGAAACAAAGAAACCGCCTCATGGCTTAGTATGATTTCTCCGGTATCGTATTGTTCTTTCCAGTCTTTTAATGCCGGACGCAAAGAAACATCATGCGAAACATTGATTGCATTCCTTGTGATCTGTTCGGCTTCCCGGAGCAAACGATCATATAGCTTTCCTATAAATTGTTTTGCCTTGGTTAATCGTTTGATACATTCTGTCAGGGTAGATGCTTCAAAAAGAGCCGGAAGGATTTCAAATAAATATTCTCTTGGATTGATCTCAATTTGTTTTAAGCTGTCCCGAAACTTAGTAAACATTTTGACATTCAGATTTTGCGGAATATCTTCTTTTGGAATCGGTACGATCCTTGCATATTGTGAAAGCGAGCGATACCATTCCTGCATGGCACGAACGATACAACGAAGCCGCATTGCCTTTTTGTTTGCAAAATCGCGACTGATACCAAACAGCTTTTCTATCTGCTCTAAATACGTCATGACATCTTTTGAATCACTTAAAATGAAAAGCCAGTGATTATCCGGTGTATTATCTGCTTCTGTCAATGTATCTGCTGAAAGTTCCTGTTCTGCTTTTCCTGCATACAAAACAGGTGTCCCTTCTGTTCTGGCTAAGATCCATGATAAATAAATAGGAATGATTCCTTTTCGAAGTCCGATTTTTTTGCCGGTCAGTCGGTCATATAAAGCTTGAAAAGACTGTTTTTCATAAAATGCTCTATTGACAAATTCCATGATCATAGTAAGTATCATCTGAATATCTTTTGGAATCACTTTATTCTTATCATGCAGATCAGAAATTCCTGCATTGGTAAATACAGCTCGAAAGATCGTAGCTTCCTGTGCCGTACCGGTATCCCAGGAAGTTACGTCCTGATCCTGTAAGATGGCATCCATAATCTTTTTACGGGCATTTTTTGTTTGTGCCGTAATATTTCTGCGATTGATCATTTCATTGTTGATGCGTGGTGTCTGCCCATAATAATGAATACAGATCTCATTTAAAACTTCATGCATTTGCGTAAAACTTTGTATCGTGTCAGAAATGACTTGTTCGTCACAAAGATGCATAGCAGACATTTGCTTTTTATTTGATGGAAAATACGTCTTTGCGATTTCTGTATTGAGTTCATAAAGCAGATCATCTTTGTATAATAAAAGTTCCTCTTCGACAAATTCCTGTTTTGCAATTTCCTCAGCATTAGAAAGAAGCTCCGGTACCACACAATATTGTTTTAATTTTTCATCCCAATGCATTGTTTTGTGCGGAAATACTACAAGCAGGCGTTCTTCTTTCCATTCCTGCAGCTTTTGCCTGATCTGCCTTTCAGAAACGGATGGATCGGATAAAAGCATCAGGATCTTTCCGTCTGAAAAACCATATCCCTTTCCTTTTTCCTGTTTCCAAAAAATATCCGGTGAGGATAATTGCAAGAACGTTTTCGCATCTAAAAACAAATATTCAAAAAAGCGTGTGATCGCTTTTTGCTGATTATATTTTTTAGGCAATTCGTACTTTTGTTCTAAGATCTCGTATAATAGCGAATCAATTGCCGGTTTTTTTGTCATATTCTGCGCTAATGTTTCGATTTCCTGCTCAAGATGAATACTTTTGTCTCTGGAAAATGCATATTCTTTGTGACGTTTACGAAAAACAATATATCCTGAGGCAAGTAATTCTTTCTTGCATTGTTCATATAAGTCTGCCGGCATATTACATGCATTTTGTAAATGAAGATCATTTGCAGGCATATCGGAAGAATGGATCATCGTAAATAACGCTAATACCTTGATCCATTTTTTACAGTTCGGATCGGTTTGCTGTTTTAAAATGTATTCTGCTTTCCGGCATTCATCCTGATATCTTGGATTACTCTTATCATGCAATAAAAGATCACGGAAGTAATCATAAATTCTGTCTGCACTGATCAAAAATGCATCTGCCTTTTTTTCTTCGTGCAAATAGCTGACTAATGTGTACTCTTCTTTTTTACTTAAGAATGTAAATAATGTCCGTTCATTTTGTCCGACTGCTTCACTGATCTGTAATAACAGATGCGTTGTAAGCGGTGCTAACGGAAAACAGCCGTATACAACAATTTCTTTGAATTGTTCATAAGAAAAAATTGTATGGAAATTTGCCAACGGATATACGTCTCTTGCATAGGCATCCAGATCAAAGCACTGTTCTTTTGCAAATTGGTTGATATCTGTATTTTCTTTGCAAATAACATTTTGTATCAACTCATAATAATTGCGATAACCGGTTGCAAAGGAAATCTCATGTAATCTGCCTTCTACGCCTTCAAATGCATGCAGCACTTCAGGAGCTAAATATCTTCCGTATTCTTTGATGCTTTTATGCGTAACAAAAATCTGGCACAAAGATGCTTTATGACTGCTATTACATAATTCACACATATCCTGGACTAATTTCATATCCGTCGAAACTTCATCGGGATGTTCGCTTTCGATAAATTTGCTGAATTCATCAAATACGATCAGGATTCCTTCATAATGATATTGTTCCTGTAACAAATGAAGTGTATCTTTGTAAATATCCATGGTATCCATAGAGATCATAGGATGAAACTGACTACCGGCTGTAAGTGTTGGATAAATCTCTTTAAAAAGCTGCAACGCTTTACTGTCATGTTCAAAAAGAGCCTGCTGTAATATGGAGATCGTTGTAAACTTACTGTTACAAAGTTTCTCTTCTAATAATTGATAAGTTGTATAAAATTCCTTTTTCCACTGATCAATACAATGATTCGCTAATTCAAAATGTGTGTCAAAGACCAGCTCAGAAATTCCGTCTCTTTGTAATGCATTTTGAAGTGCAAGCAAATATGATTGTTCTAAACTTTCCCTTCCAAAATTAATGATAACCGGAAGATATTTTTTCTCTTTTTGTACGAGTTCTTTTAATTTTAATGCAGTATTCTCATTAATGTTTGCTACCTTTTTTTGTAAGTTTCTCACACTCTTTTTCCACAAAGAAAGTTCTTTCTTTTTTGTGGCAGCAGGTCTGTTCAATAAAAATAAAAGAACAAGTAACAGATGTGATTTTCCTTTTCCGTATGCACCGGTCAACATTGTAGAAGTCCATTTTTTCTCATAAAGTAAATCTTCTAAAAATGCATCCAAAATAGCAACCGAAGAAGACGTTGGTATATAAGCATCTACTTTTTTATTGTTTTCTAAATCTAACTTTAAGTTAATAGAAGATTCAAAACGTTCATTGACTGTAATTATGTTTGACAGATTCATTTAGTTATTCTCCTATCTCATAGTACATTTTAACAATCTGTTCTGCCTTATCAGGCAAATTCTTTGCAATGTAAACCATATCTAACCCGGCAGTACGGTCCACATGCAAATAGCCCTTATTTTGAAGTTCATCTAAAGCATCATTCAAAGAAATCCTTGTTAAGTTCAATAACCTGCCGGGGCTGTTGCAGCCTTGTAAAAGTTCATCAATGGAAATACTTTGGACTTTATGACCTCTTAGAGGCTCTTTTAACTGTAATTGCTTTTTCATGGCATAAAGTACGGCATAGCCCGATATATCAAACTGTGTCTCACGAATATAGTTTTTACCGTGTCTACTGATCAGATGAAGACGCTGAAACGGGCATATCCTGTTATCTTCGGGATCGATATCCTCTGTATTTTGCCTTACATACATTTGTAATAACACACTACAATCATTTTCTAATGAATGTATGGGATAATCTGTCTGAAAAACAGATTCAAACGTTTCTTTCATTCTCTCTTCGAGTTTTTGACGGTCAAATTCAAGATTTGACATAGTTTGAAAAAACAGATTCCAAATAGTTGCTTCCTGCCTGTTCGATGCAATATTGATATGTAAAAAATATAATGACATATCATTTTCTAAATAGGGATCATATTGTAAAATAATATGGGCAAGCTCTGTTAAATGTGTATTTTTTTGTTCGATCAAACCGGACACACGGAGCCAGAACTTGATCGATAACGCCATATTAGAACCCACTCCTAACGAATCTGCACCATTGAAATTTTCTTTTGAAAAGAAATTTTTGTCCGGGTTTTGTTTTTCATATTCCTGTATTGCAAGTAATGCTTTTGTAATCCATCCTTCTCGGATCGCAAAGCTTCCATGGCCTTTTAAACGGTAATTCTTTGCCATAATTTTTCCTTCCTGCCTGTATCTTTTTCTTTTATATGCTTTGAAGCGTCCTTTTTAATTTCTCTTAATTGCTAATACTTTTCGCATATAACATCCTAATGTAAAATGACCAACGCATTCCTGACATTTTACACATTTCGTATCGTCAATCTTGTAGTTTGTGCTGCCTTCTTTATCAGAGACACTGATCGCACTATATTTGCATACACTCTCACATGCCCGGCATCCGAGACACATTTGGTATTTTGTGATCTGGCAATCTATTTTGCGTTTGGCATCTGCAAGATCTTTTGCACGCATCCTGGCAATATCATCTATAATGATCTTTATCGATGTACTGCCTGCTTTTCCATGTATCCGCAAAATGCTGTTGTAATTGCTGTCAACGACATATACTTCATGCAAACGCTTTCGTCCCATAGAAAAATCAAGATGTCCGAACGGTTTCATCAATTCATACAATTCATCGCTCAAAGGACGTGTTAATTCATAGTTGAATGCATTTTCCTGTGTCACACATGGTTTGTCCGTAACAACAGAAGTCTGGGCGATCATAAGACCGTTACCACCTTGCCGTGCTTTCCATTTGCCGGTATCTACATAGACTTCCGGGTCTTTTTTGCCGACTTTTTTCGCAAAGTCGATCAGTTGTTCACGAAAAGTAAAATATTGATCCGGCATATGGATCATTGATAAAAATTCGGACCATGTACTGTTATTCGGGCAGCACCAGCAGCCTACTCTGGCATACCCTAACCGATATGCCTGATTAAAAGGAATCTTTCGGCTTAAAATATAGAGCCAGACATCAAAGTCATACCAGTCAATGATCGGTTCTGCCGCTTGCTGCTTTCCAATCTTGGAATCTTCGGAAGTTCTTTCATATTTGCTTCGACTTGTCGACTCACTTCGACGGATTCCCTGAAACGAAACGATCTTTGTTTTATTTTTAAACATCGATTCAATCTGGCGGTTGATCGCACCGGTCTTAAATATCGTACAACACCAGCGCATAACCCGGCTTGGCGGACCGATAATCTGACAAAGTTCCTCAAAGTTTTTATCCTTATTCTTAGAAGAACGCACGAATGCATCCCGGTATGTCTTTTTATATTGTCTGACATATTCTAAGGTATAAGGAAATTCCAATGTAGTATCTCCAAACAGATGTAATAATTTTTCTTTTGGTGAAAAATCAAGCGAACGCCTGACAAGATCTGCTACAACCGTGGAATCTTTTCCTCCGCTAAAAGAGACAAAGATCTCATCTTTTTGAAAATCTTTTGCCACCTGACGGATATAATTTGTGGCATCTTCTTCTATCTGTAAGAATCTCTGCCGGTTTGCGACAATGAAACGTTCGATCATAGCATCAAAGTATCCGGTATCAATTTCACTTTCAAATTCCTGATACTTTTTGCGGATCTTTTTCGTATCCAGAGACTTTAATGTACTGATTGTTAAAGGGATTCTTTCCTTATTTGCATAATAGATGTTGCCGCTTCCGTTCCAGATAGAAATATTTCGAAACGATCCGGGCTTTTTGCCTAAAATAAGTTCGAGCAAAAGTTTCTCTTCCGGGAAAACAATACGACAGTCCTTTGCAAAAGCAACTCCTTTTTGCTTACAGCAGCCACAAACTTTATCATAAAGAGGGATGTTGCATTGCTTACACCAATACAGTCTGCTGTGTGTCTCAACTTCACTTCGTGGTTGAAAGTTTAATTCCTTTGCATTGGGATAACTTTTTGTCTTTTCAAGCAGCATACGACATTGATTACACTCACTGGATGGAATGGTAATATACGATCTGTCTGATTTTGGAAGTACATCATATGCTTTTTTTGCTTGCAAATAAGCCTCATAGCTTTCGTCTTCTCTCTTTTCTCTATGAAATCCATAACATTTATATTGAATCATCTTTTTCTTTCCTTCATTTTCTATCGCTACCGGAATGAACATATCAAAAGTTTATTTTGTGTCAGAACATCCTAATTATGCTGACCTCTTTATACGCTAAAATGAAACTATTTTATCCTTATTGCCGGATTTTTCGGGATACCGATTCTTTCTGCATTATCTTCTATCGAGAAAAGGTACGGATCTTCCTGTAAATAACAGCATATTCTCATAAATTCATCTGCACTGAAAACCGTTTGATCCGAGCAAAAACGCTCCTTTGCAATACCGGTTGCTTTTGTAAGTTCATCAACCGACAAGCCTTTTTCTTTTATATAATCCATCACCCTTTTGGTTATATTCATATTCACACCATGTCCTTTTTCTCTTTTTACGGGAATTTTATCTATAATAAATCCATTATATTCTTTTTATAAGAGAATTGCAATTAAATATTTTCCCGGATAGTGGGAATATCTATGTGTTGGCTTGACAGCAGGAAAATTGATTTGCTACTATGATTTTAATAAGACCGAACTGTATATACTAAGAGCAGATATCCTATCTGCCATGTGTCGATATGTTTACAGCTTTTATCAGAAAACAGAAAAAAGGGATGATAAAAATTCCCGGAAATGAGGAAAAATGAAAAATCCAAAAATCGCAGCTATGTTAAAATATTATAGAAAATTAAAGAAATTATCGGTTGAAAATGTAGCCGCTTACCTACAGGGCAACGGAATCCCGGTTGCTTCTAAAACCATTTACGGATGGGAAAGCGGGCAGACGCAGCCCGATGCAGATACATTGATGTATCTTTGCAAACTTTATGAGATCAAAGATGTATTAGGTACTTTTGGCTATAAGACAGCAAAAGATAAAATGATCTTAACAGAACATGAAGAAGCTTTGATTCTGGCATATCGTTCAAAAGAGATTTACCGGAAAGCCATTGATAAATTATTGGATCTGTAAGACGTATCATAACTTTTTTTTTGCGAAAAAATACACTGATCCGAAATAAAAAAGAGTCTTATCAAAACGGGATATTTCCCTGCTTTTCTGACAGGGGGATATCTAAATATGATAGGACTCTTTTATGATAAAAAACTTATTTCACTTATTTTTGCTTATAATAACTTAAAAAGTCCCCAAGTTTTGTAATCGCATCTTCAAGTACTTAAATACGAGGTAAATAAACCACACGGAAATGATCAGGA
>ERZ831634.2741-NODE-2741-length-14609-cov-3.881338_pt1 | contig 14609 bp, 10 predicted proteins | sample MGYA00519953_ERZ831634 | MGnify/ENA primary metagenome ERZ831634 (study PRJEB31850, sample SAMEA3708718) | human gut metagenome | biome: human gut; feature: human-associated habitat; material: faeces | place: China | collected 2014 ... | reverse complement strand
ACTTCTTTTACCTTACTTTCTTTTACCAGTGCTTCAAAGGGCGGCAGGTAGGTTTCGTACAAATCGCGCGGGCTGATGTTCTCCGCATTGAAGCTGTGGCGGTTCCATTCGGGACCGGAGTGCACGGCGAAGTGCTTGGCGCAAGCGTGTACCTTATCGTATTTCCGGTTTTCGTCCAGGCATTGCAGGCCTTTTACAACATTTACGCCCATAACGCTTGCCAGATAAGGGTCTTCACCGTATGTTTCTATACCCCGTCCCCAGCGAGGGTCGCGGTAGATGTTCACCGTGGGTGTCCAGATGGTCAGCCCTTGATAACGTTTGTAGCTGCCCTCTTTCGAGTAGACGGCATTCTTGGCGCGTGCTTCGTCGGATACGGCAACGAAAGCTGTATGTAAAGCTTCGGGAGAGAAAGAAGCTGCCATGCCGATGGGTTGCGGAAAAACGGTTGCCAAACCGCTGCGTGCTACTCCGTGCAATGCTTCGTTCCACCAGTTGTAGGGCTTGATACCCAACCGTTCCACGGGCTTTGAGTTGTCCATCATCAAGGATACTTTCTCTTCCAGTGTGAGTTGTTTCACTAAATCTTCCGCACGCTCTGCCGGACTGTAGCTGTTGTCCTTATAGACGGACTGTGCAAGGCTGCTACCCGAAACAATGAGGCAGGCAAGCAGATAGGTTATTCTGTTTCTCATGATTATATGAATATAGTTGTTTTTTCTGTATGCTTTGATAACGTTTTGATATCAACATTTATTTTCTTGTGATACGGAACCAGTCTACATCCGTCCAGCCGCCGTCGTTGGTGCGGATAGCGGGGCGGGTACAAAATGTTCCTACTTTGGCTCCTATCCATTTGCCTTCACGGGCTTGGAAGGTTTCGCCGAGCGGACGGAACTTCTTGCCGTCGAGGCTGTAACTGAAGTTGCAGCGTACCAACAGGTCGTCCGTGCCTTTCACTTTACTGCCGTCGGCGCTGAACTTCACTCGCAGGTAGAGGGTAGAGTCTTTTACGGCAACGCTGTCATTTGTTTTTTCGGTGCCGCCTCTGTCTGCTTTCCGGCAGGCGATTTGCGAAAGTACGGTTCCCTGTTCCGTATTCTCCAGTATGAGTCCGGCATAATCCATGCCCATGACTACCAATCCGGTACGCTCGCCTTTGTACTTCGGGTTGGGGCGGAAGGTCAGTTTCATGGTTGCGGTGAAGTTGTCCGACGGGGTTTTCTGCAACAATAGGTTGGGCACATCCCACAAGCTCTTGTAATTATCCGGAACGGGATAGGAGTAAAGACGCACCATACTCCGGTCGCCGGCGTAATATGCCCATTTATCATTGATGTTGGCGTGCCACTGCCATTGCGGAGACAGGGTGTAGCCGTCGAACTCATCGCTTTCTTGCGGAGTACATACGGGGTATGTCTTACCTACATCGGGCTTGCGGTAGGTCAGTACGGGTTCGCCGCATCCGTCTCCGTCTTTGTCTGTTCCGATTACAGGCCAGTCGTCAATCCACTTCATGGGTTGCAGATGTACTACACGTCCGTAGGCACCTACATCCTGAAAGTGCATGAACCAGTCTTCACCGGTAGGCGTGTCCACCCAGCCACCCTGATGAGGCCCGTTGACGGGTGAGTTACCTTGTGCCAGTACGGTACGGTTTTCGTAAGGACCATAGATGTTACGGGAGCGAAGCACCACCTGCCAGCCGGTAGCCACGCCGCCGGCAGGGAGGAAAACGTAGTAATAACCGTTGCGCTTGTACAGTTTCGGCCCTTCGCACGTGCCGTGATGTTCGTGTCCGTCGAAGATGATGCGGGAAGGACCGATGACTTGGGTAGCGTCAGCGCTCAACTCGCAGATGGCGATGACGCTTTTCAGCCCGGCGCGGCTGCCGGCGTATGCGTGTGCCAGGTAGACTTTGCCGTCCTCATCCCAAATGGGGCAGGTATCGATAATGCCCTTAATCTCTTTTACAAGTACGGGCTTGCTCCACGGACCTTCTGCCCGGGACGACTTTACCATGAATATGCCTTGGTCCGGGTCTCCCCAGAAAATATAGAATTCGCCGTTATGATGGCGGATACTGGGAGCCCACACACGGTTGCCGTGTTCCGGACGTTCCGGTGTTTCAATAGGGGTGAGGGCATAGGGAACAGCAGCTCCGATAATCGTCCAGTTCACTAAATCCTTGGAATGTAGAATCTGCAATCCCGGCAGACAGTTGAAGCTGGAAGAAGTCATATAGAAATCATCTCCTACGCGGCAAGCGTCCGGATCGGAATAATCGGCATAGAGCACCGGATTCTTGTATTTACCATTTCCGAGATCGGAAACCCATACTTCGGATACATAGTTTTTCTGTGCTACCGCAGTGAAAACAGTTAGCAGGCAAAAAGCTAAAGTCTGTGTCAATCGTTTCATGATATAGGTATAATAGTTTGATATTAAAGATTCAGTTGAAGTCTCTCAATGGGGCAAAGGTAAAAAAAAGACTCCGCACAAAGGAGTAATAATTGTGCAGAGTCGGTATAAAAACTGGTAAATACTCCAGTATTTGATTGTTTAACTGTATTTGTATGCTTTGTTTAATGAATATCTTTTATTTTGACCGTTACCGGATGTGCCAGTTCTTCTTTCCATTCACGGAGGTAAGCAAACCATGCTTCCGGTGTCTTATAGCCGAAAGTTTCTTTCATGGAAGTGAAAGTGGTGTGATACTGTAAGTATTTGCTTCCCGGAGATGTGATGGTGTAGAGGTAGTTGTCTTTGTCTTTCTCTTCCGATTTCACATATCGTTGGGGAATGCAGGTCCCAAGACCTACTGTTTCTTTGGCATATTTCACGGTATCGTTTACCGGCCAGTCTGTTCCCCAACTGCCGACAAGCCCTTTGTGATCCGAGTAAGATTCTGCGGTACCGACAATATCCTGAACGCCTGTACAGAACACTTCGTTCTTAATCGGCTCGTCGAAGAATGCCTCGATACGAAGATCACGGTGTCCGGCATAGAGTGTGTAACGGGTCATCATGTCCAATTCCGCATTTTGATATTTCCAGCCTGTCACTTCGATTTCTGCGATGACACGCACCGGACCGTAAGAGATGATACGTTCCGTACGGGTAGCCACCGGAGTGATATGAGTCGCTTTCTTTCCGTCCCATCCTTTGAAAGCACCCGGACCGCAACTGTCGAATACCCGGAGGACATCGTCACCGAATCCTCTTGCTAACTGTTCGTCAGTAGGGTAGAACTGAGATTCTTTGATTTCCAGTCCTTTATTGAACTTACCGTAGATATCCGGTGTCTGTTTTTCGTTAAAGTAAAGACGATAGCCTACCAGTTCCGATTCCAGTACAGGACCATGAGGACGGACCATACTATATATATTACTTGTACCAGGGACAGTGATTGCCTGTACTGACTGATGCTTTCCTTTTCTCGGGTCAGCAATGAACATTTCCGCATAAACCCGTGCCGGATAGGTTTTCGTACTCTTTTCAGAAGACAGGGTTACCTGAAATGTTTTTCTTCCGTGAGCAGGGAGGCTGGTAACGAATGCCAGTTCATCCATCTTACGGTCTCTGTTCAGGTCGTCCAGCTGAGAAGGAATTTCAGTGCTTCCTTCCATTACTGCGGCAGACTTTACTTTAAATCCGGTATGCAAGTCACGCAAGTTGATTACTACCGGTTCATCCGTCTTGGCACGGTTCCAGTTATTGTTTACTTCTACAGTAATGGTTTTCTCCTGTTTTTGAGCCCAGGCGGACAGAGAGCAGCACCCGACAAGGAGTGTGATGATAAAAATATTCTTCTTCATGATTTTAAGGCATGATATTATACGTCGTATTTCTTTCTGCAAAAGTAATTGAAAAAATAGCAGACCGGCTTATCTTTGGAAGATAAATTAGTCTGCTATTTGAGCTTTTTACTCTATATAATGATTTTGTGGTTTTCTGTGGTGGAATCTCTTATTTGAAATTCAATATCTGTCCTTTGGCGTCAATCTCTTCATAAGTCTCTCCATCGACTTTCAGATTCTTGGCGCTTTTGACATTCAGTATATTCTTTCCTTTGGTTGATTCTACATAAATATTTTCGAGTGTGACACCGTCTACCTGACTGATAACGACTCCGTCAGTAGCTTCCGTCATCACAACATTCTTCACAGTTACGTTACGGATAGGCATTTCCGGAAGTCCGTTGAAGAACATCGCACGTCCCGAACCTCTGCAAATGACATTTGATATATGAATATCACGGAACGCAGGAGTCTCTTCGGTTACAGGAGGAATCGCCGTCTTCATACGGCTCAGCAGATCTTCTTCCGATTCTTCTCCGGCTCCTTTGCCACCATAGAACAGGTCGAAAAGTAACGGTTCGTTCGGTATATTGATCATATTGATGTTATTGATATAGATGTTTTCTACAACACCGCCACGTCCGCGGGTACTTTTGAAGCGCAGACCTACATCTGTTCCCAGGAATGTACAATCTTCTACATAGATATTCTTCACACCACCGGACATTTCACTGCCTACTACAAATCCGCCATGCCCATGTAATACCGTATTATTCTTTACGATTACATTCTGGCAAGGTTCTCCGCGGCGGCGGCCGTTCTCATCTTTGCCCGATTTGATACAGATGGCATCGTCACCCGCATCGAATACACTATTCAGGATCAGTGCATTCTTGCAAGATTCCAGATCGAGTGCATCTCCGTTCTGAGAATACCAGGGATTGATTACCTGAATATTATTCACTGTAAAGTCTTCACATGACAACGGATGCAGACACCAGCTCGGTGAGTTCTTGAAAGTGACTCCTTCCAGCAAAATCCTCTTGCTTTTCACGAAATTCAGTAATACGGGGCGCAACCATGCACGGATTTCATTCCATTCTTCGTCCGTGTTGATGCCTTCGGGCACATTGAAGTCTTTGCAGGCCATTGCACCTTTCAGCGAACCGGCGGTAGGATACCATATTCTTTCCTGTTCATCGAGTACACCACCCGATTTTACCAGTTTATTCCATTGCGAAGCTGTTAGTTTTTCCTTCTTCACCGGGCGCCAGCAGTCTCCGTTTCCGTCAAATATTCCATATCCTGTGATAGCGATATTCTCTGCATTACGAGCAGAAATCGGTGATTGACAGCGGCGTGTTTCCAATCCTTCGAAAGAAGTGGGGATGATAGGATATGCTTCAAAGTCACCGGTGAAGAGTATCAGGGCATTGCGTTCTGTATAAAGATTCACGTTGCTGAGCAGTTCGATAGGTCCGGTCAGCCAAGTGCCTTCTGGGATGATAACTTTACCTCCGCCACGTTGGTTTACTTCTTTTATAGCATCGTTGATTGCTTTCGTATTCAGGGTCATCCCATCCCCCTTGGCTCCGAATTTAGAGATATTTACCTCATAAGCAGGAAAAACCGGCTGCTGTACTTTCGGCATTTCGAAAGGTAAATTCTGGTAAATGGTGTCATCTATTGCGTTTTCGCTTATTGCGCACTCACTTTGTTTGCATCCCGAGACAAACGGCAAACAACATACGACCATCCAGAGGAGTCTTCTTGTCATTGTGTTCATTTAGTAACTTTTCTATAGGGTTATACATTTATTGTTTTTCTGGTATTCTCTTTCGATTTCTAAGATGGCTTCTCATAACTCTTATCTCCCTCCGCAGGCGACCTCTCGCAGGCAGCCTGCCGGAAAGGAATAAGACAAATTCATGTTAACCTAATTCTAACCTTAAAATAAATATTATGAAAAAACCTCTTAATTATCATTGGCAAAGATAAGGGGGAAACTTCAGGCAGATGTGGAGTTATTGATAGAATACGTGTATTTTTTGTCATTTATGTCTAATATTTGCACACTTCTCGTGTTTTTATGCAGAAAGATACTATCTTTGCACAAAATTTAACTATTAGAAGATATGAGTAACAACTTGTTGAAAGGAAAAAGAGGAATTATCTTCGGTGCACTGAACGACCAGTCTATCGCCTGGAAAGTAGCAGAGCGCGCCGTGGAAGAAGGTGCAACTATTACATTATCAAATACTCCGATGGCTATCCGTATGGGTGAAGTCAATGCATTAGCTGAAAAACTAAACTGTCAGGTAGTGCCGGCAGATGCCACCAGTGTGGAAGATCTGACGAATGTATTCAAGACATCTATGGATATATTGGGCGGACAAATTGATTTTGTATTGCACTCTATCGGTATGTCTCCTAACGTGCGCAAGAAACGTACTTATGATGACCTTGACTATGGAATGTTGGACAAGACATTGGATATTTCGGCTGTATCGTTCCATAAAATGATTCAGTCCGCCAAGAAACTGAACGCTATTGCGGAATATGGTTCTATCGTAGCTTTGAGTTATGTCGCTGCTCAGCGTACTTTTTACGGCTACAATGACATGGCAGATGCTAAAGCCCTGCTGGAATCTATCGCACGCAGTTTCGGGTACATCTACGGTCGTGAGCATAGCGTACGTGTGAATACGATTTCACAGTCGCCTACCTTTACTACTGCCGGTTCGGGAGTGAAAGGTATGGATAAGCTGTATGATTTCGCTAACCGTATGTCTCCGCTTGGAAATGCAACAGCTGACGAATGTGCGGATTATTGTATCGTGATGTTCTCCGACCTTACCCGTAAAGTGACTATGCAGAACTTATTCCATGACGGTGGTTTCTCCAGCGTAGGTATGAGTCTTCGTGCAATGGCTACTTACGAAAAAGGACTGGATGAGTACATGGACGAAAATGGTAATATCATTTACGGATAAAAGGTTATGAAACTACGGATCTCTCTTCTTACTATATTAATAGGTATGCTTTTCGCCTCCTGCGGCTTAAGCACAGGAAAGGTTGCGGAGCAGAAGGAAGAAGGGATTTCTGTTCTGAGATACGATAAGCTGTTGAGCGAATATGTTCGCTCCAACAGCTTTTCCGCTATGCAGAAACTGACAATGGACTATCGCCAGCCGACAAAGATTCTGATAGAAGATGTACTGTCTATCGGTACGGTGAAGGACGACACCATTTCTCAGCGTTTGCAAAAATTCTACTCGGATAGCACCTTGCTTCGTTTGCTGAGCGATGTAGAAGCTAAATATCCCAATCTTGACGAAGTAGAAAAAGGACTCACCAAAGGATTCCGGAAGCTGAAGAAGGAAGTCCCCGATACGAAAATACCATTTATTTATTCGCAGATATCCGCATTCAATGAATCAATCATTCTGGTAGATACATTGCTGGGAATCAGCCTCGATAAGTATATGGGAGAAGACTATCCTCTCTACAAACGTTTCTACTATGACTATCAATGTACCTCGATGCGTCCGGAACGGATTGTGCCGGATTGTTTCGCATTCTATCTCCTTAGCCGTTACGAAATGAACTATCATGAAGGTACTTGTCTGGTCGATCTGATGATGCATTCCGGCAAAATCAATTATGTGGTGCAGCATTTGCTTGGTTATGACGATATTGGTCAGGCAATGGGATACTCCGATCAGGAGAACGAATGGTGCAGGAAAAACGAAAAGGATATCTGGGAGTATATCTGTGCAAACGATCATCTGCACGCACGTGACCCAATGGTGATCCGCTACTATATGAAACCGGCGCCTACTGTTGATATGCTGGGAGGACAAGCCCCTGCATTGATCGGTTCGTGGGTGGGAGCACGGATTATAGCATCCTACATGAAAAAGCATAAAGATCTTAAAATAAAGGATCTGCTGGAACTTACCGATTATCAGAGTATGTTCGAAGAGTCCGGTTACCTGAAACTCTAGCCCATACCTATTACTTATTACTTATCACCTATTACCTAAAGTGGAAACTGCTCTTTACCTGTTGCCCGTTACATTGGGCGATACACCTCTTGAACAGGTGTTACCTTCTTATAATACGGAGATTATTCGTGGTATCCGGCATTTTATTGTCGAAGATGTTCGTTCTGCCCGTCGCTTTCTGAAGAAGGTTGACCGGGAAATTGATATTGATTCGCTGACTTTTTACCCTTTGAATAAGCATACTTCTCCCGAAGATATATCCGGTTATCTGAAGCCTTTGGCGGGTGGAGCCTCGATGGGGGTGATTTCGGAGGCGGGCTGTCCTGCCGTTGCCGATCCGGGAGCAGATGTGGTTGCCATTGCCCAGCGCCAGAAACTGAAAGTGATTCCTCTGGTAGGACCTTCCTCTATTATTCTTTCTGTAATGGCTTCGGGATTCAATGGACAGAGCTTTGCCTTTCATGGCTATCTGCCGATAGAACCGGGAGAACGGGCTAAGAAACTGAAAACACTGGAGCAGCGTGTCTATGCTGAAAGTCAGACACAGCTATTCATCGAAACTCCTTACCGGAATCATAAGATGATAGAAGATATCTTGCAGAATTGCCGTCCGCAGACAAAACTATGTATTGCTGCCAATATAACTTGCGAAGGCGAGTTTATACAAACCCGCACGGTGAAAGACTGGAAAGGGCATATTCCCGAATTGTCTAAGATTCCCTGTATTTTTCTCTTATACAAATAACATCTTTCAGGTGTTCGTATTCATCTTCGAAGCAACTGCTGAAAAAGCCTTTGCCCATATTTTCTTCTATCTGCTTGAAACTCCATAGCTTACTGTTCTTGAAGCGGGGAGTGCAAAGGATAGAATCATCTTTGATATCGACGATGAAAAGATAGATGAGCCGGTTGGTTGCTTCATTCTCGAAGTGATAGACAATGTTAAACTCTGGCTTGAAGTCTTCCGTTGCGTGTGGAAGCGCATTGTGCACCAAGCGGTTTACTCCTTCGGTGAGGGACTCACCATAACGGAGATAGCATTCCATCGGTATGTCAGTTTTCCCTTTATCAAGGATGGCATTCATCGGTCTGTCACAAAGAAACAGCATCCCGTGAGTAGATACGGCTATTCTTATGACCGGATTGATATAGGCATTCTTATAGTTGAGTGCTTCTACGGCAAGACTTCTTCCGATGACATCTCCTTTCGTATTGACTATGGGCACGTATTCCGTGTGCGACATCAGATGGTTGAAATACCGGATAGCAATCTGATTGAACAGGATACTCATCACAAATACGACAGGGGGAAATACCTTATAAAGTATCACCATACTTGTCTGGCTTAAAGGGTCCTGACTGGCAACGACAATACTGATAATAATAAAATGCAGGATACCGAAGATCAATGCAAAACGGGCCGAAACAACTGCCGCCTCTGCTCCTTGCGCATACAAGCGCTTATTGCAGGAGCCTATCTGTCTCAGAAAGTGGTTGATAAATCTCTTTTTATGCATATAGAGTATCAGCATCGGAATGAGGATACTGACTTCCAGGGTAAGAGGCAGAGCACCTGGCGGAACATAGTCACCGGGAATCAAGGCTGCAAGTGACAGCAGTGCCAGCATTCCGGTGGCAATATAAAGAATAAAATTAGGAATTAGCGCACCTTTACGGTGTAGTAATAGGTATATCCCTACGATACCTATACCAGTACCGATGTAAATAGCCGTGTCTTGCGTTATAAATTCACACAATAAAATGGAAATAATAACGGGGATAAAACCCAATGACATGTTAAACGCGGAAGAAAGTGTTCCTTTATGATCCATCTTTATGTTTATTTGCCGGTTTTACCTATAAAACAAATAGTGAATGTGTTTTGTTTTCTATCGAATGTGTTTCTCTGCATGATAAGACGAACGAACGAGAGGAGCACTCTCTACAATGCTGAATCCTTTCTCCAAACCGATGGTTTTGTATGTGGCGAATTGCTGTGGCGTCACATACTCGGCAACCGGATAATGACGGTGCGTAGGCTGCAAATATTGTCCTATCGTAAGAATCTGGCAGCCGACTGCCAGCAGGTCGTCCATAATGGTTTCCACTTCCTGTGGAGTTTCTCCCAACCCCACCATAATACCGCTTTTTGATTTTGTTCCGCTTCGGGCGATGTGACCGATCACTTGCAGGCTGGTATCATAGTTGGCCGCACTGCGAACCAGGGGACTGATGCGTCTTACCGTCTCCATATTATGGGAAATGATGTCGGGATTGGCTTCTATCACTAGGTCTACCAGTTCCATTCTACCCTGAAAATCGGGTATCAGTACTTCGATTGTGGTCTGCGGATTCAGTCGTTTGATCTCACGAATGGTATGTGCCCAATGTCCGGCTCCCAGATCGGGAAGGTCGTCACGGTCTACCGAGGTAACTACCGCATGATCTAGTTTCATAAGAGCGATAGACTCCGCTACGTGTGTCGGTTCGTTGGCATCCAGTGGATGCGGGCGTCCGGTTTGTGTGTTGCAGAATTTGCAGCTGCGGGTACAGATGTCACCGCCGATCATAAATGTGGCAGTTCCTTTTCCCCAGCATTCTCCCATGTTGGGACAACGCCCACTGCTGCATATCGTATGCAGGCAGTGGGAGTCGACAATTCTTTTAGTTTCGGTGTAACGGTCGTTGGCACCGATATTTATTTTCAGCCATTCAGGCTTGCGCACTCTGTCAGCCATTACAAATTGTTCAGGAAGAAGTTGGTCAATCGTGTATATAGATGCTGACGGGTGTTGCCGCCGTATATGCCATGATTACGATTGGTATATACTTGCATATCAAATTGTTTACCCAACTGCACCAGATGCTCGGCATATTCTGCACAGTTCTGGAAGTGAACATTATCGTCTGCCATACCATGTACCAGCAACAGATTGCCGTGCAGTTTGTCAGCCCGTGTGAAAGCGGATGATTCTTTGTATCCTTCTGCGTTTTCTTTCGGGGTGCGCATGAAACGTTCTGTATATATAGTGTCGTAGAAACGCCAGTCCGTAGGTGCGGCAACAGCTACACCGGCTTTGAATACCGGAGTTCCTTCGCTCATACTCATCAATGTCATGTATCCGCCATAGCTCCATCCCCAGATACCGATACGGTCTTTATCCACATACGGCTGTTTGCCTAAATAGAGAGCTGTTTCGACCTGGTCTTTGGCTTCTTTCACGCCGATTTTGAGATAAGTGCACTTCTCGAACGCTTCTCCGCGGCCTCCTGTACCACGACCGTCTACACATACAACGATATAGCCGAGGCTGGCCATGTAAGTCTCCCAGCTGATTCCCCAAGTATCCAGAACTTGTTGTGACCCCGGACCGCTATACTGGTACATCAGCACCGGATATTTCTTGGATGCGGAGAAGTTGACAGGCTTCATCATCCATCCATTCAAAGTTACCCCGTCCGTAGTCTGGAAGGTAAAGAACTCTTTTTGCGGGATAGCATAGCCGGCTAACGTTTGTTTCAACTGGTCGTTGGTGATAAGCGTTTTTAAGGTTTTGCCTGTGTTGTCATTCAGCGTAACTAGCATAGGAGTATCCAGATTCGAGAATTTGTTCATATAATACTTCATCGATTTGCTGAATAACGGCGTATTGGTTCCTTCACGTTGAGACAACTTTGTCTTTTTGCCTTTCTTATCAATCTTGTAGACTGCTTTACGCAAGGGGCTTTCCTCATTGCTGGTATAATAGAAAGAGCCGTCTGTTGCGTCATAACCCAGAAAATCCTTCACTTCATATTTGCCATTGGTTACTTTCTTGATAAGGTTTCCCCCCATGCTGTACCAGTAAAGATGGCTGAAACCGTCACGTTCGCTAAGCAAACTGAAAGTTTCCGGATAGAACTTGATATTATCGAACACGTTCTCCTTAATATAATAAGGTGACTCATCACGCAACACTAACTTGCAGAGCGTTGAGCGCGGATCGGCAAAATAAAGGTCGAAACGATCCTGATGGCGGTTCAATGTCATAACGGCAAGTTTGCTGGCATCTTTCGTGAAGCGGATGCGGGGGATATATCCGTCTGCATCTATCGGAAGCTTCATGGTGCGGGTCACGTGCGATTTGATGTCGTACGTACGTACTTCTACTTTCGAGTTCGGGTATCCGGCTTTCGGATACTTGTAGGTGTATTCTCCCGGATAATCTTTCAAAGGAGTAATCTGCGGTGCTTCTCCCGCGAACATCGGAAAAGAATAGGAAGGAACTTCCGACTCGTCGAAGCGGATGAAAGCAATCATGGTATTATCGGCACTGAACTCCAGGGCGCGGTTGAAACCGAACTCTTCCTCATATACCCAGTCGGGGATACCGTTGAGAACCATATTTTGCTTGCCATCTTCGGTCACCTGGCTTTCGCTGTTACCGTAGAGCAGCTTTACGAGAAATATATTATTGTCACGCACGAAAGCGATCATCGTTCCGTCTGGAGAAAAGACGGGGACCTGTTGAGGTCCGCCGTCGGACAGCCGTTCAATAATGTTGTTTGTCGTAACTCCCTTATCATTTCGTTTCAAAGGGTATATATAATGCACAGCTGTGTATGAATGCCGGTATATCGGGGTCGTTTTGGTAGCGATCAGTAATTTGTCACCATCGGGTGAGAACTGATAGCTGTCGAAATTCTTGAAGTCACATTCGCGTGCCTGGTTCACGTCAAAGATCACCTCTACCTTTTCTCCTGTGCGGAATGAGTATTTGATGATTTGCGTACCATCGGCGTTCATTTGTGTGTAGTGCTCTCCATCTGGTGTGGGGATGACTCCCTGAATATTTTCCGGGCGGAAGCGTCCGGAGGTAATATCTTTTAAATCAAGTGCCTTTTGTCCTTGTGCCATTCCGGCGAGGCAGAGAAGGCAGAGGAGCAGGGCTAAACTTACTTTTCTCATTTTATAAATCGTTTTATATTTTACTTGTTTAAGGGGGTTAAGTTCATACCCTGCAAAAATAACAATAAACTTAAATACCTCAAAGTACATCCTGTTTTTGTTTGAATTAAACCCTTATTTTCTTACGCCTTTTAAATTTGTTTAGTATCGGATGACTGCTGTTTAGTTAAAAATGATGTATTGCGGAGAAAAAAGAGTCTTTCCCCTTGCATTATCAGAATGAAAAGTGATATATTTGTGATATCAAAATAATATCAAAATTTAGTCCTATGAATGCAAAAGAATTTCAGTACAATGACGTGGTTATTAATGGGTTTGTAGCCTTGTTTGTTAATTTGGCGATACTGCCTCTTCTGATTGTGATGAGCTTTATCCTTTTTAAAGGAAGTATTGTTTTGTTCCTGCTGTTGATCCTCTTTCTTGCAGCAGCTATTCTGATGATTCCCGGATATTTTTCTCAGGAACCGAATGAAGCCCGGGCTATGGTATTCTTCGGAAAGTACAAGGGTACCTTTACCGAAACCGGTTTCTTTTGGGTGAATCCTTTTATGAATAAGAAAAAGCTCTCTTTGCGTGCCCGTAATCTGGATATAGAACCTATCAAGGTGAATGATAAGATTGGTAACCCCATTCTGATAGGACTGGTGCTTGTCTGGAAACTGAAGGATACGTATAAGGCCATGTTCGAAATCGATGCACAGACGATGGCGGATAATAAAGGAACCGGACAGATGAGCGTAACCGTTGCCGGACGAATGAATGCTTTTGAAGATTTTGTGCGTGTGCAGAGTGACGCTGCTCTCCGTCAGGTGGCAGGATTGTATGCTTACGATGATAACGAAGCGAATTCGGATGAATTGACATTGCGGAGCGGTGGCGATGAAATTAATGATCAGTTGGAACACCAGCTTAACGAACGTCTGGCGATGGCCGGAATGGAAATAGTGGAAGCCCGTATTAACTATCTGGCTTATGCTCCGGAGATTGCAGCCGTCATGTTGCGTCGTCAGCAGGCTTCGGCCATTATCAGTGCCCGTGAAAAGATTGTGGAGGGTGCCGTATCAATGGTACGTATGGCTTTGCATAAACTTTCTGAAGAAGAAATTGTTGAATTGGACGAGGACAAGAAGGCGGCGATGGTCAGCAATCTGCTTGTAGTTCTTTGTGCGGATGAGGCTGCACAGCCGGTAGTCAATACAGGTACGTTGAATCATTAATAAATAAAAACAGAAGGTAAGAAGGTAGTGGCTAAAAAAGAATCTTCAATAAAGAGTTTTGTTTTGCGTGTAGATGCCGAGACAATGGATGCCATCGAAAAATGGGCAGCCGATGAGTTTCGCAGTACCAACGGACAACTTCAGTGGATTATTGCCGAAGCGCTGAGAAAGAGCGGTCGGCTGAAAAAGAAATCCGCTAAGGCAGGGAATGCTCCGTCCGAATCTTCCGATCAGGCATAACCTTTTTTAGATAGAATTGATAAGGATTATTGGAAGATATTCGATATCTTTGTGAAAAGTACTTTAAATATTACCGCTATGAATTCGAAGAGAAAAGATTTGCAGTATGCTTCTGTCTTCCTGTTGGCCGTAGCATTGACATTCCTGATGGGAAAAGGTGATAACCTGTGGTTGATATCATGGGGTGACTTGATACCGAGTTTGTTTGTGCTGTTCATTGCGGGTGATTGTCTGCACAGTTCCCTGCTCCGTATTAAACGTGGCGAGGAAGCAGGAGGTTCCCGTTGGAGTACCTGCTTTGCTTTTCTGATATTCAGCATTGTTTTCATGGGCGATTTATTCTTCATCGGCCATTTTATCATTGATAAATTACTGGGATAAAAAGGGAGATGTAGCC
>ERZ831634.2720-NODE-2720-length-14716-cov-4.707864_pt1 | contig 14716 bp, 20 predicted proteins | sample MGYA00519953_ERZ831634 | MGnify/ENA primary metagenome ERZ831634 (study PRJEB31850, sample SAMEA3708718) | human gut metagenome | biome: human gut; feature: human-associated habitat; material: faeces | place: China | collected 2014 ... | reverse complement strand
GATTCCAGTGCTTTGATTTATCTACAATGATCGTTCACCTCCAGAACGCAAAAAGGCCGGGGCTTCTGAAAAGAAATTCCGGCCTTCTGCGAATATTACATTGTCTGCTCCCACTGCTGGTCAGGGGACTGACGCATAGCAGATTTGACATTACAACGAGTTATATTTCAAAGGTTATCTTCTGTAAGCCGTCAAGTCTTCCGTCAACACGCAACAGAAACGGAGGAAAAAACTATGCCAAAGAAAGGTGAAAACATTTACAAGCGAAAAGACGGTCGCTGGGAGGGTCGATATATTCGGCTTCGCAATATGAATAGGTTTTTTGCGAAAATGGCGCAGAATTAGTGGCGCGAGAACGGAGCAATCCGTCCTCGCGCCATTTTTGCAAAATGCCGGATGCACGAAACCGCGTCCGGCGATGTGCCTGGCTATGGAATTTGTACCCTCGCAGGAATCTTCAAATGATCGAGCAATTTCCGAGAAATGGTACAATGCTGGTCCACGGTTTGTCGTGAGCAGTCCAGATATGCGCAAAATCCCCCTCCCCACCGAGAAGACCCGGTCATTTTGCGGGGCAAGGCGAAAGAAGTATTAGATTGCAGCCATCCGGAGAAGCACGGATATTGTAAGAAGTCAGATTTCCGCCGCACTGACGGCAGCGGCAAATGTCAATTCCGGTGACTCTCAGCATGATCTCCCTTGCAGTCAGCTTGCCGCCGGAGGGCATGGGCGCTTTTGTCCGCGTCAGCCGCTGCGCCAGCTTCAGCCGCGTTTTCTTTTGCGGATTGCTCAGAAAACCGTAGTGGCGGATCTTCATAAAACGCTCCGGAAGAACGTGCATCAGGATGCGGCGAATAAACTCTACGGCTGGCAGCGTCATGATTTTTTGCCGGTTGCTATCCCGGTAATCGCGCCATTGGAATGTAACCGTGCCGTTTTTGTAGGAAAGAATACGCTGGTTGGAAATGGCTACGCGGTGCGTATAGCGTCCGAGATATTCCAGCACATGACGTGCGCTCTTGAACGGTGGCTTACTGTAGACGACCCATTCTTTTGCGTACATGGTGCTGAGATATGCCTGAAATGCCGTTTGCGTTTGGAACTGTTCGCAGTCTCCGTTCAGAACCAGATCGTCTTTTACGAGATTCAGCTCATGCAGAAATTTACCGCGAAATTTTCGGCTGAGAGCCTTTACCGGCAGGAAAAATCGGTCTCTGGTTTTGCGCCACTTCCGATCCGGTGTCAAAACACCGCCCGGAATGATCTGGTGGATATGCGGATGAAATTGCAGATTCTGCCCCCATGTGTGAAGGATCGAAGTAATGCCCGGCTGCCCGCCCAGGTGCTGCCTGCTCTGGCAAAGCTCCATCACTGTCCCCGCGCTGACCCTGAACAGCAGATCGTACATCAGTTTCCGGTTTCGGAGAAAAATCGGATTCAGCTCCGCAGGCACGGTAAAAACCGTATGAAAATAACCGGTGTTCAGAAGCTCTGCCCGCCGGTCGTTCAGCCAGTTTTCCTTTGCCATCGTCTGACACTTGTTGCAATGCCGGTTGCCGCAGGAATTGTAGGAGATCTGCAGGGAACCGCACTCGTCGCAGCGGTCAACGTGTCCTCCGAGCTTTGCGGTCCGGCAGGTACGGATTGCGGATATGACCTTGAGCTGCTGCTGGCTTGGGCGGTACTGTGCCAGATAATCATCGATGTACAGATCAAAGACCTGCTGCAAATCGGCTCTATGTTCTGTCATAAGGACTTGTCACACCGCGCGGACCTGCCAGATGGACATACCTTTGCGTTGACGCAAGAGAAGCGTGCCCCAACGCTTCCATCGTTTGAAACAGACCGGTGTTTGTGGCAACCAGATGTGTCGCAAAGCTGTGACGGAGCGTGTGCGAAGTGACGTGCTTTGCAATCCCGGCATTTTTTACAGCGGCATCCAACGCCATTTGGAAAGAACGAACGCTGACGTATTTGCAGGTATAATCCTTGCTGGGGAAGAAATAATCCTTGGGACGGTACTGCCGCCAGTATTGTTCCAGCTCTCGAAGGCATTGCTCCGAGAGAACGGCACGCCGGTCTTTTCCACCTTTGCCTTCTGTAACGGAGATTTGCATGGTGTCGCGGTGAATATCGCCCACACGAAGCCGAACCGCTTCGGAGACGCGCAGACCGGAAGAGTACATAACAATCGCTATCATAGGGCTGTGTCCGAGGATCGCGCAGCTTTTCGTTCCGCACATCTTGTATCACCTCGCATGTAGTCTAATGGCTTATATTTCGTATCCTATCAGTCGCTATTTTCTGCGTCAAGAAAAATGTAAGCTTATAGGGAACGAATTTGCCTCAATCAGCATACAGGTGGGGAGAATCAGATGGATAAAAAGTTGCTGGGAAAACGAATCAACACCGCGCGAAAGGATAGGGGCTGGACAAGTGAACGGCTGTCCGAAGCCTGCAACATCAATGCGACATATCTCAGGCAAATAGAGTCTGGCGCAAAAACACCCAGCCTGCAGGTTTTCGTAACGCTTTGCAGTACGTTGAATGTTTCCCCAACATATTTGCTTGCGGACAACCTGAACCTGACAGAATCGCAGGATTTGGATTCCCTGCTTGCTCTTTGCCGCTCGGCCACACCAAAACAGATGAACATGATCGTCGCAATGGTCCGCAGTGCGCTTGAATCGGTCGAATAGTTTTTTCAAGCCCCTTGCTGTTTGGCTTTAAGCTGCCATATCATGCGCCACCAACGCCGTGTAATAGCTGTTCATCGTGCTTGGCGCGTTGAACAGCACGGTCAGCAGATATTGCCGGATATTCCGAATCCGCGTTGTGTTCTGCTTCAGGCAGTCCGTGACGAAACGGATATGCTCGCTGTTCAGCTTCAGCAGCTTTGACCGCACGACCTCGGCTGGATAATCGTTGCCTGCAACGCGGATTCGGCTGCGCGTGCTGCAAACTGTCTCCTGCACCAGGTCGACGATTTCGTCAAGCTGCTCCCGGTCAACGTGCGGATCGCCTGCCAGAATGTCATAGTCGATATTTTCCAGAATCAATTCCCGGTAGCTTTCAAACGTCCCCTTCGTTTCCATTCGCTTCTGCGCGGGAGCGTCCGGAAAACCGGAGGGGAAAGGAAACGAATCAGTAATTGATCGATCTATATTTTGTTTTTCTTTATTTTTTCTCTCAGTATTTAATTGCGTTGGATTTTCCAACGTAGGGAAATCCAACATAGGCTTTTCCAACGTTGGATTATCCAATGTAGGCAAAGCCTGCGCAGGTTCTTCCGGATTTGGCTGTGTCTGCGGCTGCTCGTAGATCGTGTAGACGGTTCCGCGCAGGCAGCCACGCTCGTCACGCTCCCGGCTGCGCTTGATGTAACCGGCTCGTTCCAGCTCGCGCACAGCTTCGCGGATGGCATCGATGCTCTCTTTGTTGATCTGTGCGAGACCTTGCAGCGTGTAATCCCAATCCTCCGGCAGCGACAGCATCTGCGAGAGCAGACCCTTGGCTTTGAGGGACAGCGCATGGTTGCGGAGATGGTGGTTGGACATGACCGTGTAACCTTTGGTTTTCTCAACACGGAATACAGACATTTTTGTGACCTCCTATGTCTTGGTTTTGAAATATAAAAAAGGAAAAAGCGGCGTTTCAACCCTCTTTTCATAAGAGAGCGAAACGCCGCTTCATTTTGTGTATTGGTTTGTTGTTCAATATTTCGGCACAATGCGCATAGACCGGTACTGCATCTTGTGGTATGATTGCCACGTTTATTGCGTGAACATCGCAGAGGAGGGCAATCACCATGCAGTACACCGATACCGAAGCCGCCCTGATCGGCGGCCTGATCTCGAACTATTTCTTTCAGCCGTCTGTGGATGAAACGCTCCGCGAATCCTATCGCCGGGTGCTGCGCCATCTGCATGAGAATACGCTCTCCGCGTCTGATTTGAGTCGAATCCAGAACGCGCTGACATTCCTTTCACCTCTCTGTTTGGAAGGACGAGAAGCACACAAGGATATGATGGGTGCAACATTAAAAACAGACGCTCTGCTGAGAGCCAGCAGATAAATGACCTCCCGCTGCATCGCAGCGGGAGGTTTGCCATGTTTAGCTTAATCTCGATTACTATGTGTCTAAGCAAAGAATAATCAAAACGAAAAATGTCGTCTGTGCGGCAGTAATCCGCACAGACATTTTTGCTTGTGGAATAAGAAAATTTATCTTCTGTCCCCCCCATTTCAAGATTTCTGAATCAAGATTGACAAGATGCTCATTATAAACGATAAAAAGGCCAGGAGCTGTTTTGCTAAGAACAACTCCTGGTACACATCAATTAACATCTTCGATGATCACTTCTCCATTTTCGTCGAGCAGGAAAATGGAAATTGTATTTTCTAGGATCAATAGTTCTTTTTCGTTCTCTGATACGTTTCCAATATACAAGATTCTGATATTATCACCAAGCTTTAAATTAGGAACTCGTTCACTTGATATATTGTTTGTACTTACTTGTATCTTTTTCCCAACAGAGATGCCTCCGACGATACTATCATAACATTCCACCAAAATACTGTCGTCGGTAATTTCTAATACAGTTGCGTTGAAACAGCCTTGTCCAGCTGGGGATTCCACACCAGGCTGTTCCTGTCCGGTCTGAATATGAGTCATGATAAATACACCTACTACAAGGCATAAACAGGCTGCAAACGCCCCCCACATTGCCCATTTACTATGCTTCCATTTTTTTGCTCGCTTTGGTTGATATACAATAGCTCCAGATACAAGATCGTCATCAATTCCGCCAATCGCTTCTGCCAAGGTCATTACCTTCATAGCACGACACCTTCTTTCTTCAAATATTCTCTCAGCTTGTTCCGAGTGTGATACAGCATATTCTTGACTTTACTTTCAGTAAATGAGTATCGTGTTGCAATATCGCTGACAGAATCGAAAAACCAATACTTGCGGATAAATACATTGCGAGCATCTTCCTTTTCTTTTCTCAGAAAATCGCTTATGAGCTTGCTGACTTCATCGGTTCCCACTTCTGGGCGAGGGATACTTTCGTCTGACAAAATTTCCTCCAGTTCCGAAAACGACACAATCGCATTAGGTGTGCGTTTTCTTGCTTTATTAAAATCCAATCGTTTTAATGATAGATTTCTTGTAATTCTGCAAATGAAAGCCATAAAATTGTTTGGTCTGGTCGGTGGGATCGTATTCCAGACACTCAAATATGTATCATTAACACATTCTTCTGAATCTTCATCGTTACACAATATGTTATTGGCAACGCTAAAGCAAAGCTTGCCGTATTTGGTATCAGTCTCTTTAATTGCCTTCTCGTCACGCGCAAAGTACAACTCAATAATCATTAAGTCAGTCACCCATGTGTTCACCTCACTATTTGAATTTAATAAACCTTTATTTATTAAGTACGGTTCTGGCGCTAAAGGTCGCAAATTTTTTGAATTAAATTGTAAGAGCCAATAACAAAAACATTTTTTCTTTTTGATTGGGCGCAATGAACGGTATAGACGGTGCTACTCCTTTAAATTGCTCTGCCAGTGTCTTTTTCAGTGTAATACAACCAGGGTGTGTTTCGTCATACTTAAAAGAAAACCTCGTTGGCCTATGTTCGGTAAAGGCACAAGAGGTTTCCTCCATAAATGGTTGTGATTCAGTTGCTTCGTTTTCCATACTCTTTTCTCCCTGTTTGAGGTTTCCCACTTAGATGGGTCATTCGATTATAACACATAATTCTGAATTCTTTCTGCACTTTCACTTTATATCAAATGATTTTTGTGTTCAATAATAAGTTCGCACCACCAGTAACGGTGGTGCGAAAGTGACTACTAATATTCGGCTATGTTCTCTATAATTAATAAACAGACTGAGAAAGATTCCAGGTGTATCCTGCATCAGCATAAACCACGGAACTAGCGCTGGTTACCGTAATTGTCTGTGTGTAATCGTACCACGGATTTTTGAGAACATAAGTATAATTGGAAGTGCTGTTCTGGACATATCCAGTAATGATGATCGCGTGCCATGTCTTATCAGTACCAGAGCCAGAGTACCACGATCCCATAATAGGTTTGCCATTGTTGATACTGCTTTTCATTGTGCTGAAAAAAGTGAGTTGGCGCGGACACATCCTGCATCGTGGACGTCATTAGCATAATCTCTGTAATCGTCCATATTAGGAATGCCGCCGGTGCCGTTTGAGTAATCGTCAGCCATTGCCGTGGCTAAAGTTGCATTAGTGTAGCTTGTGCCAAAGCGGTAATTTAATACAGCTGCCCATGCGGCAACGCCGCAAACTCCAGTCTGAGCTACATGAGGAACAGGCAGAGGATTCGGCATTGATCTTGGCGTTACGCTGGCCTGAGAGGATTCAGGCATTACTTGGTCGGATTGAGTGTTAACTTCATTTATTGCAGAAAAACTGGCACGTACATTCTGTGCCAAAACATCACAGACACTTTCAATGTCAACAGAAGATACCGAGGCTATCTGATCTACGGGCATTTCATAAATAACATCTACATTGCTTCCATCTGTAATAAAGAGCTTATCTGCGACCCTGCCTATAATTAAATTGGCGTTGGTATTCACATCGCTTTCGTAGCGTAGCTCATTAAGGTTTTCTGCATATGCTTTGCCAAAAGTGTAGTAATAAGCATCAGTTGTGTTGTCGTAATAAACCTCAAGGACGGCAATGATTTCATCGTTGTAAATCACAGGATAAGCCAGAGTATCATCTGAAACAATTCGCCCACTCGTATCGAATACATACAAAGTGAACGCATTACCCAACAAAGCACAGGACAATTCATCAGCGCCGAATCCAAGTGCGGAAGGATTTGCAGCGAACTGAAGTTTCATAGTGCTTAACCATCTATTCCAGCGGTCACAGCTATGGGATCTTGGAACCGGTCAGAGTGAAACGACCGAGCAGACTTACGGTGAAAAGCTGCTGCTGCCCAAGGACCCGGAACGCAAAAATGCAGAATTTTTAGGCTGGTTCACCGAAGCGACCGGCGGTACACAAGTAACGGCGAATGACACTTTCACGGAAACCGCAGATAAAACGTATTACGCCCACTGGGAGATCACCGAAGTGTTTTCCGTGACCGTGCCGGTTACACTGCCGCTCGTTGTCGATGAAAGCGGCGAGGTTCACACGGGCAGCGCGGAGATCATCAATGCTTCTACCGGCACAGTTGTTGTATCTTCGGTTAGCATCAGCACGAAGAATGGCTGGCAGCTCGTTCCCTACACGACTGACATGGCGCATGAAAAGGTTGACGCGAAGCTCCTCGGTTTCAAGATCAATGATGCGCAGACCAACAAAACTGGTGATACAGAGATATTCTCCCTGACCTCCCCGTGGGAAATTGCGGAGAACAGCCGGTTGCCACTCTCCTACGATGCCGTTGTCAGCGCCGTATCCAAAGCAATCACCGAGCAGGAAGTTCTCTCCATTGTCTTTGTTCTGGAATGGGGCGGTGAATGATCAAAAAAACCTGAGAACGGGTTTCCGTTCTCAGGTTTATGCTTCTTTTCTGTTGTGCGCAGCCTGCCATGACAGGGCCTGCTCCAATTCATAGACGGTCTGTTCTTCCTCGGTTGCTTTGCGCACCGTCATACACCCGCATTCCGGGCACTGCTGCGGCATGAAGCGGTCAAAGCCCCAAAAGGTTTGCTCACAGGTATTACATGCGTAGAGCATGGCGTTCACTCCTTTATATTTTCAGTTTATCGCTCAAATGTGAACATTTCAACGCCGGGGGCTGCTCAGTCTTCGGTACATCCATTTTTGGAGGAATCAATGAAAAAGCTATATCGTTTTTATACACTCTGCCTGCTGCTTTTGCTGTGCGTCAGCCTGTTTTGTGTGCAGGCGTTTGCAGTCGAGGATATGTGGACGGCGGCGAACCGCATCATCGTGGACGTTTACAGCAAAATTGCAGGCATCAGTACCGTACTGGCCGGTCTGATGTCCGCCGTCGCAGTTGTCGGCGCGAAGCTCTCCAACAACCAGCACAAGGTTGACCAGGCGTGGGACTGGCTGCGCCGCATCTGGATCGCGTGGGCGGTCATCAACGGCATCGGCGCGTTCATTGCCTATGTTGCCCCGCTGTTTCAGGGTCTTGCAACGATCCAGAGTTAAAAAGTCAGGACAGAATCATCTGGCGCGGAACGGAGGTGACGGTGCTTGCTGGAACTGCTCTTTCAGGGCTTTATCGAATGGATCTACGGCCTGATCCTGGAATGTTGGGAATACTTCGCGTCCGTACTGTTCGACCTCATGAGTCTGGATTTTGCGTATCTGCGTGAGCACATGCCCGTCATTGATACCATCCGCCAGATCATGCTGGGCGTCGGTTGGGCGCTGCTCATCGGCAATCTCGTCTTTCAGGCAACGCGCGGCATGGCGGCGGGGCTCGGCTTTGACGCGGAGGACCCGAAGCTGCTTTTTACACGGACGTTTGCCTTTTCGTTTCTGCTGGTGGCAAGTCCGCAGATCTGCGAGCTGGGGCTGAATATGACATCGACCGTCATTGAGCTTTTGCAAATACCGGACGCCGTGGATATTACTTTTGCGGATGAAGCCTCCTTCGGCGGTCTGACCGGTTCTTGGCTGCTTGTCGTGATTTGCGGCATCATCGTCATGTTTCAGACGTTCAAACTCATTATGGAGATGGCGGAGCGGTATTTTATCCTCGCTGTGCTGACGATCACCTCGCCGCTGGCCTTTGGAATGGGCGGAAGCCGGAATACGTCGGACATTTTTAATGGCTGGTGCCGGATGTTCGGCTCCATGTGTTTGCTCATGGCGACGAACGTGATGTTCGTCAAGATGCTTTTATCTGTGCTGTCGTACTATCCGAGCGGACTTGACGTGCTGCCGTGGATGGTACTGGTCGTTACCATCGTCAAGGTAGCGAAAAAAGCGGACAGCATCCTTGCGCGCATCGGCCTGAATCCTGCCATGACGGGCGATCCATTAGGCCGCGGCTTCCCCGGCGCAATGACGATGATGGTCGTTCGTTCAATGGTGTCCAATGCAGCGCATACCCTCGGCAGGAACGGCAATCAGCCGCGCAGCGGCAGCGGAAATTCCAAGCCGAATGCACCGACCGGACCGCGCTCTGGCGGCGCGGGCAGCGCTTCCAATGTCAATGCGCCCTCGCACGCAAACGGCTATCATCATAGCACGTCTGCGCAGCAAAACAGCGCGAATCCTGCATTCAATCAAGAATCTATTTCGGCTCAGACGGTTGCTGCACAGACGGATACCGTACAATCCGCCGCCGAAAAGATGGCGGGCGCATTCCCACAAGCCGCGCCTGCTGGCACCGGCAAGCAGCCCAACTCTACGCGCAAAACTGCTGTGCCGCCCGGCACCAGACGTGCACCGGGCCACATGGCAGCGCCGAAGAACCATGCAGCGCCCACGGCAGCAAAAACCTCGCCCGGTGCGCCGTATCGTCCCGCAGGAGCTTCGCAGCCTGTCATGGGCGGCGCGGTCACGCAGAATACGCAGCAGGAACAGGCCGTACATTCCCAGTCAGAATCCCATCCACGCAGCAGCGCGGCGGTGCAGAATCACGGCGGTACTGCTTTGCCCGGCACGGCAGGAAAAGCGGCAGCCTCAAATCCACCGCGCAACACCAATCAGCCGACCGGCAGCGCAGGAAAATCGTATCACAGCAGCAACGCACAGGGACAGACGGTACAGGCCGAGTCTGCACAACAGCGCAGCACCTTTGTGCAGCCGCCTGATACACAACGCGGAGCACCCGGAATGGCAGCTGCTCCAAATGCAATGCCGAACAATTCTGTTTTGCCGTCTGCCACACCGCGCAGCCCGGCACAACCCGTCGGCAGCGCAGGAATGCCAAACCATCCGAACGGTAGCCAGGTACGAAATACGCAAGCAGAATCCGTTCAGCAGCGCAGTACCTTTGTGCAAGCTCCAAACATGGCAGGCGCGCAGCCAGCAGCAGATCATCCGGCTTCGCCTGCTTCTCCGCGATCCGGTATGGCAGGAAATCCGTCTGTGCCGCACAGCAGCACACCGCCAATTCCCGCACAAAACGGTGTGGCAGGAAAACAGCCAGCTTCCAATTTGGCAGAAGGCCCCCGTTCCACATCGGTCCGCGATACCGCAGGAACTGGTGCGCGGCCGCAGCAACCGGGCAGTCCGCAGAATACGCCAGCGCCCGGTACGGCAGGAACGCAGCGCACGTCCATCGGCGGGCACTATACCCAGCCCGTGCAGCAGACGACGCGCGTTTCCGCGAATGGGAATGCCCAGATCACGCAGCAGAACCATGTTTCTGCCCAGCAGTCCGGCGGCACGGTGCAGCCGTCCAGCGGAGTCCGTATGGATGGCCGCTCCACAACTCGGGAGCATCCTACACCCACAACGCCGGTATCTCCGGCAGCGCCGTCTTCCAACCGCGAAACTGGTACGCCTTCGCGCTCGACCACGCGGCCTGATACGGCGCGTCAAGCGGAGCAGCACGCTTTGCAGCGCCCAATTCCCGCCCCAAGCGGCAGCGCAGAAAAGCCGATACCGCAGACTGGCACACAAGCTCCCTCTGGTCTTCCTTCCGAACGGCAGAGCAGAAAACCGGCAGCTATGGGCAGCATGACCGCACCGGCTCCGGTATCGCAGGAATCGCGCGGGCCGCAAAGAAACCCTGCAGCAGAATCATCCGCCAAGCGTCCGGTACCGCAGGAACGCAGGGTCGGTACACAGCCGGAGCCGCAGAAGAAGGAGCAGACACTCTATCATCGCCCCGGTATCGCAGGAATCGCGCCCACGGCAGTTGGGATCAACACGGAAGCAGCATCGGCGGCGCAGAAGCCCGCTGCGGAAAAGACGGTCAAGAAGCCGTTTGTTCCGCTGACCGGCAGAACCCCGGAATCCATTCCGTCACATCTCGATCTGCATGAAACCTCGCAGAAGACGACGAAGCGCCCGCAGGAGAGCAAGCCGGAGGTGACATCGGATGAATGACCGGAACCGCCGCTCCGCTGCGGAGGTCATGGCGAATGCGGCGCGCGTGGTCAAGGCAGCTGTCAACATCGTGCGGGCGGCGATCGCAGGAGGGCTTCACGGCGCGGCTGCCGCCGCTGCGAAGGAGCTCTTGCCAACGATCATCAAGTTTGCCGTCGGCGTTCTCATTGCCATCATCGTGATCCCAATGTTCGTGATCTCCGCTATGCCAAATATGTTTTTCGGCTACGAAACGTCCGAAAAGGACCCGCAGATCACCATGCGGGAGCAGGCGCTTTCCATCGGCGGCGCATATCTATCGTTGGAGGACTTTGAAAAGACGCAGCAGGACGCCATTATTACCGGCGAAGCTGCCGCGTATGAGAATCAGGGCGTCACGATCGATGAGATCCGGGTGTCCAGCAAATTCGATGAAGAAGATCTTTGCTGGTACATCGCCATCAATTCCGTTGCCCACAAGCAGGACTTGTCAGAAATGAAGCCGGAGGAAGTTCAGTCACTTCTGATCTCCAATCTCAAGCACACGACGCGGCTGGAATCCTCCGGCGACCAGACTGTCCTCCGTATTATCTTCCAGCCGCTCAATAAAGACAAGCTCATGGATGATCTGGCGTTCGATGAGGATGCAAAAACGTGGGCAGGCGCGCTGTTTGAAACGATCTACGAAAGCGACGCGCTTGGTAAATACAAAGACAAATTTGAAGCTTATAAGCCAAATTACGCGGGCGATACCGGCTACACTGGTCCGGCAGAAGCCTCCCCTGGCGGCAGTGGTGGCGGAGGCGGCGCGGAGAGCGGCGGCAGCGCCGACAATACCATTGATATCTCCGGTTTTACGAATCCGCGCACAAAAAACAACCATGATCTTGCCGCCTATGCGATACAGGCGTGGGAACACGGTTGGGGGTATGTGTGGGGGACGTTTGGAACCGTCCTGACGGAATCCATGCTCCAATACAAGCTGGAGCAGTACCCGGACATCGGCGCGTCGGAAGCATTTATCCGCGAACACTGGCTTGGCCGGCGCACAACGGACTGCGTGGGCCTTCTCAAAGGCTACGGCTGGCTGAATCCCGACACACTGACCATTGACTACAATACAAACGGGATGCCGGACTATACCGCAGATCAGATGTATGCGTCTGCCAAGGAAAACGGCACGGAGTACGGCGGCATGGACACGATGCCCGATATTGTCGGTCTTGGTCTTTGGAAGCAGGGACACTGGGGCGTCTATGTCGGGAACGGCTATGCCATTGAGGCGATGGGCACGCAGTACGGCGTGGTGCGCACAAAGGTCGAGGGGCGCGGCTGGCAAGGCTGGTGCAAAATTCCGTACATACAATATGACGAATAAAGGAGGGCCTATGAAGGTCAGAAAATTCCGCATTCTCCGCCTGCGGCACCATGTCAGCATGGTCGAGCTTGGCCGGGCCTGCGGCGTATCCGCGCAGCGGATCAGCGAACTGGAGCTGAGCGAAAACAAACCGTCGGCGGAGACTGTACAGAAAATCCAGAGCGGCTTTGAATCTATCATAGCCCAACGCGGAGAGAAATTGGGCTTGCTGCGGCAGGACTATGATTCCTGCAAAAATTCGCTGATGGAGCGCGTGGGAGAATACGAATATGAGCTATGAAACCTATCATATCCCCGTAAATTTTACGGACGCGGGCAAGCTGTTCGGCGTGTTTGAGATCCGCAATGCGGTCGAAACCGTGCTGCTGTGCATTCCTATCCTCTTTCTCTGTCTGGCGCTTCTGCCGCTGACGCTCATGCCGAAGATCATCGTCACGATGACAATTCTTGTTCCCGTGGGCGGCTTTGCGCTCATTGGCATCGGCGGCGACAGTCTCACCAGATGGCTCAAGGCGTGGATAAACTGGCGCAAGCACCGGCGCATGATCTTTTACCGCGGGGAGGTGCGTCTATGAGCATGAAGGACGCCATTTTCGGCACAGCCGCGCCGACCAGTCACGGTGGCGCGACCTATCGTGACAGCATTCAGGCGTGGCTGCCGGTCAAGAATATTATCGGCGGTGTGGTCATCACGAAGGACAACCGGTTCATTAAAATCCTTGAGGTGCTGCCGGTCAACTTCTATCTGAAATCCCCGTCTGACCAGCAGAACATTATTACGTCCTACGCAGCATACCTCAAAATTGCGCCGGACAGTATGAGCTGCGAGGTGCGCACACTCCCGCCGGACACGAGCGAATACGTCGAGCAGATGCGGCAGTTCCAGAAAACCGAAGAAAGCGAAAACTGCCGCGCGGAAATTGAGGACAATATCGAGAAAATCGGTCTCGGCATCGCCAGCGAGTCTATCCGGCATCGGTTTTTTCTTGTGTTCCAGTACGAAGCCAAAATGCGCGCCAAACGCAACACCGTCAAAGGCATCATCCAGCGCCTGAACGAAGAAGCGGACACCGCACGGCGGTACCTGGACATCTGCGAATTAGAAGTGCTGGAGCCGCGTTACACGGACGACTTTGTGCTGAAACTCCTGTATGAGCTCATCAACAAAGGCACCAGCCTGCGTGTCAAGCTGCCGGAAGGTGTGTTTGACATGACAACGGAGGTGCATGGGGTGTATGGAGAATAAAAAAGAGGAATGGATTTCTCCGTTCCTCCTGAATGGGTAGGATTCAATTCAGACAAAGTCAATTTTTAACTGCTTTCCGAGCCCAGCCGCAATTCTTGCCAGTGTATCGATCGTGGGACTTGCAGAGCCGTTTTCGATCCGGCTGATATTGGACTGCCGGATCCCGGTCTTTTCAGCAAGCTCTTTCTGCGTCATATTACAGGCAAGCCGCGCAGCGATCACCGCGCGAATCGCTTCGTATTCCGGCCGCTGCGCTTCATATTCAGCAGCAAACGCAGGATCTTCCATTTGCTGTGCAAGATAATTCTTGAAATCACTCATAGTAATGACTCCTTTCATAGTCTGCCTTATATTTACGGGCAAGTATCAGTTCTGATTTTGGGGTTTTCGTGGTCTTTTTTACAAATCCATTTGTAATAACGATCGTATGATTGACCACAAAGAAATAAAATAGTCTGGAAATGTCACTCGCAAATTTGATCCTAAGCTCAAACAGACCGTCTTCTAACTGTTTGGAATATGGCTCACGCAGTTGATTTCCGAACTCCTCTAAAATCGAAAGACTGTGCAAGGCCTTTGTGCGCATCTTTGTATCCAGCGAGTCCAGAAACTCCTCCGCCGGTTTTGTTCCATTCGGTAGTTGATAAAACTCAATTTCAAACATATATGCACCTTTTATCTGCCCACTATTAGTATATTCCTTTTATGATATATTGTCAAGCCGTCACGAACTGAGGTCTTCCCCATGCGCTTATAAAAAATGGCGGGAAATTCTTCCCGCCTGCGGTGGCCCAAAGAACTTACGCCCAAGCCAGCTACATCATTAACGCATCGCGCTTGGGATATAGGCGGCGAAACACCTGCTGAGAATCTTTCGATTCATGCATATTATATGTGACATAATGCAAAAAATCAACACCATACCGAACAATTCCGTTCTGAATTTTCTATGAACAAAAGCAATCATAAACCATTTCAAGGAGTGTGATCCACTTGAAAAAGCACCGCAAGAACAAAAACGCCCCGCCGCCCGGCTTGCCGCCGGAGGAGAAGCCGCCCATCGAGGAACAA
>ERZ831634.2709-NODE-2709-length-14801-cov-4.549641_pt1 | contig 14801 bp, 11 predicted proteins | sample MGYA00519953_ERZ831634 | MGnify/ENA primary metagenome ERZ831634 (study PRJEB31850, sample SAMEA3708718) | human gut metagenome | biome: human gut; feature: human-associated habitat; material: faeces | place: China | collected 2014 ... | reverse complement strand
CTGTTTTCATTGCCCTTTGGTCGCCTCCGCAGAGGCGAAACCCCTGCTGCAAACAAAATCCAATACAAATAGGAAACAATCCTTCCAGCAGGGAGGACAGCCCCCGGCGGTGACTGCCTTACTTCACCGCCGCCGCTTCCACATGCACAACCATCTTCGCGGAGATGTCCTTGTACAGGCGAACCTCAATCTCCACATCGCCGACGGCGCGGATGTTCTCGCACTTGATGTCGCGCTTGTCCACCGCAACGCCGTGCTGCGCCTTCAGCTGCTCGGCAACTTCCGCGCTCGTAATCGAGCCGTACAGCCGCCCCTGTGCGCCGCACTTCACCGACATGCTGATGACCTTGCCGCGCAGGGCGTCCGCCTGTGCCGTCGCGTCGGCACGGCGCTGGGCTTCGCGTTCGGCTTCCGCCTTGCGCATTTTCTCAACGCCCTTCATCGCGCCGGGGGTCGCTTCCACCGCCAGCTTCTTGGGGAACAGGAAGTTGCGCGCGTAGCCATCCGCCGCATTCACAATCTGATCCTTCTTGCCGACACCCTTCACATCTTCCAGCAAAATAACCTTCATAATCTGTATCCTCCTTAAATCTTAAAAATCAGAAAAATCATCGTCTTTTCGATGGCGGTCGTCGCGCAGTCCGCGCGGGTCGCGGATTTGGTCAACGCAGCCCGCGAACATCGGCAGAATCGGCACGAACAGCACCATCAGGATGGTTAGGAACCAGCGGCGGCCGCGCGTTGCACCCGCGCGTAGCATGGCGAAATTCTGCGCCGAAACGCCCTGCACCGCGAAGCTCCAGAATGCCACACTGCCCAGCAGCGAAGCCGCCAGCGCAACCGTCGCGTTCGTTGTAAACAGCTGCGCCGCACTCAGAAGCAGCAGCACCGCCATGCTGATGCCCAGCGGGGTGGGCATGAACCAGCGGTCGGCAGTCGGCGTGTCCTCCGCGTCGGGAAATTTGCGCCAGCACAACAGCATCCCCAGCGAGAACGCCATGATTCCTTTGACCAGCAGATCAGGCATGATGGATGGCAGCGTTACCTCAATCGTTGCGCGCAGGCTCCATTCCAGTTGCTGCAGTACATCCTCGGACAGCCACGGCAGCACGTTTCCGCCCGTCAGCGCCGCGAGACTTTCCAGCGCCGCCGTGCGTTTTGCATCCAGCGCCGCCAGCCCAGACACATACGCGGAATACAGCACCTGCGGGCGCGTCCGCGCGTTCATCATGACACGCAGAATGTCATAGGACAAGCCCTCATACAGGTCGCCGTACACCTGATAGCGCTGAAGGAGCATTATCAGCAGCGCGACGACGGCGGCGAAGCAAATCACCGCCCAATACATTGCCATGCGCGATTTGCGGAAGGCGCCGGGCGGCAGGAACAGCATCAGCGCGCCGCCGAAGAGCCAGACGCAGGCGGACGGAATGAGCAGCCTCGGCAGGAGGAGCAGCAGAGAGGAAAATGCGCCGATGACGAGCAGCGGGATGCTGATGCAGAGCAATGTCTGGAAGATTGGCGCGTTGCGGGTCGGCAGGGGCAGTTCCCCCGTGAGGGAGAGCAGCGAAAAAGGCATGAACAGCAGCAGAAGCACCGCCAGCGGCACGCTGCGCAGGCTGAATGTCAAAGCGAATACGATACAAGCGCCCATCATGTACCAATCAGGCTTGCCGACTTTGGCTTTGCCGTACATGCTGTCCTCACCTCCTTGTGTAGGCTCATCCATCTTCCTATTGTACAGCACAATCGCCAAAAAAGCAAGCCGGGGAGGCGCGGATGCACGAAAAAAGGAAGCGCCCGTCGCAGTCGCTTCCTTTTATATATGCTGATTTTTTATTTGCCGCGCACAAGCGACTCGCGCTTTGCCAGCTCAGCCGCCAGCGCTGCCGGCAGCAAATCCCGATGCGGCTCTTCCTGCGGCACAGCCCCGCGATAGACCGCCAGCGTCCGCTGCGTCACCGTGTCCCAGTTGTGCGAATGGCAGATGTAATCCGGCGCTTCCGCCTTGTACTTTGCCACCTTCGCCGGATTCGCCAGCAAATCCGCCAGCTTTGCGCGCAAATCGTCGATATCGCCGCGGCGGAAGGTCACGCCGTGTTCCTGGACGACGGAGGCGCACTCGTCGATGTCGCTTGTCAGCACGCAGCAGCCGTAGCTCATCGCTTCCATCAGCGAAAGGGGCATCCCCTCGACGTCGCTGGGCAGGACGTAGGTGTAAGCGTTGCTGTACAATTCCGCCAGCAGCTGCCCCTGCACAAAGCCGAGGAATATCACGCGGTCGTCGTCCTTTGCCATTTCGCGCAGCTCGTCGAAATATTCCTGCGAGTCGGACGCGCCGCCCGCAATGACCAGCTTCTTGTCCGTCGGCAGATGCTTGTACGCCTCAATCAGGTAGTGTTCGCCCTTTTCTGGCACGATGCGCCCCAGATAGAGGATGTAGTTGTCCTTTTCCAGCCCGTACTGGCGAATCAGCTCCGGCGCGCACGGCTGGTAGCTCGGCACGCCGTTGGGAATCAGCAGCGTCTCGCGCCCATAGGTGTCCGCAAAATACTGCTTCATGCCGTGGCTCAGCACAATCAGCTCATCCGCGTGGCGCACCGCCATCTTTTCGCCCAGCCTGATGCACTTGGACGCAATGCCGTTTTGCCATTTCGCGCGCGTCCAGTCCAGCCCGTGTACCGTTACGATAACGCGCTTGCCCATCAGCTTCGGCAGCCAGCAGAACAGCGCCGGGCCCTCCGCGTGCACATGCACCACGTCATAATTGCCAACCGCCGCGCAAAGGCAGCCGAAGAAACTTGCGGAAACCGCCGCCAGCCCCTTCTTCTGGATGGTCGGTACATACTTCAGGCTGATGCCGTTGAAATTTTCGGGCTGCGGCTGCTGTTTGTCGGTTCGGTTATAGCACGTCACGGAATGCCCCTGCGCCACCATGCGCTTGGCCAGTTCGCCCACCACAACCTCGATGCCGCCATCATGGGACGGTACGCGCTTCTGTCCGACCATGGCAATTTTCATGTACTTCCGAGCCATCCCTTGCAGCCTCCTTTGTTGCATGAAATTTCCCATTATGAGGGGGAGGGGAACCCCATCAGCAGCCCCGATGCGCTTTGATGTACGTTTCGGTGTCATCTGATGCACTAATCATACCACACACATGGGTTAATTGAAACGAAGTTACATCGGTTTTCCGAAATTCTTTCGATATTCCGCGTATTTCGAAAGTTTTCAGGAAATTTCAGGAAAGACGGCGGCAGCTTTTCGCAAAAGGCCCTGTCCATTCGCGTCTGTTTTTAGCCGAAAACGATATACTTGCGGTTCAAAAAAACAGCGTTATTTTATGTGTAAGAAGACCGTGTAACAACGAAGAAAAACAGGTTACATAGTGCAATGGCATGACGCGCGAACGAAACCTGCCAATTTATCCGCTAAATTGCCATATTTATGCTGGTCGCTCTTGACATGTTGATTTTTGTCAGGTATAATTTACATATGAACAGCATCGGTGCAGCGCCTCTGGTGGATGCTGTCCGCAGCATGGGTGTAGCCGGACGAATAGGGGAGGAGAGAAACCATGAAAACGAGATGGCTCAATGGAAGCAAACGAATCCTGTCAGCACTGCTGATTGCGGCGGCGCTGATGTTTGGCTGGACGCCGCTGGGGGAGGGGAAGGCACTGGCGGCGACGGATAAGGGGAAGAAATTTGCCGACGCAGCAATGCTGTTTGCAAAGACAGGGGATACAGCATTTGGGGAAGAGCTATATTCCGGAACAAACCTCTTTCTAAGCGGTGGTGCTTGGTGTGTTGCGTTTGTTGCAGTGGTAGCAAAACAGTGCAACATACCGGAAAGCGTTATCCCAAACCCAAACCTGAAAATGACGGCGGATTTATACGCGCCGGCAACAAGTAGCTTCCATCCAGCGCTTCCAGCAGATAAGTACGTTGGGTCATATGCGCAGTATAAATCCTTGTACGAGGCAAACCCCAATTATACGCCGCAAGTTGGCGATATTATTGTGCTTAACAGCTATAAGGATGCAGCAGGGAAAACGTATTTTTCACATTGGCAACATGTCGGCATTGTTACAGCGTACAATCCGACTTCGAAAGTGGTGACTTTTGTTAGCGGAAACTGGGGTTCTGTTGTTACGGTAAGCAACTATAACACTACTAAAACAACGATTGAACATTGGGTAGATAAAGCCACGAAGTGTGATGTTTGGTCTGGCATTTTGGGCTACTATCATATTGATTGGAGCAAAGTAACCTCAATGCGTGAACCGAACGCGGTAACAGGTATTACGCTGAAGGATGGAAATACGGAATTGTCCGATGGTGCGCTTGTTGCGCTTGCGCCTGGAGATACGCGCCAAATAACATCAACAGTGTCGACGGAAACATCATCGGCTAAGGCGTTTTATCCTGACCCTGATAAGGGCGTTTATCGTCAGCAGGGGAAAATGACACTTAATACGAGCTATACTGGTCTCTACTGGAAAAGCAGCAACCCATCCATCGTCAAGGTTGACCGCAACACAGGGCTGTTGACGGCTGTTGGCAGTGGTACGGCAACCATCACGGTTTATGCAATTGCGGACGGCAAGCGCACGCGCGCAACCGCTGTCAAGACGAGCTTCGACGTGTATGTAGACAGCAACCTGCCCGTCACACGCGAATGGTATCCCTACGAAACGCAGAAGAACATCGAACTGCGCACAACCCCGACGTACAGCAGCAACAACCTCTATGGAACGATTTTTGCAGGGACGGAATTGCAGATTGACCTGCTGCATGTGACCAAGGCAGTCGTGAACAGCAAGACGTACTGGTATGCGCCGGTGCAGGTGAACGATGATGAGGTAGTCTACTGCGACATCAGCGACCAGTCGGTGATTCGCCCGATGCGCGCACCGAGCGGAAACGACTGGTGGAAGTATAAGGTTGTTTGGAAAGACGGCGTGAACATCCGCGCTTTCGCTAACTCTTATCCGACAACAAACATCGTCACAAAGATTCCGACGAATGATACGGTTGAACTCGACCTCAATCACACAATGCGTGAGCCGAAGTACGGCGACACATGGGCATTTGCGCGCTACAAGCAGGCCGATGGCACATACGTCTATGGCTGGTGCATCGAGAGCGACAGCAACTACATGCAGAAACAGGATAAAATCGGAAACTCTGCCCACTATTCCGACTACATCATTGACGAAAATGGTGGAATCGTCGTGTATGCTGCGCCGCATTATGAGAATAAAATCGACGAGCTTACCAGTGCCGACGGCGTGTTCCAGATAGATGTTGCCAACATGGTGTTTTACGATGCTTCGGGCGTTAACACCTATTGGGCACCCTGCCGATATACAAAGAATGGAAAGACAATAGAAGGATATATCGAGGTGCTTGCGGACCCGCCTACTCCCTGCGGCATTGACCGCGAAGGCGACTGGGAACGCTACGAAGTAACGAATGCAGCGGGGGCAAAGTCGATTCACTATCCTGCCACGTTTGAATTGTCCGAACTCAGCAGCTACGACCAAGGCGAAATCATCTGGCTTGACAGAAACGAACGCGTCACCATCACCGAAAACGGCAAGCAGTACACCTTCATGCGCGGGCATGGGGATGATTTCGTTGCGGGTTGGTTTGATGTGACGAATGCCAACGAGCCGCTGACGCAGGTTGACGACAGCATTGAGGAAGTCGTCTCTGTGCGCAGCGGAGCCAGCGTCTACACGTTCTGCCGCGGCAATGTCTCGTGGGCGCAGGCGGCGCAGTACGCGGCGTCTATGGGCGGACACCTCGTCGTGATTGACAATGCGCAGGAAGATGCCATGCTGCATTCGACCATCATGAGCGCATACGGCGGCACGGCGTGGACGGGCGGCCACGCGAATGGCGCAGGCAATGGCTGGACGTGGCTGAATAACAACCCGATGAGCTATCAGAATTGGGGCTCGTCGAGCGCGACGCCGACCAGCAGCCATACCGCGCTGGCAATCAAGGGCGATTATGAGGGATGGTTCACCTACCGCGACTGCGCGAACACATACGTTGACAGCTTCATCGTCGAAGTGGAGGAAACGCCGCGCGCGTGGTTCACCTACCGCACGAAGGCGAAGCTCAACATTCGCAAGTCGCAGAGCATTTCCGGCGCTGTCGCGACCACGACGGCGGTGGGCGATTACCTGACCGTTGACCTGCTGAACGTCGCAATGGACAGCAATAAGAAGTACTTCTTTGCGCCTGTGCTGATGTCGGACGGCTCGATTCTCTACTGCAACATCGGCGATAAGACCGCTATCGTCCCCGACCTTGAACCCGATGAACCCGCGTGGACGCAGTATAAAGCACTCAGCAGCCTCTACGTGCGCACCTTCCCGAACACTTGGTGCGATACGGGCGTGCTGAAAACGCTGAGCAAGGGCACCATTCTGGAGCTGGACGTCAGCCACAAGCTGCGCGACCCGCGCTTCGGCAACGACTGGGCATACGCGCGCTACAAGCAGTCCGACGGCACCTATCTCTACGGCTGGGTGATTGCTGCGAACAGCTACGTCGAGCAAGTGAAGCAGACCCCCGTTTGGTACGACTACTTTGCGAATCCGGGCAGCACGGTGTATGTCTACAAGACGCAGAATGTGGATGACACGATTGTCAAAACGTACACATCCGGCAGCAATTTCCAAGTGGACGTGAACAACATGCGCCAAGACCAGAACGGCTACCTCTGGGCGCCTGTGGCGGATGACACGGGCAAGGAACTGGGCTATACTGACCTCTCCGCGGCGCACGCAGGGAGCAAATCAGCGGCGATTCCGCTTGTCTACTGCCAGTCGGGCTGGAAATACGCCTATGTGTTGGAGGACGGCTTGGACGTGCTGGCTGCTCCGAATGAAGCGGCTGCCCTCGTCAAGCACATGAATTACACGGACAATTTCTGGTTTGATGATAATAAATGCTATACTGATGCGAAGGGGCGCGCCTGGACGTGCATTTACGCGCAGAAGGATTATGGTGAAATGGCGGATGGCGGCTGGGTGATGCTGAATGAGAACATCAACTATGTCGTCAATACGGGTGTTCTGTTTTACCCGATGGGTTATACTGCATCGTATAACGGCATCACCTACACGCTGTACAGCGGCTACAACAGCTGGAGCGAAGCGAGTGGATTCTGTGCAGTCTATGGCGGCGACGAGGTGCAGCCGGTGCGTATGCGTCTCGCCACGGTTCACAACGATGCCGAACAGGCCATCATTGAGGAGCTTCTGAACGCGACCTCTACCGTCGACAAGGCGTGGATTGGCGCAAGCAAAGTCAGCGGTGCGTGGAAATGGGTGGATGGTACGGCGCTCAAGTACAGCCAGTGGGGCTACAATGAACCCAATAGCACGGGAAGCGGTCTGGCTGCATCCTTCGATGGCAGCTGGTACGCATCTGAGGATGGAAAGAACATCCACATTCAGGGCTTCATCACCGAGCAGTTCACGGGCATCGGGCTACCGCAGGTGAAGCTGCCCGCGTCGACGTTCTATGTGGATGACGAGGCGTTCGTGGGCAACAGCACGATTCAGTCGGTCGTTGCGCCGGATGGACTGCAAGTCATTGGCACGCGCGCCTTCGCGGACTGCGCGAACCTGAAGTGCATCACCCTGCCGGACTCCGTGTCCTACATCGCGGAGGATGCGTTCGAGAACACGCCGGATGTCGTCATCTTTGCCAGCGTCGGCAGCTACGCGTGGCAGTGGGCGGAGAAGCAGGGCATCCCGCACGGCACGCCGTACATCGAGTAAAATCAGTGGGCGCAGACTTCCCCAGCGGGCGGTCTGGGCCCGTTTTCGCGGAAAAAACTCCGGCTTCACGCAAAAATCCGCCCACTCCCCCTTGACAAACCGCTTTCCATGTGCTACAATATCCACGTTTGAAGCAGAGGCTTGCCCGTCTCTCACCTTGCGCGGCGTATGCTGCCGGGTTCACAGGCTTTTTCCCTTTCAGGCGGATTGACCGCCGAAAAAGGCGCAAACTGCATGTCAGCGACGGGTGGAGTCACCCGCCGCTTTTTCTGTGGTATGGAGCAGAAAACGCTGGCTTCAACGAAAATTGGGAGGTGTATGGACATAGCACTCGATCTGATGATCAATGAGGAAATCCGCGACCGGGAAGTCCGCCTGATTGACGAAAACGGCGAACAGCTCGGCGTCATGCCAACAGCCAAGGCGATGGAGCTGGCGGAAGAGCGCGGCCTCGACCTCGCCAAAATCCAGCCCACGGCAAAACCGCCGGTCTGCAAACTGCTGGACTATGACAAGTACCGCTACGAACAGTCGCGGCGCGAACGCGAAAACCGGAAGAATCAGCGGGTCGTCGAAACCAAGGAGGTTCAGCTGTCCGCCACCATCGAGGAGAACGACGTTCTCACGAAGGCGAAAATGGCGCAGAAGTTCCTTCAGGGTGGCGATAAGGTGAAGGTGTCCATCCGTTTCCGTGGCCGCCAGATCACCCATAGCGAAATCGGTATGCAGGTCATGCAGGACTTCGCGGCCCGCTGCGCCGAGGTCAGCTCGGTGGAGCGCCGTCCCATGATGGACGGCCGTCATATGATTATGATCCTGGCCCCCAAGGCGGCAAAGGCTTCCTTCGCTGAAAAGAAGGCTGCCCGCGAAAACGCCAAGGGGAATCAAGAACAGGAATAAAACGGCTATCGCAGCTTGCCTGCGCCCCGTTTTATCAGCATTGGAAGGAGGACTACACCATGCCTAAGCAGAAGTCTCACCGTGGTGCTGCCAAGCGCTTTTCCTTTACCAAGACCGGTATCGTGAAGCATAAGCAGATGAACGCCAACCATCAGGTTCGCCTCAAGACCACCAAGCGCACCCGTCACCTGCGCGCTGACGGCATTGTGGACAACGCGGCGGAAGCCAAGACCATCCACAAGCTGCTGCCCTACAAGTAATTAAGCCCATTCGCTGGCAAGGAGGATACTCACAATGGCACGTATTAAGAGATCTGTGAACGCTCTGAAGAAGCGCCGCAAGGTCATGAAGCTGGCTAAGGGCTACTGGGGTGCAAAGTCCAAGCAGTACCGCGCCGCGTCCGAACAGGTTGCTCGTTCCCTGCGCTATGCCTTCAAGGGCCGCAAGCTGCGCAAGCGTGATTTCCGCTCCCTGTGGATCACCCGTATCAACGCCGCTGCTCGTCTGAACGGCATGAGCTATTCCACGTTCATCAATGGCCTGAAGAAGCACAACATCACCGTCAACCGCAAGATTCTCGCGGATCTGGCTGTGAACGATGCAGCTGCTTTCACCAAGCTCGTGGAAATCGCCAAGGCGTAATTGTCGCCCAAGCGTTTCATAGCACAAATTCGTCCGATGTTGAAACCGTGTTTCAGCGCCGGACGTTTTTTTGCCCTTTTTTCCGCAAAAGGGCGTTTGTGGATTGCCTGATTGCAAAGGTGACTTTCCTTCCAAACAGGACATCGCCATGCTTCCAGAGGGCAATGAAAACGGACGAAGTCCGCGGTCGCCCTCTGGACTCCTTCGGTGCCCTCCTTCGTAGCAGTGCGGTGGCGCTGCTTGGGGGTACGAATGGTTCACAAACTATAACTACTTTCGGTACAAATCAAGTAACATGGGAGTGACCGCGCCGAAGGTTTCCAAAGGGCGAGCGGAAAGCCCTTTGGTCGCGTCCGCAGACGCGAAATCCTCTGCGGCAATGGTGGAGAAAATCAGGGAATTAGGAGATTAAAGGAAATAACATCATGCTCAAAAAGTACATTACCGACCTGAAACACGAATTTTCCGGCTATAACGCCGGCAAACTCCTCAAGGACATCCTGAGCGGCATCACAGTGGCGGCGGTGGCGCTGCCGCTTGCCCTCGCATTCGGCGTGTCCTCCGGTGCGGACGCCGCCGCGGGGCTTGTCACCGCCATCATCGGCGGGCTCGTCATCGGGCTGCTTGGCGGCGCGTCCTTCCAAATCAGCGGCCCGACCGGGGCAATGAGCGCCATCCTTATCGGCATCGTCGCCCAGTACGGCTTGCAGGGCGTGTTCGTCGCGTCGCTCGCGGCGGGCGTGATTATCCTGCTGGCGGGCATCCTCCGCCTCGGCAAGCTCGTCAACTTCATCCCGACCAGCGTCGTCATGGGCTTCACCAGCGGCATCGCGATTATCATCGCCTTGGGGCAGGTGGACAACTTCTTCGGCACGCACTCCGTCGGCACAAGCGCGCTGGAAAAGCTGTGGAGCTACACCAGCGTCGGATTTACCCCCAACTGGCAGGCGGTCGCCATCGGTCTGCTGGTTGTGCTGTTCATGGTTTTCTGGCCGAAAAAGCTGAACGCGAAGGTGCCGGGGTCGTTGCTGGCGATTATTCTGGCGACGGTCGTGACCGAAATTGCGGGTTTCGATTCGCTGGCGAAGGTGGGGGACATCCCGAAAAGCCTGATGCTGGACAATCGCCTGAACCTCGGCGCGGTCAACCTCGACATGCTCCAAAACCTTGTCAGCCCGATTGTCTCCATCGCCATGCTGGGCATGATTGAGTCGCTGCTGTGCGGCGCGAGCGCATCCCGCATGAAGGACGAAGCTTTCGACGCGGATCGTGAGCTGATTGCGCAGGGCGTGGGCAACATCCTGCTGCCGTTTTTCGGCGGCGTGCCCGCAACGGCGGCGATTGCCCGCACGTCCGTCGCCATCAAGTCCGGCGAGCAGACCCGCGTGACCGGCATTGTGCATTCGCTGGTGCTGCTGCTGGCGATGGTGCTGCTGGGCGGCGTGATGAGCCGCCTGCCGCTGAGCGCGCTGGCGGGTGTGCTGATGGTGACGGCGTGGCGCATGAACGAGTGGCACGGCATCAAGACGATTTTCAGCCGCAAGGTGTGGACGGGCGTGGCGCAGTTCCTGATTACGATGGTGTCCACCGTCGTCTTTGACCTGACCGTCGCCATCGTCATTGGCATTGTGACCGCGCTGCTGATGTTCGTCTGGAACGCCGCGCGCCTGACCATCGAAACCGAGCAGGTGGACAAGGTGCGTCTGGAGCGCCTGCACCGCATGGGCAAGCCGGTGGATGAATCCCGCGCGAAAAGCATCCTCGTCAGCTATGTGAACGGTTCGCTGTTCTTCGCGAACTGCGCGGATTTGAAGCGGAAGCTGCTTTCAGTGGATTTTACCGGCTGTGAGCACCTGATTCTCTCCCTGCGCGGCGTGTCTGCGACCGACATCTCCGGCGTGCAGACGCTGATGGAGGTGTGCGCGCTGATTGCGCAGAAGGGCGTGACCGTCTCAATTTGCGGCGTGCATGAGAACGTCGCGGGCTTCTTCCAGAAAGTCGGTCTGACCGACCAGCTGGGCGCGGCGGCGTTCTACCCGAATGCCTCCGAAGCAGTGATTGACACGTTGGCGCAGGAACAGGCGGAAGCGTGAGCAATTCACAATGGGAAGCTAAGCGCGCCATGGGTTGCAATTCCTCTGTTCGGGAAAAAGCAGCGTCATAATTAAAAAGCCACGATAAAAATCAAGTAACATGGGAGTGCACTGCGAAGGGGTCAAGGGGGCGACCGCAGACTTCGCCTGTTTTCATTGCCCCCTTGTCGCTCCCGCAGGAGCGAAACCCCTGCCCCACAATCGCACAATCAAGATAAAAATAAAATTTCCAATCGCAGAAGCGAATCTTCTTGAATTGCTGAAAACTCACTTGAGCTTTTCAGCAATTTCTTTCGCCACGCGGCGCGCTTCCAAATCCGCATGGAAAATATCCTCCAGCGTATCCGCCGACATCGCTCCGCACGCTTCCAGCGTCCCTTCCACAATGCGGCTGATTGCCCCAAACGGAATCTCATCCCGCAGGAACGCCGCCACCGCCATCTCGTTCGCGCCGTTCAAAATCGTGCACGCCGCGCCGCCCGCGTTCAGGCACTCCCCCGCCAGCCGAAGCGCCGGGAAGTGCACCGGGTCGCCGGGTTCAAACGTCAGCGTGCCGATGGAGAACAAGTCCAGCGGCTTGCTGCCCGTCGGGATGCGCCGCGGGTACGTCATCGCATACGCAATCGGCACGCGCATATCCGGCACGCCCAGCTGCGCCAGCACCGCGCCGTCCGCAAATTCCACCGCCGAATGCACGATGCTCTGCGGATGCACCACCACCTGAATCTTCTCCGGCGGCATGTCGAACAGCCAGTGCGCCTCGATAATTTCCAGCGCCTTGTTGAACATGCTCGCCGAGTCGATGGTAATTTTCGCGCTTGAGCGCCTGCGCGCGCGTCGCGTTCTGCATCTGTTCGCGCGTCCAAGTGCGGAACGGCCCGCCGGACGCGGTCAGCAGCAGGCGCACAGGCTGATTGCCCCCTGCACCCTGCAAGCACTGGAAAATGGCGGAATGTTCGCTGTCCACGGGCAAAATCGGCTTGCCAATGCGCTTCGCCGCGTCCATCACCAAGTGGCCGCCCGTCACCAGCGCTTCCTTGTTCGCCAGCAGCACCTGCCGATTCGCCCCCAGCGCGTCCATCACGCTTTGCAGCCCGGCGATGCCGACCACGCTGACGAGCACCATGTCCGCCGGCACTTCCGCCGCCGCAACACGCAGCGCCTCTTCGCCCATGACCCAGCGGCAGAAGCGCACATCCTCCGGGATTTCGCTCATCGGGATGGGTTCGGTCAGACCCGCGACTTCCGGCCGGAACTCCCGCACCTGTTCGAACAGCTTCTCCCGGCTGCTCCGTGCCGTCAGCGCGACGACGCGGAACTCCTCCGGATGCAGGCGCACAAGTTCCAGCGCCTGTGTACCAATCGACCCCGTAGACCCCAGAATGGCGATGGTTTGCATGTCGATTCGCCCTCCTACATCAGTAACGGACTTGGGGCGCTGCCCCGAACCCTGCAAGGGGCAAAGGAAATGGGACGAAGTCCCCCCCCTTGACCCTTTCGCGCGATTCAGTTGCGCGCACTTTCATACTATTTCCGCGTGTTTATTGGCGGATTAGATGCCCGCCATCAGGCGATAGCACAGCATCAGCACCGCCATGAACAGCACGCTGTCCAGACGGTCGAGCATTCCGCCATGACCCGGAAACAGGTTCGAGAAGTCCTTCATCCCGCAATGGCGCTTGACCAGCGAAAAGAACAAATCGCCCATTTCCCCGACAACGCCGCCCAGAATGCCCAAAATCAGGTACACATACCACGCGGGCAGCAGCGGACGCGCCTCCCCCGCCACGAGGTATGCCACAACGCCAATCAAAATCGACGTGAACAGCGCGCCGACTACGCCGCCAATCGCGCCGGAAATCGTCTTGTTCGGGCTGACGGTGGGGCAGAGTTTCGGCCCCTTGACCGCCTTGCCGACCCACATTGCAAACGCGTCTGCCATGCAGGGAATGCCAATCATGAGTGTTATCAGGGTGACTTGCAGCGCTTTCGGCTCGATGTGCGTGAACGAAATCGCGCTCATGCCGGGCAGGGCAACCGTCAGCATCGGCAGCATACTCAGCACGGCGTCATCCAGCTTCGGTTCGGAGCGGAAAATGACGCAGATCATCGTCATCAGGCAGATGGCCATAATGACCGGCAGAATCATTTTCGTGCCGATAAGCAGCGTCAGCGGAATTGAGACAATCATGCCGACCCACGTCGGCCACGCGACAGGGCGGTGTCCCGCCTGTGCGAGCGCGTGAAACTCTTCCTGCACGCCGAAGCAAATCAGCACCAGCACGATCAGCGCCATGACCCAGCCGCCCACCGCAATCATCAGCGCTGCGCCGGCGGCCATAATCAGTCCCACGATCGTCTTTTGCCTCATGTTTCTTTCCCCCTCATGTTTTCCTTGAACTTCCTTGAAATCTCATGATAGCATACGCCTATGAATGCAATATGAACACTTTTCCGCCAAATGTTCAGCATTTACGAAAGGCGTTTGCCGAACCGCCGCTCGCGGCCGCCGAACGCGGCAAGCGCTTCGTCGTAATCCGCGACCGTGAAATCCGGCCACAGCACCGTCGGGAACTCAAATTCCGCGTAGGCACACTGCCAGAGCAGGAAGTTGCTCAAGCGCATTTCCCCGCTCGTGCGAATCATCAGGTCAACATCCGGCTGACCGGCGGTATACAGGCGCTGCGCGACCGTCTCTTCGCTGATTTCATCCGGATTCAGCCGTCCCTGCGCCGCCTCCTGCGCCATCAGCCGCGCCGCGCGGGTCAGCTCCGCCCGTCCGCCGTAGTTGAGCGCGATATTCAGGTGCAGCCCGGTGTTTTTCGCTGTCCGTCGCTCCGCCTCTATCAGCGTGTCACGCTGCTTTTCCGGCAGCGCCGCCTTGTCGCCCAGAATCAGGATACGGACATTCTTCTCGTCCAATTCATCAATTTCGGACGCAAAGAAATCCAAAATCAGCTGCATCAGCGCGCCGACTTCCTCCTTCGAGCGCTTCCAATTCTCCGTCGAGAAGGCGTAGATGCTCAGCGCCTCAATCTTCAGGTCGTCGGTATGGCGGATGATTTCGCGCAGGGTTTCCGTGCCCTGCCGATGCCCCATCGCCACGTTCAGCCGATGCTGTTTCGCCCAGCGGCCGTTGCCGTCCATGATGATGGCGACGTGGCGAGGCAGCTTCTGGAAGTCCTCGCGGGTCATTTTGCGGTGATGATGATGCGCATGATGTCCCGAAAGTTTCCGGAACCATTGCGACACGCGGTTTGCCATGATTTTCTCCTTGTCTAATCCTATTTCCAAATGAGAATGCACGAGCAGCTGGCGCAGGTGAATCTGGGAATAGGATACTAATCCTATTTCGAGATGAG
>ERZ831634.2704-NODE-2704-length-14814-cov-3.030490_pt1 | contig 14814 bp, 10 predicted proteins | sample MGYA00519953_ERZ831634 | MGnify/ENA primary metagenome ERZ831634 (study PRJEB31850, sample SAMEA3708718) | human gut metagenome | biome: human gut; feature: human-associated habitat; material: faeces | place: China | collected 2014 ... | reverse complement strand
GTGTAATGGTAACACAACAGATTCTGGTCCTGTTATTCCAGGTTCGAATCCTGGTAGCTCAACGAAGCCCTGCATTCCCCGAATGCGGGGCTTTTCCGTTTCTTGCCGGTGTCCCCCTCCCCGCTCCGAACGGGCTGCAGAATCCGCGGTTCTCCTCCGGACATTCCTTTCAAACGAAAAGCCAAGCCGAACAATCCTCTCCCCAAATCGGAACACGAAAAGCAGCATAAATGTTAAAAATCGATTATTTTTCAGGCAACCTATTTGTCCGATAACAATATTTTGGTTACATTTGCTTTCGGAAATGAATCTTTTCGAAACTCATTTCCGATAAAAACGATCAAAATTAGAGCCGTGAATTTACTTTACCGCCGATTATTCGATCACCAGCGTCCGGTTACGGCACGAGCCTGCTCGTGCCGTGGAAAACTTGTAATTCTCCCCCCCCCCTCGCCGCGCCGAATACCCGGAGTTAAGTAAACTGTCACCTCTCGCGATTAACGCGTGCATATTGCCATATACGGCAATATGCACGCGTTTTTCATTGTGCCCGACAGCCGACAACCTTTACCAAACCATAAAACGCGAAACTATGACCCTAAATCTACGAGAATCTCTGAACTTCATCCTGAAGCCGGCGCTGTTGCTGGCCGGGTGTTTCTGCATGGCGTGCGGCAGCGGCGACAAGCATGTCGACGATCCCGACGGTCCCGACAATCCGGGCGGCGGCGATGAATACGAGGACATACAGGTAGTGGACGGCAAGGTTCGTTTCTATCTCCGCGAGGCGGAAAATTCCGTCCGCAAGGCCATGGGAGCCGGCGAACGGGCATGGAGCAAATCGCTCGTCTCGGTCAACGGAAAATCCTATGCGGTCGAAAGCGATGAAAGCGGCCGCTACTACGTCGAGGCGAACGCGTCGAGTTCCGGAACCTACAACGCCATCCTGACCAATTCAAGTTCCTCCGGCTGGTACGGCTCTTCGGCCTATGCCGATGTGAAGCTGCCCTACTCGCAGTTCTGGACCGCCACGGCGGCATCGCTGCAATCATATCCCATGTACGGCTCCTACACCAAGGAGAACGGCAACAAGCTGGTGTTCGACGATGCCTTCGCCGTGCTGGACGTGTCGCTGACCGGGTCGGCCCGAATCGCCTCGGTGAAGGTCGAGAACCTCGCCGAAACCCCCGTGGCGGGCTTTGCTAATTTCCTGCCCTCGCGCGGCTACCTCTCGGTTACCGACGGTGTCGGTTTCGCCGTGCTGAACTGCACCGACAACGGCAAATGCGTCCCGCTGGACAGCGGCACGCCGAAGCATTTCTACGTGATGCTGGCTCCGGGCGACTATCCGTCGGGGCTGAAAATCACCGTTTCCGATTCGGAGCACCGCGCCATGGAGCACACGCTGTCGGCTGCGCAGCTGACGGCGGGGAAGGCCACGTCCGTAGCGCTGAAATACGCCCCCGACGCCGACCTGATGTTCTACGAGAGTTTCGACAATTTCGTCTGGGGCGGCAACATCATGGGCGGCCAGGAGTCGACGGGATACGCCCCGACGGCCGAAACCATCACCCCCAATACGGGAACCGGACGCGACGGCTATGCGGACTCCTACGAAGAGGTCGCCTACAACAACCCCGGCTCGGCGTTCATCCAGTCGAACACGTGGGACGAGATCAGCGGCAAAACGGTCGGCACGTCCCACCTGATGTCCGACTCGTACGTCGCGAGCCGCAATATCGCCGACTATACCTATATGTTCCGCTGCCAGGAATACCAGGGCTGCCTGGCCTGCGGCGCGGGGAACACGGGGCGGGGCATTTTCCAGACCGCAGCCCTGAAATCCATCGACGGCATCCGCTCCGTGAAGGTTTCATTCGATTTCTGCTACCAGTACGGCTCGACGGACCTCCTGCTGTTCCAGGTGGTGAACGGCGGCATGATCGCGTCGGCCTCCGTCGACGGCAAGAGCATCACCCTGACAGCCGACAATTCGGGCTACACGAGCGCCTCGGGGAGATACATCGTCGAAAAGAGCCACGTAACGCTCCCGTCGAGCGAAGCGGCCGTCAAGAAGTGGCACACCGTGGAGGTCGTCGTAAACAACGCGACCGACGGCACGATGCTCTACTGGGCCGGCAACGACGTGAGCAGCGGCGTGCACGGTTTCTACGTGGACAATATCGAGGTCCGCGCGCTCGGCGAGATGGGCCGCGGCTCCGACAACCTGCGCGTGCTTTACTGGAACATCCAGAACGGCATGTGGTCCGACCAGGCGAACAATTACAACAATTTCGTCGCCTGGGTGAAGAAATACGATCCCGACATCTGCGTATGGTGCGAATCGGCCACCATTTACAAGGACAATACGAATTCGGCACAAGCCTCCTCCGCCCGGTTCCTGCCCGACGGCTGGTCCGCACTGGCGGCGCGTTACGGCCACGCCTACGCGGCCGTCGGCGGCTGGCGCGACAACTATCCGCAGACCGTCACGTCGAAATATCCGATCGAGACGCTGCTGAAAATAACCGATTCGGACCAGGCGGGCAAACCCGTGTCCCACGGCGCCGCCATTCAGCAGGTCACCGTGAAGGGCCGGACGATAAACCTCGTGACGCTCCACACCTGGCCGCAGGGCTATGCCTACGAGGCCAAGGACCGCGACGCGAGCCGTGCCGAGAACGGCGGGGACAAATACCGCCGCATGGAGATGGAATACATCTGCAGCCATACGATCCATTCGGTTCCGGGTGCCGAAAAGCAGCTCTGGATGATGATGGGCGACTTCAATTCGCGTTCGTCGCGCGACAATTGGTTTTACAAATATCCGGCGGGCGACACGCGTTTCCTGGTCCACGACTACATCCTGCAAAATACGCCCTATGTGGACGTGATTGCCGAGAAATACCCGGGTGAGTTCAAGACCACGACGGGCGGCAAGTCGCGCATCGACTTCGTCTACTGCACGCCGCCGCTCTATGAGCGCGTCACGCATGCCGACGTGGTGACCGACGCCTACACCGGGCCGGTCCGCGACCCGGGCAAACTCTCGAATTTCTGGCATCCCTCGGACCACCGTCCGATCGTGGTGGACTTCGATATGAAATGAGACAACGAATCAAATAATCAAAAAACACCCAAACAACATGAAACAGCTCGAAATGCTCTACGAGGGCAAGGCAAAACAGGTTTTCCGCACGGACGATCCCGATAAGATCATCATCCACTACAAGGATGCCGCTACGGCTTTCAACAACATCAAGAAAGCCACGATCGAGAACAAGGGCGTGCTGAACAACGCCATTTCGACCCTGATCTTCAAGGAGCTGCAGAAGGCGGGCGTGAAGACCCACTACATCGAGACGATCAACGACCGCGACCAGGTCTGCCGCCGGGTGACGATCATTCCGCTGGAGGTGATCGTGCGCAACGTCATCGCCGGTTCGATGGCCCAGCGCCTCGGCATCGAGGAGGGGACGCAGCCGTCGAACGTCATCTACGACATCTGCTACAAGAAGGACGAGCTGGGCGACCCGCTGATCAACGACCACCACGCCGTGGCATTGGGTGCCGTGACCTACGAGGAACTCGAACTGATCTACGCCATGACCTCGCGTATCAACGAGATCCTGCGCAACCTTTTTGCCAAGATGAACATCAAACTCGTGGACTTCAAGATCGAGTTCGGCCGCACGTCGGACGGGGAGATCGTGCTCGCCGACGAAGTGTCGCCCGATACCTGCCGTCTGTGGGACATGACGACCAACGAGAAACTCGACAAAGATCGTTTCCGTCGTGACCTGGGCAAGGTGCGCGAGGCTTACGAGGAGATTTTGGCACGTTTGCAGAAAATCGTCGGGTAATGGTGATGGGGCAGATTAGCGACCGCGAGTTGCATGAGGAGTGCGGGGTGTTCGGCGTCTTCGGAGTCAAGGACGCTGCGTCGCTGACCTATTATGGCCTGCATGCCTTGCAGCACCGCGGACAGGAGGGTGCCGGTATCGTGACCGTCGACCGGGACGCGACGTTCCGCCGCATCAAGGGCGGCGGCCTGGTCACCGAGGTGTTCGACGAGGAAAAGCTCTCGACGCTCAAGGGCGACATGGCCATCGGGCATGTGCGCTATACCACCGCCGGCGGTGGTGGCATCGAGAACGTGCAACCGTTCCTTTTCCGCCACAACACGGGCGATTTCGCGCTGGCGCACAACGGTAATATCGTCAATTCGGCGTTGTTGCGAATTTATCTCGAGAACAAGGGGAGCCTCTTCCAGTCGACCTCGGACAGCGAGATCCTGGCGCACCTGATCAAGAAGGAGACCAAATACCACGACCGTCCGCGCATCTATTCGATCATCGACGCACTGAATATGATCGAGGGGGCTTTTGCATTCCTGATCATGACCGCCAACCGCATCTATGCCTGCCGTGACAAATACGGCCTGCGGCCGCTGTCGATCGGCCGGCTGGGCGACGGTTATGTCGTGTCGAGCGAAACCTGTGCCTTCGACGTGCTGGGTGCGGAGTTCGTCCGCGACGTCGAGCCGGGCGAGATCGTCACGATCGACAGCGAGGGCATCCGGAGCCGCGATTTCTCGCAGTATAAGCGTTGCGAGATGTGCTCGATGGAGTATATCTACTTTGCACGTCCCGACAGCGACATCGAAGGGTGCAACGTCCATGCCTACCGCAAGGAGTCGGGGCGCCTGCTCTTCGGCGAGGCGCCTGCCGAGGCGGACATCGTGGTCGGGGTTCCCGACTCGAGCCTCAGCGCCGCGATGGGCTATGCCGAGGCGAGCGGCCTGCCGTATGAAATGGGGCTTATCAAGAACAAGTACATCGGCCGTACGTTCATCCAGCCTTCGCAGGAGCTGCGCGAGAAAGGGGTGCGCATGAAGCTCTCGGCCGTGCGGACGATCGTCAAGGGCAAGCGCGTGGTGCTGGTCGACGATTCGATCGTGCGCGGTACGACCTCGCGCCGCATCGTCACGATGCTCAAGGAGGCGGGGGCCACCGAGGTGCACGTGCGCATTGCCAGTCCCCCGATGACGCACCCCTGCTTCTACGGGGTGGATACCTCGACCCGCGACGAGCTGATCTCGGCGCGCAAGGAGGTGGACGGTGTCCGGGCGGAGATATGCGCCGATTCGCTGGCGTTCCTGTCGCCCGGGGCACTGCTCAGGGCGGGGAACCGCAAGGATTTGTGCATGGCCTGCTTCACGGGGCACTATCCCACGGCGTTGTACCAGTCGGTCGATGAGGTGAACAAAGACGTAAAATGTTAAGGACTGTTAAAGGAAGATTATAATGGCACAGAGTTATGAGAAGGCCGGCGTGAACCTCGAGGCCGGATACGAAGTGGTGCGGCGCATCAAGAAACACGTGGCATCGACCTCGCGCCTGGGCGTGATGGGCAATATCGGTGCATTCGGAGGCATGTTCGACCTCTCGGCGCTGAACGTGAAGGAGCCGGTGCTGGTGAGCGGTACCGACGGCGTGGGCACGAAGCTCAAGCTGGCGTTCGAGATGGACAAGCACGACACGATCGGCGTCGATGCCGTGGCCATGTGCGTCAACGACGTGCTGGCGCAGGGTGCCGAGCCGCTGGTGTTCCTCGACTATGTCGCCGTAGGCCATAACGAACCCCAGAAGATCGAGGCCATCGTGAGCGGTGTTGCCGACGGCTGCCGCCAGGCGGGTTGTGCGCTGGTCGGCGGCGAGACGGCCGAAATGCCGGGCATGTACTCCGAGGGCGAGTACGACATCGCCGGTTTCACGGTCGGCGTGGTCGAGAAATCGAAGCTCATCGACGGATCGAAGGTCAGGGCCGGCGATGTGCTGGTGGGCATCGCCTCGAGCGGCGTGCACTCCAACGGCTTCAGCCTCGTGCGTAAGATTCTTGCGGATAACTGCCTGGATCTGCACAAGGTCTATCCCGAGTTGTCGAACAAACTGCTGGGCGAAGTGCTGCTCACCCCGACGAAGATCTACGTGAAGCAGGTGCTCGAAGTGATCCGCAGCTGCGACGTACACGGCATCAGCCATATCACGGGCGGAGGGTTCGACGAAAATATCCCCCGCATTCTGCACGAAGGACAGGGGCTCGAGATCGAGGAGGGCACTTGGGAGATCCTGCCCGTGTTCCGCTTCCTCGAGAAATACGGCAAGGTGGCCCACCGCGAGATGTTCAACATCTTCAACATGGGCATCGGCATGGTCATCGCCCTCGATGCATCGCAGGCGGGGAAAGCCATCGCCATCCTTGCGGAGCAGGGCGAGAAGGCGGCCGTCATCGGACGCGTCACGGACACCGAGGGTGTCGTAATCCGCTAAGGCCGTGCGACGCCTTGCGGTCTTTGCCAGCGGCAGCGGCACGAACTTCGAGGCCATCGCCACGGCTTGCGAGCGGGGGGAGATCCCGGCCCGGGTGGTGCTGATGGTCTGCGACAAACCCGGCGCCGGGGTTGTGCAGCGGGCTGCGGGGCACGGGGTCGAGGCATTCGTATTCGCCCCGAAAGAGTATGCCTCGAAGGCCGACTACGAGCGCGAGATCGTGCGGCGGCTCGACCAAGCCGGCGTGGAGCTGGTCTGCTTGGCGGGGTACATGCGTATCGTCGGCGACGTGCTGCTGGGGGCTTACGGCGGACGGATCGTCAACATCCACCCTTCGCTGCTGCCGGCATTCCGCGGGGCACATGCCATCGAACAGGCGCTGGAATACGGCGTCAAGGTCTTCGGTGTGACGATCCATTATGTCGATGCGACGCTCGACGGCGGGAAGATCATCTCCCAGCGGGCGTTCGGATACGACGGCGACGACATCGCCGAGCTGGAAGCCCGGATCCATGCGGTGGAATATCCGCTTTATATAGAAACGATAAATAAATTATTAAAGGAATAATAACGATATGCGTGCATTAATCAGTGTCAGCGACAAAACGGGTGTCGTTGATTTCGCCAAGGGCCTGCGTGCCCTGGGCTGGGAGGTGATCGCCACGGGCGGCACGATGAAACTGCTGGCCGACAGCGGGGTGGAAGTAATCAACATCAGCGACGTGACGGGCTTTCCCGAGATCTGCGACGGCCGCGTCAAGACCCTGCACCCCAACGTGCACGGCGGCCTGCTGGCGCGACGCGACGATCCCGAACACCTGAAAGCCCTGAAAGATAACAATATCGAATTTATCGACATGGTCTGCGTGAACCTCTACCCGTTCCGCCAGACCATTGCCAAACCCGATGTGAAGATGGAGGACGCCATCGAGAACATCGACATCGGCGGCCCTTCGATGCTACGTTCGGCCGCCAAGAACTGGGCCGACGTCACGGTGGTCTGCGACCCTGCGGACTATGACTTGATTTTGAACGAGATCCGCACTGCCGGCAATACCGAAAAGGCTACGCGCCTGAAACTTTCCGCCAAGGCATACACCCATACGGCCGAGTACGATGCGATGATCGCGGCCTATATGCGTGCACAGGCAGGGCTTAACGAGAAGCTGTTCCTCGAATTCGACCTCGTGCAGTCGCTGCGCTACGGGGAGAATCCCCACCAGTCGGCCAAGTTCTACCGCGAGCAGACGAAGGTTCCCTATTCGCTGGCTTTCGCCCGTCAGCTCAACGGCAAGGAGTTGTCGTACAACAATATCCAGGATGCCAATGCCGCGCTGTGCATCGTCCGCGAGTTCGATGAGCCGTTCTGCGTGGGACTCAAACATATGAATCCCTGTGGTGCTGCCGTCGGCAAGGATGTCGTGGATGCCTGGACGAAGGCTTACGAGGCCGACAAGGTGTCGATCTTCGGGGGTATCGTCGCCACGAACCGCACCGTAACGCGCGAGGCGGCCGAGTTGATGAAACCGATCTTCCTCGAGATCATCATGGCGCCGAAATTCGACGAAGGGGCGCTCGAAGTGCTCTGCACGAAGAAAAACCTGCGGCTGCTGGAGGTCGATATGCAGCAGGGGGCCGTCGACCCCAAGCAATATGTCAGCGTCAACGGCGGCCTGCTGGTGCAGGATCTCGACGTGGCGACGAAAACCGTCACGGCCGATATGTGCGTGACGAAGGCAAAACCCGCCGCGGCACAGATGGACGACCTGAATTTCGGCTGGCATATCGTCAAGCACGTCAAGTCGAACGCCATTGTCGCCGTCAGGGACGGCCGTACGCTGGGCGTGGGCGCCGGGCAGATGAACCGCATCGGCTCGGCCGAGATCGCACTCCGGCAGGCGCATGCCGCCGGCGTTACCGAAGGGCTGGTGCTGGCTTCGGACGGCTTCTTCCCCTTCGACGACTGCGTGACGCTGGCTGCCGAATATGGCGTGACGGCCATCGTGCAGCCGGGCGGTTCGGTACGTGACGAGGACTCGATCCGGAAGGCCGACGAGAAGGGCATCGCCATGGTATTCACGGGCGAGCGCCATTTCAAACATTGATTTTCGATTATCGCGGCACCTTTCGCCTCGCCGTGCCCGCTTCGGGCGGGAAACAGGATGCTGTGCCCCGCCCGAACCGGACTTCGCCAAGGTGAAATCCGCTTCCGTGGCGATCGGAAATCGGACGGTATAAATAAAAACTTTTGCCGCTGCGACAAGCCTCTCCCGAGGGAGGGGCTTGGGGAGAGTGCCGGACTTGTGGTCGGCAGCAGGCCGTGCATACATCGTCCGGCGGCATAACGGCGGTGAAAACTGTTAATTCGTATTCGTATGAAAGTTTTGGTTATTGGCGGCGGTGGCCGTGAACATGCAATTGTGGATGCGCTGTCGCGCTCGCCCCAGGTGGAGAAGATATTTTGCGCCCCCGGCAATGCGGGTATTGCGGCGAAGGCCGAGTGCGTGGCTATCCGCGAGACGGAGGTGGAGCGGCTGCGCGATTTTGCGGCGCAGAACGGGATCGGCCTTACGGTCGTCGGCCCCGAGGTGGCGTTGGCGGCGGGTGTGGTCGATGCGTTCAAGGCCGCCGGGCTGCGGGCTTTCGGCCCTACGAAGGCTGCCGCGCGTATCGAGTCGAGCAAGGAGTTCGCCAAAGACCTGATGGCCAAATACGCCATTCCGACGGCCGGTTACCGGGCCTTCACCGATTATGCCGCGGCGATGGACTATGTCGCTTCGCGTCCGCTGCCTGCCGTGTTGAAATACGACGGGCTGGCCGCGGGCAAGGGCGTGGTGATCGCCGAGACGATGGAGGAGGCCGACGCCGCCCTGAAGGACATGTTGCTCGACGACAAATTCGGCGCGGGCAAGGTCGTCGTCGAGGATTTCCTCACGGGGCCTGAATTTTCGTTCATGTGCTTCGTCTCCGGGCATAAGGTATGGCCGATGGTGCTGGCGCAGGATCACAAGCGGGCATTCGACGGCGACAAGGGGCCCAATACGGGCGGTATGGGCGCATATTCGCCCCTGCCGTTCATTACGGCCGAGGACGAACGCTATGCGCTCGAGAAGGTGTTGCAACCGACCGCCGACGCGATGGTCGCCGAGGGCTGCCCGTTCGAAGGCGTGCTTTACGGCGGCCTGATGAAGACCCCGCAGGGGATCAAGGTCATCGAATTCAACGCCCGTTTCGGCGACCCCGAAACCGAGGTCGTGCTGCCGCGCCTGAAAAGCGACATCGTGGATATCTTCTGCGCTGTGGCCGACGGCGGCGATACGCAGCTCGTATGGCACGATTTCGCCACGCTCGGCATCGTGCTCGCCTCGAAAGGCTATCCCGGAGCCTATGAAAAGGGCTGCGAGATCAAGGGGCTCGACCGGGTGGAAGGCGCCCTTTACCACATGGGGACGAAGACCGACGGCAGCCGCATCCTCACCTCGGGCGGCCGCGTGTTGTTCGTCGTGGGCAAAGGGGCCACGCTGGCCGAGGCACGCGCCAATGCGCTGCGGGATGTCGCACGCATCGGATGCGACAACCTCTTCCACCGCACCGACATCGGACATTGGGCATTTGAAAATTAGTTATATATAAGGTATGGTTATCAGCGGAAAAGAACTCTCAGCAAAACTCAAGGCCGAAATGGCCGCCGAAGTGGCTACTTTCGGCGCGAAATACGGACGCGTGCCGCATCTGGTCGTAATCCTCGTGGGCGAAGACCCGGGCAGCGTCTCCTATGTGACGGGCAAGGCTAAGGCCTCGGCCGAAGTCGGCATCCGCAATACGACGATCCGCAAGCCGGAGTCGGTCTGCGAGGCCGAGTTGCTCGGCATCATCGCCGACCTGAATGCCGACGAAGGCGTCGACGGAATCCTGGTGCAGTTGCCCCTGCCCAAGCATATCGACGAGGACAAGGTGATCGCCGCGATCGACAAGGGGAAGGATGTCGACGGCTTCCATCCCCTCAATGTGGCGGCTTTGTGGCAGAAACAGCCCTGTACGCTGCCCTGTACGCCGAAAGGTATCCTCAAGATGCTGCGGGCTGCGGGCGTGGAGATCGCCGGCAAGGAGGCCGTGGTGATCGGCCGCAGCAATATCGTCGGGCTTCCCGTTTCGAAATTGCTGTTGGATGCCAATGCCACCGTGACCATGGCGCACAGCCGTACGCGTAACCTGGGCGAGGTGACGCGCCGCGCCGACATCCTGGTCGTGGCGATCGGCCGCCCGAAGTTCGTAACGGCGGATATGGTGCGTGACGGTGCCGTGGTGATCGACGTGGGGGTCAACCGCGATCCCGAAACCGGCAAGCTGTGCGGTGACGTCGATTTCGCCGCCATCGAGCCCAAGGCGTCGGTCATCACCCCTGTTCCCGGCGGCGTGGGGCCGATGACGATCTGCTGCCTGATGGAGAATACGATCGAGTGCTTCCTGCGGCGTATCGCACGGAAATAGCCCCGAATCACCTGCCCCGGACGTTGTTCGCCTCCGGGCTCTCCCCCGCAAAACCCGAAGTGAAAACTTCGGGTTTTTTAGTGCCTTGCCTTTTCCGGGTCTTCGTCTTTTGCGGTGGGCGGCGGGTTTTTCTGCTGCCTGCTTCGCGTAATGCAGGTACGGCATTTTGCCGGTTTCAGGCGCCTTTCCCGTCGATTTTTAGGAAGCTGTAATCATATCCGCCCACGAGCTATATTAAGTAGCTCGATATGGTATACAAAAATGCTTTTTATGTATGCTTCTGCGGTTCATATGGTACAATGTGATGGTTTTTATTTAACTTTGAATGTCATTAAAGAGCGAAATTGTGTGTTGCGAAGTAAACAATTATGTGTTATGTAAATGATTTCGTTCTGTAAGAGAGGATAATTGGGGCTGTCGGTTGAATTCGTTTGAGCGGGTTGCAGGCCGTCCAAAAATTGTATAACAATTTAATAAACTATCTAAATGAAACTTTTTTACTATGCCGCTGCCGCTGCAGCCATGGCTTCGGCCGTTTTCTGTTCTTGCGATAAACAGGACGAAGTTACCCCCCCCCAGCCTGAAATCGCGCCTGTACATTTCGTAGGTGTGACGACACTCGATGTCGTTACGCGTGCCGAGGCGAAACCGTACGCAGCCGATTTCAATGTTTTTATTCCCGGCGTTACCGCTGCAACGAAACTGGTGAAATATAGTGCCGATGCATGGACTGTCGAGGGCGATCCTATTTTGGTGGATCGTACGGGCGGTACGCTGGTGGCATGGGCGCCTGCGGCTTTGGCCGTGACTACTTCTGCCAGTGGTGCCGAATATACGCTGACGGCGCAAAAGGATGCGGCCGCACAGGATTTGATCTACCAGCACCAGTCTGTCAATGCTGCCAATGCGGGAGCTGTCGCCGTTGAAATGGGGCACGCCTATTCCAAACTCTCATTTCTGGCAACGGCCGGCAATGGATACACAGGTGCTGCCAATCTCACCCAGGTACAGATTACCGGTGGAATCTATGCGACCGGCACGCTTAACATGTTAGACGGCAAGGTGGATCCGGTCGGAACGGCGACGGGGACGCTTACCCTGGCCGCCGGCGAAAAGGCGCTTGTAGTACCTATGGCCGGTCAGCCTACCATTGCCGTGACCTGCACGATCGACGATAAAGAATTCACAGCAACCATTAAGGCCGATACCATGCCGTCGCTGCTGGCTGGCGTGGAGTACGAAATTACGTTGACGGTTGTCGGTCAGGAGGCCGTGATTTCTTCGGTGAAAGAAGTCCCCTGGACTACGACCAAGGTGGACGGCGGAACCATATCTTAACGACTTTGGGTGACGATATGCAAAACGGAAAGCCGCAGACTGTAAAGTCTGCGGCTTTCTTATCGCGGGAACGATAGCGCACTTCCTGCTGTGGCGGAATATGCGGGGCTGCTACTTGTTCGCGTAGTTGCAGTGCAGTGCCTCGGGCAGCGGAGCCCCGGGGGCTCGCCGCCAGACCATGGCCCTGTCTTTCGAGGCGTCGCCCGTCCCGAAATCGAAGCCGTCTTGCGATGAGAATGTCACCGGGACGGTGCCTTCGAAGCCGTATTTTGCATAGAACCCGTGAAGCCACTCCTCGCTCGGGATCAGGAAGGCCGCCTCGTCGCCCTGCTCGCCGATGAGCCGCATCGCTTCGCGCATCAGCTTGCCGGCCAGTCCCCGGCGGCGGAATTCGGGCGCTGTCGCTACGCCGTAGATGTAGGTCGACCGTCCCAGCTCGCTCTCGAACGGCACGAGGTGGAGCATGGCCGCCGTACGCCCTTCGCATTCGGCCGTCAGCATCCTGCGGCGGCTGTAATAGCGCATCAGGAACGAGTCGACGAACTGTTCGTCGTCGCCGAATGCAGCCGTCCACAGCTCCTTGCAGGCGATTTCATCCGGGTGCAGGTGGATGGCCGCATATTTGTGCTGGATGACGGCGGGGTGGTAGGAGAGCTTCGACTGGCGCAACCCGTCGATCCCGAGGTCTTCCTCGCGGTTTATCATCGTGAAACGCGCGGGAAGGTGCTGTGCGAAGAGTTTGTTGATGATCGTGAAGGCGCCGTCGTAGTCGGTGTCCGCCTTCTCGACATGCGTGTCGAACGTATGGTCGTTGACCGCCGAACCGTATGTGAACGCGATCAGCCTGTCGCCCACGTAGATACAGCCGCCGAGCATTTCCAGTTCTTCGAAATGTTCGAAAGCCCGCTGCATGGCCCGCTGTTCGGCGCACAGCTCCGAGGTGTGCCCTTCGTGGGCCTTGCGCCATTCGCGTTCGAGGGCCATGCACTCCCCGAAGCGGTCGGGCGTCAGCTCCTCGTAGCGGTAGTCGGGATATTCGGCCGTGAAGCGGTTGATGTGGTTGCGCTTGGGCTGATAGCGGCGTCCGGCGAGGTTGCGAAGATCGTCGGCCGAGTAGACGTAATCCTCCAGCGCGCGGTCCGACTCGAACGCGAAATGGCAGGGAACGACCCGGCGGATCGTGTCGCGGCCCTCGTCCGTCAGGCCGATGATCCGCAGCCGCTGTCCGTGGGCGTGGGCGTCCTCGCGCAGGAGGGGGAGGATCGGGCCGAAATCGCCCTCGCCGACGGGCTGCATGTAGCCGATGCGCTCGCCGCCGTCGATCTGGAAGCGGATCACCAGGAATCCGCCGATCTCGGCCCACGCGCTGTGGAACACCGCCTGCCAGCAGTACATGTTGGCGAAGGCGAGGTCGCAGTTGCAGATGCCCGAGGGCATGGTATAACGCTCGATGACCGCCCGGTCTTCGAGGCGCACGGGTTTGAATTCAATCATTTGCCGTATAGCTCTTTTTCTCGATATGGGTGTAATACTGCTGGACCAGCGCCCGGAAATTCTGTGCCAGACTGTCGGCGGCTGGGGTGGCCGGGCATTCCTGTACATCCATGTCCGAATCGTCGAGCACGACCGCGCCTTCGCCGGTCAGCGCACGGAACCGCCCGTCGTAGCTGACCGACCAGCGGGGTCGCTGCGGTTCGTTCAGCACGTCGCGCCCGAAAGCGAAGTAGGGCTCGGTGTTGCCCACGAGGCCCAGCACCGTGGGCATGATATCCAGTTGCTGCGTGACCTCGCCGACCTCGCCCCGCAGCGCGCCGTCGGGGGTGTAGATGAAGCCGATGATGTGCATGTTGCCCGGGTAGGAGCGCGTCTCCTCCGCGAATTTCTCCGACGACACGTGGTCGGCGACGAAGACGAAGATCGTGCGGCGGAACCACTCCTCGCCGCCGAAGCGTTCGAAAAAGAGGCGGAACGCCCGGTCGTCGTAGGCCACGCCCTTGTGAATCCGGGTGTAGCCATCGGGCAGCGTCGCGGCGTACTTTTCGGGTACGATGAACGGGTGGTGCGACGAGAGGGTGAACAGCGCGGCGAAGAAGGGTTCGGGCATCGCCGCCAGCTCCTCGCCCGTGAATTGCAGGAACTCTTCGTCCCAGATGCCCCAGTAGCCGTCGAAATCCCCCGTGCCGTGCTTCGCCTCGTAGTCCTCGCGGCTCACCAGCCGCTCGACGCCTGCCGAACGGGCATAGGCCCCGAAGCCCATCGAGCCGCGTTCCGAGCCGCAGAAGAAGGCAGTCGCATAGCCCTTGTCCGCCAGCATGGCGGGCAGCTGGCGGCTCTCGCCCAACGACTGCGGCATCAGCACGAACGGCGTGCGGAACGAGGGGATGCTTCCCAGCACCGAAGGCATGGCCTGGATGGACCGTGTGCCGTTGGCGTACATCCGTTTGAACACCAGTCCGTTGCGCATCAGCGAGTCGAGGAAGGGCGTGAAGCCCTTTTCCGGGAGATCGGCGTAGAGTTCCGGATGGAGGAACGCGGAGTGTTCGGCCGACATGCTCTCCATGATGAAAACCATGACGTTGCGCCCCGAAAGATCGACCGCCGCCGAGTCGGCGGGCATGTGTACGGGGGTGAACCACCGCCCGAGCTCTTCGGG
>ERZ831634.2692-NODE-2692-length-14906-cov-2.866002_pt1 | contig 14906 bp, 6 predicted proteins | sample MGYA00519953_ERZ831634 | MGnify/ENA primary metagenome ERZ831634 (study PRJEB31850, sample SAMEA3708718) | human gut metagenome | biome: human gut; feature: human-associated habitat; material: faeces | place: China | collected 2014 ... | reverse complement strand
CGGGCTTTATAGACATCATCGGAAGTAGGGGGAGTCTCCCGGATGATCATCCCATATTTACTGTCCAATTTATCATATTCCCCGAACATCCTCAACAAATCGAACATATACCACCCCCGCAGAAACCGGATCTCTCCCATCATGGTGGTTTTCCGTCCATCGGTAAACAGATTATCGCTCATTCCTTCCAAAACAGCCAGTAATTTCGTCGACGAATTGATAATCGTATTAAAAGCATCCCAAAAAGGAGTATATGCCGCCCCCACCAGATTCAGTTCCGGCAAACGGTTTTCGATATAATAGATACTCACAACCACGCCGGGATTGTCGTTTCTTTGCAAAATACCGGCAGTCATTGCATGATTTCCGATCGACATATAAGACTCATACCCGATCTGTTCACCATAAATACCGGTCAAAGCGGTTTCTGCCGACTTTTCATCCGTAATCGCATTATCAGGAGTCAGATTATGCGGAGGCTCCTGGTTCAGGACGTCCGTAATCTGGCAGGAAAACAGCAGACTACCGACCATCAAAAGGATAAATATCTTTTTCATAAGCATTCGTGCTAATAATTAAAAATTAAGTCGTAACCCGATTGTATAAGAACGGACACCCGGATAAATATCACTATCGTAATTTCCTCCGTAGTTAGCCGTAGCACTACCTACCGTCGCCGGATCGATTCCCGGATAGCGGGTGATAGTGAAAAGATTGGCGATAGCGAAATATACCTGTCCCCCTTTGTAATACCTGGCATCCCACAATACCGGCAAATTGTACTGGATCCGCAAATGCGACAGCTTCAAATAAGAAGCTTTGTGTACTTCCAGATTATTCGTCGCCGGAACCGGATCGTCGACATACAAAGCCGGTAAACGGGAAGACGTATTCTGTTCGGACCAACGGTTGTAAAGGTTATAATCGATCAGGTTGTTCAACGAACCGGAAATATTTTGCAAAGTATTGTTATACAAGCGTTCTGCACCTACCGAATAATTGAACATCAGATACAGGGATAAATCTTTCCAGGACACATTGGAAGAAAATCCCCCCTGAAATTTCGGTTCCGGATTAGCAATGATGACCCGGTCTTTCACGCTGATATGCCCGTCTCCATTCACATCCCGGTAAATAATCTGTCCCGGTTTGGTTTCGCTGCTATAATAATAAGTGGCAGTCCCGTTACTCAGCTCCTGTGCCTTTTTATTATATTCCTCGATCTGTGTCCAGGACTGGAATATACCGTCGGTCTGGTACCCCAGAACAGCTCCCACCGGATGTCCTTCGGCCAGTACTTCGGTACCGCTTCCCTGTACCACACCTTTACCGGCCCAGTCCTGTGCTCCTTCGGATACCAAAGATTTCACCTTATTGCGGTTAACGGCCAGATTAAAAGTAACGTCCCATTTCACCTCCGTCTCCCTGAAAATCTTTGCATCGACGATCCACTCGAATCCCTTATTCTGTACCCGTCCGACATTTTTATACATCCCGCTGAAGGGTTGCAGTGAAGTCGGAAAATCGATATACCACAACAGGTCGTTGGTGTTCTTATAATACCAGCCGATAGATCCGCTCAACCGGTAATCCAGCAAAGCATAATCGACAGCGATATCGAATTGCTTGGTCCGTTCCCAGCGCAGATCGTTATTTCCCAGGGTTGTCGGGATAATTCCCGGTTTTCCAAGAAAATCGTTCGGGCCATAAAGATCCTTATTGTTATAATTACCGATATTCTGTGTTCCCGTCACTCCGGCCGAAAGCCTTAATTTCAATTCGTTCACTTCTTCAATATCCTTCATGAAAGGTTCCTGATCGATTTTCCAGGCAAAAGCCCCCGAGGGGAAAAAACCGTATTTATTGTGCGAACCGAATTTCGACGAACCGTCGATGCGCATTGTCGCGGCGAGGAGGTAACGCCCGCCGTAGTCGTAGTTCACACGCCCGAAATAGGAGATCAGACACTCCCGCGTGCGGGTACTCTTCGGATAGTTGGCGATGTTCGAAGTCCCGGCGTCGAGCACGGGCAGCTTGTCCGACACGGCGCCCTGCACCCGCACGTCGAAGCTGTTGAGTTTGTCGAGCATGTATTCGTAGCCCGCCACGGCACCCAGGCGGTGCCCGTTGCCGAACGTACCCTTGTAGTCGGCATAGGCCTGGAAATCCATGCGGTTGGTCTCCGAAAAGCCCTCTTTCATGGGCCGTATGTTCGAGCCCGTCGTGGGGTTGTCCTCGACATAGAAATAGCTGCGCGTATGGCGGTTGTAGTTGGTGAACTGCCCGACCAGGCGCAGCCCGTCGAACACCTCCCAGTCGAGGTTGATCGTGGCCGTCGAACGCTTGATCGTCGACCCGGCATTGTGGTAGTAATAGGCGTAGTAGGCGGCCGGTATCGTCGTGTTGTTGGTGCCCAGCGCGGGCGTGCCCGCCAGCTCCTCGCCCGCCTCCTCGCCGTACCAGTCGCGGTGGGTGTTAGGGACGGAGAGCCCGCGTATGACCGAGTTGCGCAGGCTGAGCGGCGCGCTCTCGAAGGTCTGCTGCTCGATCTGCGAATAGTCGAATGTCGTCGAGGCCCTGAGCCGCCGCGTCACCTGAAAGGTCGTGTTGCCGTGGAACGTGAAGCGCGAATAGCCCGTCGTGACCCCGATCCCGCTGTCGTCCGTATAGCCCGCCGAGGCGGCGTATTGGATGTTGTCGCCGCCCCCGTCGATGCCGACGTAGTAATTCTGCCAGCATGCGTCGCCGAACCATTGGCTCTGCTGGTCGTTGTCCTCGAAGACGATGATGCGCCCGGGGTTCACCGGGTCTTCGACCCATTGGTAGCCGGCGGGAACCTGCTCGTCCGGCCGGAGGTAACGGGTCGTCCAGAGCGATCTGGCCGTATTGCCCGTGCCTGCCGACTGTTCGCCGCCCAGCACCGATGCCGGATCCATGCCGCCGCAATACCCCTCCATGAGCGCCGGACGCACCGTGAGGATGTAATCGCGGGCGTTCATCAGGTCGAACTTCGTGGCGGGCGACGCCCAGGCCCACTGCCCCTCGAATACGATCCGGGGGCCGAGGTGTTTCGAACCTTTCTTCGTGGTGATGAGGATCACGCCGTTCGACGCGCGGGAACCATAGATGCCCGCCGCCGCGGCATCCTTGAGGAACGAAACGGATTCGATGTCGTTGGGATTCAGCCCGGCCATTTCGCGGACTACGCCGTCGACCAGCACGATCGGGTCGTTCGACTGGTTGATCGACGATCCGCCGCGAATCAGGAATTTGGGGTCTGCGCCCGGTGTCGCATCGGTCGTAGCGACCCTCACGCCGGGGACGCGTCCCTTCAGGGCGTCGCCGACCGAATTGACGGGGATACCCTCCAGGAGATGCCCGTCGAATTTGCTGATGGCCGCAGTCACCGTCCTGCGCGACTGCGTGCCGTATCCGACCACCACCACGTCCTCGAGCACGGCTTCGTATTCCTCCAGCACGACGTCGATGGCCGACTTCGTCCCGATGCGTTCCTCGCGGTCGGCATAGCCTATGTATGAGAAAACGAGGGTGGCGTCCGGATCGACGAAGATCCGGTAATTGCCCTCCGCCCCGGCCGAAACGCCCCGCATCGTATCCTTCACGACGACCGAGGCGCCGACCAGCGGCGTCCCCGAGCCGTCCTTGACGCGCCCCGTCACGAGTACTAGCTGCGAACGCGCGGAATCCGTGTCGTAGGTCAGCACCACGATGCGGTCGACGACCTTGTAACGGAATCCCCGTCCCTTGAAGACCTTTTCCAGGATATGTTCCAGCGGCGCCGCGGTTTCATGCACCGACACGTCGCCGAGCGGCATCTGCGACAGTGCCGATTCGTAGGAGAACAGTACGCCCGTCTGTGAGGTGACGGCCTCCGTGAAGGTCAGCACCGTTGCGGATCCGAGCGTGAGATCCACAGCGTAGGTCTTTTGTGGCGAGGCATTTCTGCCGTCATCCGTAGCATGGGCCTGCGGACACATGCCGGTCAACAGGAGAAGAAATACCAATTCCAGCTTGGGGATGGAATTTTTCTTCATATTTTAAGGTTCGTGAAGCGTGTTCCGGGTTGTGCGGTGCAAAAGGCCTGCGGTGGTCGGCCGCAGGCCCCGTATCATTCGTTGCGGATCACCTCGCAATGCGTTCCGGTCATGAACTCGACGATGTCGACGACCTCCTCGAGCGAATTGCTCCGCAGGTAGTTGATGTCGTAGCGTTTGCCGTCGTCGGGCGACATGATGCGTATGCGTACGCCGTAGCTCTTTTCGATGCCGGCGATGATCTCCGTGATCGTGGCGCCCTTCATCGTGACCAGGTTGTAACGCCTGGTCACATAGAGCGGCGCGTTGATTTCGGCCACCTCCATGTCGCCCATCCGGGCGTCGTACACGGCGCGCTGGTTGGGATGCAGCCGCACGAGGTTGTCGCCGCCGGGGGTTTCGAGGCGTACGGCGCCGCGTTCGAGCACCACCTCCGTGAACGGGTCGCCGGCGAGCGCCCGGACATTGAAGGCCGTGCCCAGCACCCGGATCGCCAGCTCGCGGGTCTCCACGACGAAGGGATGCCGCGCATCGTGCGACACGTCGAAATAGGCCTCGCCGTCGAGCCGCACGATCCGCTCCCCGTCCCCCTTGCCTACGGCATAGCGCAACTCGGTGCCGTCTTGCAGCCACACCTGCGTCCCGTCCTCCAGATGCAGGACGGCCACGTCGCCGGTATGGTTGGCATAGGACTGGAACCGCCCGGCTTCCGGCAAGCGCAGACCTGCCAGCCAGGCTGCTGCGACCGCGATCACGACCACGGCTGCCGCAGCCGCTGCGGACATCCAACGCCGCCATGCGAACCGCGCGGGGCGCTGCATGGCGTCGTCGGCGTCGATACGCGCGTTGAGCCGCCGTAGCATGGCATCGCAGCGCTCGCCGGTGGCGGGGGAGATGAGCGTCCTGTGTGCGCTCCATACGGCCGCGACTTCGAAAAACAGGCTGCGGTTCTTCTCCGAGGCTTCGAGCCAGGCATATACCTCCCGGTCTTCGGCCCCGCTCGTCCGGCGGACGAGGTATCTGTATAGCAGTCCCTCCATGTCGGTTATGGTAGGGGTATCTGTATGGCGTTCCAATATGTATACTTTTAGGGTGTTACCTATACTATACAGCCATAGGCACAAAAATACCTAGTCTGTTTTCACTTTTTTTTCGAAAAAGTGCATTTTTTCTGGAATCCCGGGAAATACGGGTCGAGGACGAAGCTGCGCAGGGCTAAAGGTAATAAAAATATCCGGGCTTCAAAGCCCGGATATCATCCCGGCCGCACCTCCGGCACAGGTGCCGGGCAGGATACGGAACGGTTCGGTCAGTTCCATTTGCCCAGCAGCTTGCGGGGGTAGTTCGTGCAGATGGCGTAGAGTTTGTCCTTGTAGGCCAGGTAGTAATCCATGTCGACATCCAGGTCGGCATTGTATACGCTGAGCTTCAGCCCCGCATCGAGGAATTTCTGCACCGAATAACCGTTCTTGTTCACGGTCTTCCCCTCGAAATAGAGGTTTTCGGTCGAGAGGTTCGCCCACGGATAGCCGTAGGAGATGTAATCGGCCGGGTTGCGGAAGCTCATCCACCCGGCATTGCTGCCCACGGCGCCCGCCGCGGCGAGCGAACGCTGCCAGATGGTGACAGGGCTGCTCGAACTGATTTTCGTCGCATTGCCCGTGACGATGAACTCGCAGAAATTCTGCGCGCCCATCTCTTCGATGATCTCGCACGCCCGCTCACACGCCCTGGCCGAAGCCTCGCGCCCCTCTTCGGTCGATTTGCCGTCGATGGTAATGTTCTTCACGTCGAGCCACAGGCGCGTGGTTCCCGCCTCGAGCACCACGTCGATGAAGTCGGCCAGCGAGGGCAGCTGTTCCCCGTTGGCCAGCGTCCCGGCGGCACGCAGTTCGGCGAGCGTATGCTCCCACGGCTTGAGGTTGTTGATGTAACACCCCGCCGATGCGTGCGCCACCACGACATCGTCGTCCTTCGTAAGGTAGATGTCGCACTCCGACGCGTAGCAGCCCAGCCCGATGGCATAGTTGAGCGCCGCCACCGAATTGTCGGGGAACTGCCGTGTCCCGGCCTCCGTCGAACCGCCGCGGTGCGCGACGACACGGTTGCCGACCTCGGCCGGGGTTTTGATCTCGGTGCCGGGCTTCGACGGCCCCGTCCAGTCCTTCAGCGGATCTTCGTCGTCGCTGCATCCTGCCGCCAGGCCGGCTGCGACAAGGGTGAGGAGCATAAGCATTTTATAGTATTTCATAGGTTTTTCTTTTTTTATTCGTTGTCGTTCCATGGCCGGAGCCCGGGCCGGACTGGGGCGTTCTCCCGTCCGGCCCGCTCCGGATTCAGAAATTCTCGTAATTTTTCACACAGCGCACCGCGGCTCCCGAACCGTTGCCCACGTCGAACCCGTCGTCGAATACCATATCGGCCGAGGTCGTACAGTAGGCGCGCCACAGGGCCATCTTCGAGGCCGTGGTCTGTCCCATCATCGGAATCAGGCAGTAGAAGCGCACGTTGCCCGAGTTGGCGCAGTAGTCATAGCCGCTCTTGTAGAGGCGCCACCCCTGCGGGTAGAGGTTGAAAGCGAAGGCCTCGGCACCGTTCGAAATGGCGGTCGCGGGGTTGAACTCGGCGTCCTGCCACTCCTTGCAGCGCAGGTGCGCCGCCACATTGGCCGCATTGCCCGAGGTCATGGCGCCGTACGATGCCGTCGCAGCCGCCACGGGGTAGTCCGAATAGCTCTTCGACGACTCCGCCACCGCGTAGATCAGGTCTTTCCAGTCGGACATGTTGGCGATATGCCAGCCATAGGGACAGATGCCCTGCACCTGCATCGAGAGCGACGGGTGGTCGGCCTCGGCCTGCGTATTGCCGCCGTCGGAGGCTGCGTAGTCTTTCAGGTCGGCCTTGAGGATCGGTTCCAGCGTGATGCTGTTGCCCACGGCATCCACGACCACCGTCCCGGCGCCTCCCAGCGGGAAGGGCATCAGCAGGGCCGGGCTCAGCGCGCCGGCCGGGTCGCCCGTCAGCGTTTCGTACGAACTGTAAAGGCGTCCGTAGACCGAAGCGCGCGTCGTCACGCCGTCGGGCATCATCAGCTCCTTGAGCGTTCCGCCGTTCTCCTCGGTGTCATAGGCCGGGTTGCGCATCGAATACTCCGCTTCGTCGTAACCGCCCGTCTTCGAGCCCCCGACCAGACCGCTGCCCAGCTTGTAGGTGCCCATCGCCGCGCCGCCGTTCCAGTGCAGGCCGGTCGTCATCCACGTCTTGGTCTTTCCGTTGCGCGTGACGTATTCCTTGGTGGGGTAGCCGACCAGTTCCGATTCGGGCATGCTGTTCACGGTCGAGATGCGCGTGAACTCGGCCTTCGAGTCGGCTGCCACCACGTTGTTGTCGTCGTCGAGCGCGATCGTCACGCGCAGGGCATTCATCCCCGCAATGCCGAACGTGAGCTCGGGCGCCGCTGCCTCGGCAGCCGCGTCGGCCAGTACGGCGAGTTTGCCGTCGGCCGTCAGCGCATAGCGCGGATAGGCGTCCGGCGTACGCGAAGTCGAGAGGATCACCTTGCCGCTGCGGAAATAGTGGTCGAGGCCGAACACCAGGTCGTTCTTGTTCATCTGTGCGGCATCGCCGAAAGCCGCAAAGTGGGGTATGCCCGACCCGTAAATAAACAGGTAGGTTTCGTTGGCCAGCTGCCGCACCTTGATCTGCCTTGTGGCGAGGCTCGTATCCTCCGTCCCGGCGCTCACGGTCACCGTCGCCTCCCGCATGTCGGTGGGCGAGGTGTTGTCCGAAGCCGCGAGGACGACCGTCCCGGCCTCCCTGTCGAGCGTGCAGGTAAGCCACTCCACGCCCTCTTCCAGCTCGGCCGTGACGGTCGAGGCGGGCATGTTGGTCTCGAAGGCCACAGTCACCTCGGCAGGCTCCAGGGCCATCATTTCGATGTCCGATTCCGTCGAGAGGGTGAGCGTGGCATCGGGTTTGAGCCCGACCTGCGTGATCGGGAAATCGACGCTTTCGCCCGTCTTGGAGAGCGTTACGCGCAGCGTTCCCGTGCGCTTGTAGTCCGTATTCGCGGAGCAGGTGATCCGCAGCGCCTTTTCGACCGCGCCGTCGGGCGAGGCCGTATGGTAGTCGAGCGTGGCCCAGTCGGTGCCGACCAGTTCGGCATACCAGTCGCTATACATTTTGCCGTAGGGGTTCACCGTCACGATGTATGTGCCGAACGCCAGTCCGTCCGTCGTCCGCCCGTCGGCATCGAACCCGATCGCGGCGGGCGAAATCGAGATGCGCGCCTCCCGGCTCGTGTTGTCCGCATCGGTGCCCGACTCGTAACAGCCTGTGAATGCCGCCGCGGCGATGGCGAGCAGGCCGGATATGAATTTTCTCATAGCTGAATAGTTTTCTGTTGGGTAAATGGATTAAGACCAGCCTTCGGTCTGCCTGAGGTTGCTGTTCTTGTTGATCGCCGAGGTCGAGATCGGGAAGAGGTAGATGTTGGGGTTCGTCGAACCGCCCACGCCGCCCTCGACACCCGTATTGGGCCAGTATTTGAGCGGGCAGTAGGTGTCGATGTAACCCAGGCGGATGTAGGTGAACCACAGGTTGCCCTCCTCGGCGAATTCCCAGCGGTTCTCCGCAGCCAGCGCTTCGAGCACGTCCTGCTGCGTGGCCGAGGTGTAGAAGTCCGCCTTCCCGTAGGCGCGCTGGGCGACCACGTTCAGCTCCCCGAGCGCCTCCTTGTACTGTTTCCTGTAATAGTACAGCTCGGCACGGAACATATAGTACTGCGCATACCGGTAGAGGATCAGGTCGTCGTCGTAGAGCAGCGTTCCCGAAGACCAGTCGCCCGTGAACTTGTTGGGCCATCCGATCTTTTCGTACATATCGCTCACGCCCGTGCGCTCCATATAGGTCACGTCGCTGCGCTGGTCGTTGTTCTGCTCCTTGTTCCGCTTCAGCTCGCCGATGAATTCGTCCGCATAGCAGAACCACTGGTTGCTCGATACCGGCACGCCGCCCTCGACGTTGCGGTACGAGGCCTTGACCTGCGTCGAGCCCCAGATGAAACGCTGGATGTAGCTGGCCGAATGCACCTCGTTCGTCGCATCGACATGCAGCGCGAAGGCGATTTCCTTGTTGGCCTTGTTCTTCACGTCGAACACGTCGGCGAACTTGCCGAGCAGCGGCGTGCGCGTAACGGCGTCGAGCGCCTCCCCGGCCATCGTCAGGTAGGAATCGCCGCCTTTCTGTGCGGCGTACATCCACAGCGCGAAGTCGGCCTTCAGCATGTTGATGTTGTCCACCGTGGCATAATAGCAGCCCTTGGCGTTGGAAGTGATGTGCGTGAGCGCGCTTTCGATGTCCTGCGCCACCTGGGCGTAGACCTCGGCCCGGGGCGAACGCGAAGGATAGATCTCCCGCCCGGTGCTCTCGGTGGGCGTCAGGATGACGGGAGCGTCGCCCCATACGCGGGCGATCCAGTAGTAGACGTACGCCCGGACGAAATAGGCGTTCCCGAGGCAGTAGCTGCGCGTCTCGTCAGACATTTCGACCGACGGCGCGTACTTTATCACCGAGTTGCACTGGTTGATACAGGTGTAGAGGTTCGTCCAGCTTACCGACGACGTGCCTCCGTTGAGCAGGCTGTGCAGTACTTCCAGCATGTCCGAGTCCATCAGTGAACGGTTCGTGCCGCGGTCCCACATGGCGGGCCCGACGCGCAGTTCGCCCCAGAAGAACTGGTTCGTGTAATTCTGCCGGAAGGCGTTGCGCAATTCGAAATAGATACCCGTCGTCGCGCCCGTGACGTCGCTTTCGTCCACCCACATGTTCGTCGTGTTGAGCTGGTCGGAGTTGACGATATCGAGCTCGCACCCCGCCATCGCCATCGAGGCGGCGCCTATCGCTGCAATATATAGCTTATGGAATTTCATATTCGTATATTCGATTTAGTTGTTGAGAATCATCCCGTTCAGAACGTGGCCTTCAGGCTGAACATCACCTTGCGCGTGGGCGGGTAAATGCTATAATCGGCCGAGCTGGTATTCACCACGCTGTACATGCCCGTGCTCGATCCCGAGGCGGCAACCGCCGACTAGGGCGACACGCCCTTGACCTTCGTCCAGTACACCAGCGTGTTGCCCGATACCGAGACCGTCAGGTTGCCCAGCCCGAGCTTGCCGATCCACCGCTTGGGGAAGCTGTACGACAGCGTCACGTCGCGCAGGCAGAGGTAATCGCCCTTCTGCACGTTGATATTCGACGGCCGCGAGTAGTTCTTGTTGCCGCCGTCGGCGTCGTTGGCCGACAGGCGCGCCAGCTTGGTGTTGTCGCCCGGCTTCTGCCAGCAGTCGTTCGCATCGTAGATGAGGTTCCAGTTGCAGTTGCCCATCGAGGTTTGCAGGCCGCGCGTATACATGTAGTTGTAGACCGAGTGCCCCAGCGCATAGTCGACGTAGACCGACAGCGAGAGGTTCCTGTACTTGAAGGTATTGTTCATACCGCCGGTGGAGTGGGGCGTCACGTACCCCAGCAGGAACATGTCCTCGTCGTTGATCTGCTCGCTGCCGTCCGCCGTACGCGCCGACCCGGCGCGGTTGAGCCATTCGTAGTCGCCGATGTCCTTGCGGCCGGCGATCGAACGGCCGTCCGAACGGCGGATGCCGTGCGAATTGACGTCGTACAGCGCCGCGTCGGCCTGCGCCTCGGTTTCGATGATGTAGGCGGTCTTGTAGCCGTAGATGCGCCCCATGCGTTCGCCGACGGCCGTGCCGCCGAAACGGAATCCCGTCTCCGACATCGTGTACCCGCCGATACGCCATGCATCCTTGCCGTCGACGTCCTTGTACTTGTACTCGTCGGGGAGCGACAATACCTTGTTCATGTTGAACGAGTAGGTGAAGTCGGTCGTCCAGGTGAAGTTCTTGCTCTGGATGTTCACCGTCGAGAGTTCCACCTCGGCGCCGTAAAAGCGTACCGAACCGACGTTCTGCCGGGCCGAGCCGTAACCCGACGTATCGGGCAGCGTGACGCTGAAGAGCAGGTCGGTGGTCTTCTTGTTGTAATAGTCGGCCATCAGGCGGATGCGGTCGTTGAAGAATCCCATGTCGACGCCGATGTCCAGCTGGTGGGTAGTCTCCCATTTGAGCCTCATGTTGGGCAGCGCCGTGGGCAGGATGGCGCTCGCACCGTTGTAGATCGACGTTGCGCCAAACCCTCCGTAGGCATCGTAAAGGCCGATGTAGTTGTTACCCGTCAGGCCGTACGAGGCGCGTATCTTGAAGCTGTTGAAATTGCGCACGTTCCAGAATTTCTCCTCCGAGACCACCCAGCCGGCCGACGCCGCAGGAAAATATCCCCAGCGGTTTCCTTCGGCGAATTTCGACGAGCCGTCGGCGCGGAACGTGAACATGAAGAGGTACTTCTTCTTGTAGTCGTAGTTCAGGCGCCCGAAATAGGAGGAGAGCGCCTCGTTGGTGTTGGTGTCCGCCCAGCCCGTGGCGTCCGTCCCTGCGGCCAGCGTGGGCACCTTGTCCGAATCGGCGCCCGTGACCGTCAGCGAAAGGCCGTTGACCGTGTTTTTCATGTAGTCGAACCCGACCGTGCCCTCGATCGTATGATCCTGCGCGAAGGTCTTGCGGTAGTTCAGGTAGCCCTGCGTGCTGAAGCGGTTGGTCTGCCCCCACTTCTCGTAGGTGCGGCGCTGGTTGGAGATAGCGTTGCCCGCCAGGCGCTGGTTGTCGATCCTGTAATAGTTGTGGTTGGCAACCTGCATCACGGCGCGCAGCCCGTCGACGATTTCCCATTCGAGGTTGAAATTGGCCGTCATGCGGCGTGCCGTGTAGTTGCTCGTATAGTAACGGTCGAACCATGCGGCCGAGATGGTCGTGTTGTTGGTTCCCTGGGCGGGCGTGCCGTCATCCAGGTAGTCGCGGTGCGTGGCGGGCATGAACATGCCGCGGCCCACGGTCGTCCAGTAGGTGGCGATACCCGACGAGGGGAGCGTGTTGCCCTTCGTTTCCGAGTAGTCGAATACGGTCGTCGCCTTCAGGTTCCTGAGTATCTTGAACGAGGTGTTGCCGTGGAAGGTGAAACGCGAGAAATCGGTGTTGATGCCGATGCCGCCGTCCTTCGTGTAGCCGGCCGACGCGGCATACTGCACCTTGTCGTTGCCGCCGTTCACGCCGACGTAGTAGTTCATCCAGTACGAGTCGTCGAACCATTGCTTCTGCTGGTCGTTGTCCTGGTAGGCGATCAGTTTCGAGTGGTCGATGGGGTCGACCATCACCTTCCAGCCTGCGGGGACGTCGGCCGGCGTATCCACGAATTTGGGCGTCCACACCGAATTGTCGCCGTTGCCGATACCGGCGGAGTTGGCGCCCGTCAGGATGCCCGAGCCGTAGGCGTAGGTCGAAGGGTATTCGTTCAGCATCGTGCGCATCGTGCGCAGGTAGTCGCCGCCGTCCATCAGGTCGAACCTCACGGCGGGCGAAGTCCATGCGGCCTGCGCCTCGAATGTCACCTGCGGGCCCCGTGCCATGCTGCCCTTCTTGGTCGTGATGAGGATTACGCCGTTCGAGGCGCGGGCACCGTAGATACCCGCCGAAGCGGCGTCCTTCAGCACCTCGATCGACTCGATGTCGTTGGGGTTCAGGCCGGTCATTTCACGGTTCACGCCGTCGATGATGATGATCGGGGCGTTCGACTGGTTGATCGACGAACCGCCGCGAATCAGGAACACGGGGTCGGAACCCGGCTGGTTGTCGGCCGACGATACGCGCACGCCGCCGACACGTCCCTTCAGGGCATCGCCGATGGAGTTGACCGGGGCGCCGGCGAGTTTCTCGCCGTCCACCTTCGAAACTGCGGCCGTGATCGTGCGGCGCGACTGCGTGCCGTAACCGATCACCACCACGTCGTCCACCATCAGCGCATCCTCTTCGAGCCTAACGTCGATCACCGAGCGGGTGCCTACGGGCACCTCCTGTTTCTTGTAGCCTATGAAGCTGAATTCGAGCGTCGCATCGGGGCCCGCCTGGATCGAATAGCGGCCGTCGGCCCCGGATGTCGCGCCGGTTGCGGTTCCCTTCACGATGACGGTGGCGCCGATCACCGGTTCGCCCTTCGCATCCCTGACCGCACCCGTTACGAGGTTGCCCTGCGCCTGCGCGTCCATCCCGCACAGCACCAGAGCAATTATACATACACTTTTCAAAAGTGTCGTAAGGACTCTTTTCATAATAGGTTTCTTTCAGTTAAGTAATTAATGATTTGCCGGGCTATTTTTCCCCGAAGGTGATGCCCGACGACGAGCCCCCGTCCTGGAAGCCGACCGCCAGTTCCGCATAGTTCGTCCCGGTGAGTGCCGTGCCGTTCACCGAACCGCCTGCGGCGCTGTCCTCCACGCTGTGCTTGTTCCAGCCCACGAGTGCCCCCGCATGCAGCGCGCATGCCACCGCGCCGAAATTCCTGCATCCGGACACGGCGCCCACGTCGTTGCGCCCGATGATGCCCCCGGCCGCCAGCAGCGCCGAAGTGCCCTCGACGGTGGCCTGTACCGCACCGTTGTTGACGTTGCCCGTGACGGCCGACTTGTCCTTGGTATTGTAGTCGTAGCCCACGATGCCGCCCGCATAGGAGCTCTTGCCCGCCTGGGCATTGTGCATCCAGACCGCACCGTCGTTGGTGTTGTTGGTCGCATGGCCCGACTTGATGATGCCCGCGATGCCTCCGGCGCCGATATTGGCGTTGCTGGAATTTACCGTCGCCGAGACCTTGCCGCTGTTCGTGCAGCCGTTGGTCACCGCCGTGCCGTCCGTGCCGTCGTAGAAACCCACGATGCCGCCTGCGGCCTCCCAGTTGTTGGCCGTCGCCGTATAGGCCAGGGTGATGTCGCCGCTGTTCGAACAGTCGTCTATCGTGCTGGCGTTGTGCGTACCGACGATACCGCCGATGCGGGTCACCTGCAGTTTGTCGGAGCTGACGGCCGCCCTGTTGGCACACCCCGTGACCTTCGCCCCGCTGTACGTCTGCCCCGCGATGCCGCCGATGCAGAGGTAACCCGCGCCTGCGGCATTGGCCTGCACGAATTTCACCTCGGCTTCGTTCGTGCAATCCCGGATCGCCGCCGCATAGTTCACGCCCGCGATCCCGCCGATGAAGCAGTTGCCGTTCATGTTCGAGACGACGGTGCCTTTGTTGGTGCAGTTGTCGATCACCAGCGTCGGGCAGCTGTCCACGATGTAGGCGACGATGCCGCCGATGCGGTGGGCTGCCGACGCGCCCGCGTTGTCAAACCGGATCTCGCCCGCATTGGTGCAGTTGCTGATGGTCGTATTGACCGCGGTCTTCATCACCGAGGCCGTAATTCCCGCCACGGCGTTGCCCAGCCCGAGCGAAGTCATCACCGGGCCGTGGTTGTGGCATCCGTCCAGCGTGATCGCCCCGGCCGCGTCGCCCGAGCCGTCGACGATGCCCGCGATACCGGCCACATAGCTCGCCACGCCCGCCGTCGCCACGTTGCTCACCGCGCCGTAGTTCCTGCAGCCGCTCATCTTCCCGTTATACAGGCTGCCGACGATGCCGCCCGTGCGCGACTTGCATCGGGAATCCGCCGTGACGGTCACGGGTACGAAGCTGGTCACGCCGGTGAGCGTATTGTTCGATTGTGCGACGATGCCCGCATAACACCACGTATCGGTGTCGGCGCTGTATTTGAGCTCGATGCGGCTCGTCCCGTCATAGGAGGTGCCGTCCTTCGACCCGAAAACCACATCCGAGATCGCCCCCTTGGCATAGGCGAAGAACCCGGCATAACGCCCGTCGGCCGATACGTTGATATTGTAGATACGGTGG
>ERZ831634.2677-NODE-2677-length-14952-cov-4.973417_pt1 | contig 14952 bp, 9 predicted proteins | sample MGYA00519953_ERZ831634 | MGnify/ENA primary metagenome ERZ831634 (study PRJEB31850, sample SAMEA3708718) | human gut metagenome | biome: human gut; feature: human-associated habitat; material: faeces | place: China | collected 2014 ... | reverse complement strand
TTATTATCGCCATCACTCCGAAGTTCTCAAAGAAAATTCCCGGCTCGCTGATTGCTATTATTGTAGTGACAGTGGTCGTCTATCTGATGAAGACTTATGGCGGAATAGATTGCATTCCGACCATCGGTGACCGTTTCACCATTAAGTCAGAATTGCCGGATGCCGTTGTACCGGCTTTGGATTGGGAAGCTATCAAAAATCTGTTTCCGGTAGCTATCACTATTGCAGTGCTGGGAGCTATCGAATCACTCTTGTCTGCCACCGTAGCCGATGGTGTGATAGGCGACCGTCATGATTCCAACACGGAACTAATCGCACAGGGTGCGGCAAATATCGTAGCGCCATTATTCGGAGGTATCCCCGCTACCGGAGCTATTGCCCGTACGATGACGAATATCAACAATGGAGGTAAGACACCGATTGCAGGTGTTATCCATGCGATTATCCTTCTTCTGATTCTTCTTTTCCTGATGCCCCTTGCACAGTATATTCCGATGGCTTGCCTTGCCGGAGTACTGGTCATCGTATCTTATAATATGAGCGGCTGGCGCGTCTTCAAGGCTTTACTGAAGAATCCGAAGTCCGATGTCACCGTACTGCTGATCACTTTCTTCCTGACTGTTATCTTCGACTTGACAGTTGCCATCGAAGTAGGACTGATCATCGCCTGCGTACTCTTCATGAAACGTGTCATGGAAACTACTGAAATCTCCGTCATTACGGATGAGATCGACCCGAATAAAGAATCGGATATCGCCGTCAATGAAGAAAACATCATGATTCCTAAAGGAGTGGAAGTATATGAGATCAACGGCCCTTACTTCTTCGGTATCGCTACAAAGTTCGAAGAAACGATGGCGCAACTGGGAGACCGTCCGAATGTGCGCATCATCCGTATGCGTAAAGTTCCGTTCATCGACTCCACAGGTATTCATAATCTGACTACACTTTGCGAAATGTCGCAGAAAGAAAAGATTACCGTCATTCTTTCCGGAGTCAATGAGAAAGTATATAAGGTGTTGGAGAAATCCGGATTCTATGAATTGCTGGGAAAAGAAAATATCTGCCCGAACTTCAAGGTAGCGCTGGACAGAGCGGAAGAAGTCATGAAATAAAGAGATTCCAACATAAAGAAAGAGCCATTTTAATCCCGAAAAGCAGGAGATAAAATGGCTCTTTTTTATTTTAAGAGAGGGATTACCACTCCACTAAACTTTTAAAAACAAGCCACGTTTATACATCATTCTCAACAGGAAGAAAAGAATAAGATAGTTAGCAAAAGTAAGCCATACGGGATAATAATCTCCCATGTATTGTTTCAGTCCGTAACTGACTGAATCAGCAATGCAACGGAAGTTCACCACTTCGCCCAACAGATAAGCCGTGATGGAATTCATACCATACACTTTCAGCCAGTTCAACCCGCGGCTGTGTCCTTTATAGTCAATCCAATAATAAAATAATGCCATCAACAGAAAGCAATAACCACCGGATAGTAATGTCATACTACCTGTCCACAAACGCTTAATGATGGGCATCTGCAAACTCCAAAGCATCGCCAGCCCTACTAAAAGCACACCAATGACCGACAGAGTCTGTACCACCTTTTTACGGTTCGCTTTCCCTTCTTTCATAATCTTTCCGGCAAAAGCTCCGAGCATGACAGTCACTCCGAATGTCAGACTGCTCCATATCCATGTGTAATTGTAATAAGGTGAAAAGCTCCACGTTCCGTCCTCATTCCAGAAAACACCATCTCTGAAACGACCTAAGACACATCTATCCACCTGTTCGGCAAAGTTTCCAGCCGGTGTGAAGTCACCCAAAAATGTCATGGGAATCCAGTATATGAAAAGCAACAATAAAGTAATTCCTATCTGCCACCTGAATGAAAAATGTAACTGAATGACTGCCGCAATAAAATAGCCGACAGCAATAGACTGCAAAGTATTTGAATAGAGATAAATATGACTGCTGTCCAGTCCAAGCAGATTTCCCTGAACAATCATTCCGAAAATAAACAGCAGAAACACCCGCCTCAGAATCCTCCGATAGACGGGCCAGTAACTGCCGGACATACCGACGTACTTTGACAGTGAAAACGGCATCGAAGCGCCTGTCATAAACAGAAACAACGGCATCACAAGATCCCAGAAACGGAATCCCTCCCACACTTCATGATCAAACTGATAAAGGATATCGTTGAGAAACGGCAAGTTCAACTGTCGTGCCAATGCCGCAAACACCGGCTGAAAGAAGACAAGAAGAAATAGATCAAAACCTCGAAGAATATCCAAAGAAGCAAGTCTGGATGTGTTATTCTCTGATAATTTACTCATAGTATTAACAAATTCATATTATTATTCAGTTATTGTCTCATCAAAAACATATTCTGTAAAGCGTCTTAATACAAATATATTCAAAACTTCTTTCCCCTGCAAGTACATCGGAAAGGAAATGAATCATTGGAAGAGAAGCGAAGTTAGAGTAAATCGACCAAAATCTGTCAGAGAATGACTAAATAGTATTATTCCATATTCAAATTAGGTTGTAATTTTGCCCTAGACCTAAGTGAAGTATTTGTCAAATCCTAATTAATAAAACAATAGTATGAAAAAACATTTTCTGATTTTTACAATCTCTCTTTTATTTTTCTCGCTTGCACAAGGCAAAGTGAAGCTCCCTGCCATGATGGGAGATCATATGGTACTCCAACAAAACAGTTCCGTTAAGCTGTGGGGATGGGCAGACGGCAAAAAGGTGACTGTCACCACCTCTTGGAATAACCGTACTTATAAGGTATCGACAGACGATGAGGGAGCATGGCTGGTCAAAGTGGACACTCCTGCCGGAAGTTTTACTCCTTATTCTATTACCATCAGTGACGGAACCCGGGTCACGCTATCGGATATATTAATAGGAGAAGTATGGATATGCTCCGGTCAGTCTAACATGGAAATGACCATGAAAGGAAACATGGGACAACCCATCGACCATTCGCTGGAAACTCTTCTGAACGCAGGCAACTACCGCGACCGTATCCGTTTTATCACTGTCCCCCGAACCAAAGGAGTGAAAGAACGGACAGACTTTGAAGGAGCGAAATGGGAAGTTTCTTCGCCCGAAACAACTATGGATTGCAGTGCCGCAGGTTACTTCTTTGCCCGACAACTGACGGAAACGCTTCATCTCCCCGTAGGACTGGTCATCAACAGCTGGGGAGGTTCACGAATCGAGGCATGGATGACAGAAGAAACGCTCGCCTCCGTGGAAGGCGCAAATATAGAGGCCGCCAAAAATCCAAAGTTAGATACGAATAGCCGACTGCAATGTCTGTATAATATCATGTTACTGCCTGTGAAAAACTTTACGGCACGCGGATTTCTATGGTATCAGGGAGAGTCGAATCTATTCAACTATCAGATCTATGCTCCGATGATGACCGCAATGGTCCAGCTTTGGAGAAATGTATGGGAAGCACCGGATATGCCTTTTTATTATGTCCAGATTGCTCCGCACAAATATGGAAACAGCCGGAATATAAATTCCGCCTTATTGCAGGAAGCACAAATGAAAGCATTACAGACAATCCCCAACTCCGGAATGATTCCTACGATAGATGTCGGCGACGAGTTCTGCATTCATCCTCCTCAGAAAAATGTAGTAGGACTCCGGCTGGCCAATCTCGCACTGACTAAAACATACGGTCTCCATAAATTTCCATCTACCGGACCAATGATGACAAAGGTGGAATATTCCAAGAACAAAGCGATCGTCACGCTCGACAATGCTCCTTCCGGACTGGCACCGGGCAACTGTGAATTGGAAGGTTTCGAGATTGCAGGAGCCGACAAGAAGTTCTATCCGGCAAAAGCACGGATTGCAGGTCGCCCAAGAAATGTGGAAGTATGGAGTGATCAGGTCGCCCAACCGGTAGCCGTACGGTATGCTTTCCGCAATTATGTAGGAAACATCACTTTACGCAATACATTAGGGATCGCTGCTTTCCCGTTCCGGACAGATACATGGGATGATGTAAAGTAAGAGCTGATTAGCCTGTGTGCAGGGTATATATGTCCTGCGTACAGGAGCTATATATCCAACGCGCAGGAGCTATATATCCAATATATTGGGCATATAGCTCCTGTATATTGAATAATAGTCCTTTTTCAATACACTATATTTTATTCATTCCTGCACAGCTTTGAATCATTTCCTGCGTGTAATGAGCTAAACAGTACAAGAATAGACTAATACTGATTAACACATATCTGCCTCTTATCTTTAATAAATCTATCTCCAAGTTATGCATAAAACTATTCGTCTGACAGTTGTTGAACTTTCGTCTAACAACTGTCAGATGAAAGTTCAACAACTGTTAGACGAATAGGCTCAAGTATAACGAGTACTAGTTCTTTGCATACACAGTATTAAGTCTTAGTAAAGGAAGTGATCTGCAGGCTAGTATTTACTTTATTATTATCAACGAAATTATAAAACAAAATTATTTGTTTTATAAATAATTATCGCTACTTTTGTCTCATGCTTACTTTCATGCGTAGAAAGAGGCTTTTAAATTTTGTATTGAGAACGGTTATTTATTGCATTCATATATAAAATCGGCTAATTTTATCCACGAGTGACAATGAGTGACGGGTCTCGCGCACAATCGTATATATACTTTGTTATATACCAATTGGGCGTGGGACTATCACTTTTGTCGTGGAGGGGTCTAGCCGATACCTATATATGGCATAAGTAGATAGTTTCCACGTCCTCTTCTTTTATAAACCGCGCACCAACAGGAAACTGATGCGGCAACATAACAAAACATGCAATCAGATTTTAAAAAAGACATTATTCAGTTAATGCAATCTACTAAACTCCTTCACTCTCGACTCTCCGAGTTATCGGAAGAAGAAAAAGGAATTGCTTATGAACTGTTGAACCGTTTGGCCGACGGAGCCGTCGATGAAAACTACACCATGCTGGACTATATGCAGATGGCACGCCTTTATTACAATCTTGGAGAATTAAGTAACAATTTATTTGGAGAGCAAGATAACCCACATTATAAAAAAGCCATTTACTATTTAGAGAAAGGAGGCATTGACCTGAGTGGCTGGAACTAATCAGTTTACGTACAATAGAATAAAGATTACTATCTAATAGAATGATTCTCACTTCATAAAAAGAGTATTCAAATGAAGAAATCCCTAACCAGATTAAATATGGAGGTAGCAGACTGAAGGACTGCTTGTGAAAGTAATCCTTCCCGTCTGTCTCCCAAAGAGGATGCCAATAGTTCCCCACAGGCATCCTCTTTTGTTATATATCAATGATTTACACGAAATACATTCTAGAATGAATGCATCCTCAGTTGCTTATCAACCAACATTCCGTCTTTCAGATTCAGATCAAACTTCACTTTACGTTTCGCTTTCAATTTCAGAATAAAGAGTTCTTCCGAACCTTCCAAAGCCTCCTGTTTTCCCATATTGACGAAAGTAGGATAGAGGGATTTCACACCATTCGTATGCAGGCGGTCATAAGTCAGATTTTCCATTGCTTTCATATTCAGCGGTTCCACGCCTACAAATTCATAGTCGCTCTGATCATAAGGCAAAGCAAAGCTAAGTGCATTAACCGAACGCAGATCATTACCCTTCACACGGATTTCAACGATTTCGTCCTTTTGATACTGCTTCTTCGGAGTGCTGATGGACAGAGAGCCGGATACTTTCTCCGTAGCTTCCCTGTCGACACCGCCGTCGAGCTGAGTGGCTACGACAGAAATATCATAAGCATCTATCAAGTCATTCATGTTGATATCGCCTTTGCTGATGTAACCTTCAAAGTCTGAATCACCACGACGCAATCCGGTATAGTTCATATAAGAAGTCAGGTCATTGCGGTCGATCTTGCCATCATTGTTGATGTCGCCTTGCAGGTAACTTGCCGTTCCCGGTACTTTGAATACGTAGATCTCACGACCGGAACCGTAGTTTCCTACACCTGCCGTAACGTTCAGTTTGATGTAACGTGCATTTGGACGCTCTGTGAAAGTAAATACTTTTACATCACCGTTCCGCTGCCATTCGAATGCTCCGGCTTCCGTCCAGTTTTCTTTGTCCATACTGTAAGATACCGTTCCTTTCAGCAGTGTACCGTTGCCGGCATCCGCACGGGGCAGATAATGGAACTTATCCAGTTGGTTAACTGTTTTGAGGTCGATAATCAAATCTAATGGTATGGAGTTAACGCTATACTTCGTGTGCCATGTATCTCCCGATTCGGAGAAGTTGAACAATCGGTCTACACCGAATCCTCCCTGCGAAGCGGCAGTCGATTCGCCTTCAATGCCACGAATAGCAAATTCCAGCGGATTAGTCTTCGTTTTCACCTGAATCTCTGCCCATTCAGAAACACCGTCTTTGTTGACAGCACGCACTTTGAATGCGTAAGGAGTATCCGCTTTCAAGTCTTCAAACAGTAAGTGAGTATCCCGGATAGTCGTATAAAGCATTCCGTTAAATTCAATCTCATAGTAATCGGCATTGGGTACTTTGTCCCAAGTCGGTTGCAGGGTATATGCTTCTCTGTTCTGCTCGCTTACCTGAGCGTTTTGCGGTGCAGACAGGGTTCCGGTGCTTACCAAGTTCCGGTCGGCCGGTTCAAAGCGGAAACCTTCCACGTCCAGTTCGATACGATTGGCGGTGATGTCGGTGCTGCCCAGTTTGATGTGCAACAGCGGATTCTTTGTGATAACCACTTTCTCAAATTCACTTCCTTTGGTTGCAAACTTATTCAGATTGGGGGTTTCTTCGTACCAGAATACGTTTTCTCCATTCAGAAGTTCCGCTGCCGTGCTTACTTCCGTCAGTTTTACTTTCTTGTTGTTGATTCTTGCAGTCAGTTTCTTTGGTTTCTCCGTGACGTTGATGCGCAGTTCCGTCTTTTTATCTTTTACAAAACCATCGAAACTTCCGGCTGTGGGATGAATGGTGATAGTCACACGGTTCTTTGCGTCTACGTTCGATTCGATCAGAGTAGATACCGATTTCTCCTGACGGTAGGCTTCCGTCACACCGTCGTCGTCATATTCTACGGTTGCAGTATGGCGGTTCGGATAAAATTCATAAATGCGAAGTGAGGGGTCTATTTCGCTGACATTATTGTTAGGTTGTGTCATCGGAATAATAGCGCCGTTTTTTACAAATACGGGTAACTTCCAGACCGGAGTATCGAAGTTGCTGAGAATACGGTTGCCTTCGTATTTCTCTCCGCTGAAATAGTCTATCCAAGTGCCTTCGGGCAGATAAATTCCATTGCGGATATCATTGCCTTCTTTATCAGCCTTCGTATTCTGATAGACAGGGGCTACGAGAAAGTCGGTACCATACATATATTGGTAGCGGGTAGCCGTTCCGTAGGTATATTCATTCGGATAGTCGAGGAACATGGCACGGATGAGAGGCATACCATCGACCGCTTCACGGGCAAAGCTATACGTGTAAGGCATCAGTTCCGATTTCAGTTTGAGATACATACGGTTAATGGATGTAGCTGGTTCGCCTAAAGCATGGGGGTACTTTTCGTTGGCGCCCCAGCCATCCATATTCAACTGCATGGGGGTAAATGTTTTCCATTGGAAATCACGTATATTGACTGCCGCATTCTTTCCACCAAAGATTCCGTCCATATCCGAGCAGATATTCGGCTGGCCGGACAGACCGGAACCTATATAAGTAGGGATATGAAAACGGATATATTCCCATTCGCCTCCGGTCTGGTCGCCCGACCAGATGCCGGCATAGCGCTGTGTGCCTGCCCATCCGTCCAATGAAATGATAAAGGGACGGGCATCATTGCCATAATAAGGCATAATATGTCCTACGTCCGCCACTCCGTTCAATCCGAAGGAATAGCCGGCTCCTACCCATGCCACATCGGTTTTGAGTACACGCACACCGGCATCACGGACTTCTTTCACGATATCACGCTGCAACAAGGCACTTACACCCTCCTTCGGGTGCAGGTCCGACTGTGTCCAGAGGCCTATTTCCACACCGTTCTTACGGGCGTAGTCTCCCAGGCTTTTCAGATTGGCGATGTTGCCGTCCAGTGTTTCCGTCTGTCCGTATCCGGCTCCGTAACCGTCGTTCGGAAGTAACCATCCGAGAGGCATATCATGATTCTTGTAACGGTCGATAACGGCACGTGCCGAGAACTGGTAATTATTCTTTTCGCCATTCAGAGACTCTTTGATACCGCCATTGTCTTTTTGGCTTTCTTTATATCGCTTTCCGTCTTCAAAGAGGATTCCTTTCTCGTCTTCCTTCCAGTAGTCACGATTGTAGGCATTAAGATGCCCTTCGTAAAAACCGAATTTGGGCAACAAAACGGGGTTTCCCGTCAACTGATAGAAATCATTCAACAGGGAAACGGCTCCGTCGTTGACCATATAGAAAATATCAAGGTAAGAAGAATTGTGAGACAGTTTCACTATGTTTTTCTCTGTTGCTCCAAAATCGTATTCACCTTTCCGGAAAGTGTACCACATCATTCCGTAACCATTGGTAGACCAGTAGAAAGGGGCAGGGGAGGCCACTCCGCCATCCGTCCAGCTATTCTGATTTTCGATGGCAATGACTTTGCCTTTATGAGAAAAACGTCCGTTTTGCACACCGCCTCCGTAGAAGTATTCTTCGGGATTCTCCTTCAAGGTTACGGTCACTTCTTTAGGACCGAATATCACCGGAGCGACTTCTTCGATCACACATTTGCCGGTCAACGGATTAAAGACTTTCATCAGTCCGGTCTGCTTATTCAGTTCAATCCGTACTTGGGCGGTAGTGAGGGTTATATAACCCTCTTTCTCATCCACCGACAGTCCGGAAACTTTGCGTCGGGGCTGGTCTACAAGTATCTGCGCTTCAGGTTTCGCTTCGGGGTCACGGATAATGCCTCCGGAATTGTCCTGAAAGACACGGAAAATATTCTCTCCGTAAAAGTCGATAGTCATCCGTTGCTGGTTCGCAAACAGTACATCAACCGTCGTCGGGTTTATTTTTTCTGCACGAAGGATTCCCGAAGTTTGTTCCTGATGGACGGATGCCGAAGAAACGTCACTCTGATCCGATGCTGCGGATGCCTGTATGGAAGAAAGGGAAATCGGACATAAGAATAAAATGGCGGTAATACGCCTGAGATGTCGTAAAGAGATGGGGGTTTCTTTTTTCATGTTTTTATTTATTTGGTATTAGAAATTAAGACTGTTAATGTCAGATTGTAAAATTACTCGTTTGGTAATAAATACACTTCATCTTTGGGTTACCCTAAATCAGAAGCTGTTTTATTATTATTTATTCACAAATTCCATAGGGATAAGCGGAGGTCAATAGCGTGTCACCTTATTTTTTAAATCTAATCCGATATTCTTGTATCGCCAATGTATCCCTGACTCCTAACGTACTTATAACTTCAGGATTGAATTCATTAAAAGCTTTGCCTCCCATTAGCGAATAAGAATAATCTGTATATTCCGATATCTTGTACAACAAATAGCATAATTCAATATCTTGATAAGAACCATAGGCCACACGTATTTCTTTTGTCCAATACCTCCCATTCGGAATGGAAAGCGGCGGATCATACTTCATAGGATATTTCATCATTCGAAAACATATCGAATTAACATCACCTTCAAATAGAAAACCTGGACGAGAAGAAAATAAAAACTGTTTGCCATTCTTTTCTACATCATAAACAAATGGATCATCTTTAAATCTCACACTATCTTCCGAACAAAAACAAATAGGTGTCAACGAATTCTTTATATCCATATTATCCGGAATACCCGGTAGAACAACATTAGAACTATATGCAAATTGCATTATTTTATCCGTATCATAAATTTCCTCTTTGTTCGTAAACATTCTGATATTGGAAACTTTCACTACTTCACTTCCATATAAGGTTATAGGGAACTCTATTTCTTCTTCTTTTTCGCATGAAATACATATTAAAGACAAACTCCCTATACTTAATAGCAATAAAAATTTCCAATTCTTCATTTGAGTATATTTTGAAAGTGTTTTTCGGTATTCTATTTACTAATCAATATCTTATCCATCAATAGGACGCTGTTGCCGGAATTCCCGTTCGCTTTATCAATTCTACAATCCGGTCCAGTTCTTCATGAGTGGCTTTCTGCAGGTCATGGTCGGGAGTCTCCCTGTCAATCGTATAGATCATCACTTGACTGGGAGCGATCTCCTTGACTGCTTCCAGCCACGGGAGCACAAACTCATCGGATGTATTATTCATATCTTTCCCAAGGTAACTACCTTTCAGAAACATAGTCTGAATAATACAATTTCCTTTGAATTCTTTCATCTTTTCGATGATCTTCCTTACGGAATATTTCCCGTTGGGACGATCCAGGAGATGAATGTATTCTTCGTTCACCGTATCCAGCTTCAGGATATTATTATCTATCTTGTTCAATGCATCGAATACTGCAGGACGGTCAATGAAGGTAGAATTGCTCAATACACTTACTTTTGCATTCGGGAAATAATGGTCACGAAGTGCCAGTGTATCTTCTATGATTTCCGGAAAATGAGGGTGGGCAGTCGGTTCACCGTTTCCGGCAAATGTGAGTACATCAGGGGCGGGACCGTTCTTCTGCATATCTTTCAGCTTTTCTTCCAGGGCGATGCGCACTTCTTCACGAGTGGGCAGATGCTTCTTCGGACGATGGTCGGCATTGAAGCCGCATTCACAATAAATGCAGTCGAACGAGCAGACTTTGCCGTCTTCCGGCAATAAGTTGATTCCCAAAGACACACCCAAGCGGCGGGAATGAACAGGGCCGAAGATGGGTGAAGGAAAAATAATAGTCATCTTTTTATTAATTGTTTTAATATGAGTTCAATATCAATACGAACGTTTATCACATCAAACTCACATTATTTTATCATTTACTATTTCATAATATCCAGAGGCAAAGATACTTTAAAACTTAATACGGAGTTGCATTTGTACGTCAGCTTTTTTATTTCCAAGGATTAAATCATTGCCGGAACCTATTTCATTCCGGTCGAGATAAACGGTTTCTCCGAATTTAGTTATAAACATCCAATGTTCATTCGGTTCATATCTCAGACGAACGGCACAGCGAAATCCACGGCCTTGAAAGGAGGGAGTGTAAAATGTATAAAGCAATCCCTTCTCTGATACATATACCCGCGAATCATAGTCGTCTGTAGAAAAATAACTGCCTTGAACGTCAGCAAACAGCCTGGTCCAAGGCAGTTGGGAGGACATCATTTGTGTAACTTGATATCCTTTACTAGCAGCCCTGTCTTGAGAATGAAAATGGTTGTAATCTAAAGTTGTACGACAGCTAAACACATCTCCATAAAAATAGTTCAAACGATATCGAAGTTGGTGATGAAAAATAGGAAGCGTTAGGTTTTCTTTGCTACCTGTCAAGTCACGCTCTTTCTGTTTATAACGATATTTCAAGTACATTGTCAGATTACTGTGCGGAGTAAACGTAGCCTGAAGCAATCCGTCCATACCTCGGGAAGGTTTACTGATCCGGTATTTCTTCCACGGGAAAGAAAACAGATCGAAGGAAGCAAGGATGTGCCAATGGCGGAAAGGGGAAGTTTCCAACCCCAGATAATATCCCTGTTCGTTTTGAACCGCACTTCCTTCTCCAAAAGAATGGGCGAACATAGCCCAATAATTATATGAGTAGTATCGTTGTACGATCATCAACTGAGTTCCTTCCACCGGTGAATACTGAAGACGGTTCAAAGTAGCACTGCCTTGTTTTCCCATAGCCGTCTCTCCTTGGAAAGAAAAGCGATGCCAGCGGTAGGCATAGTCTATTCCTAAATTGTAGAACTGATTTCCATGAATGTTATATTGGGAATAACCTGTTAATTGCAGTTCATAAGGTCGGTTGAAAACATAGTAAATACCGGTGATACCCAGCCGGATACGGTTCTGTTGATAACTCACGTTTCCACCAGTCAGCTGCATGGTGAATACGTTCTTCTTATCGGCTTCTTTCTGACTGCGGTGTAGTCCGGTTTTGTAGATAGAAGTTATTTCGCCATCGGTCAGCACACCGTCCAGCGAACGGTGTGAGTAAAAGCCGGATATACTCCATTGCTTTGTAATGCTTAAGGTTGCCGCCGCTCCCCGAAAATAATTAGTTTCGTCAGTAGAAGAATGTTTCCTGATTCCTCCGCTGCGGGTGTTGAAAGAAGAAGCATATACGGTCTTTCCCAGTAAGTAATCCGTGCTGATCACCAATCCCTGTCCGAAACTTAACCGATAGTTACCAACAGCCAATGTTTTTAACCGCCCACAATCTTTGAGTAAGAGATAAAAAGAATAATAATCATACCCTTGACGATTGTGCAGAGCAAAGAAAGGTTCTCCGGCATCCTTCTCCGCAACGAAACCTGCATAGAGCTGGTCGCGATAACGGAAAGCATACTTAACAGAGTTATAAACAGAAGGTCCCAAATAGGTATGTTCATAACCTTTTCGCTTGTAAAACGGTATATCCATGCGAGTTATCACTTCATTCTTTCCATACTTCATTGCGCTTTTCAACATAGTTTTCCACCGAAAAGACGACTCATTGTTAATAGCTTTGATACATACGAAAGGCAATAGATACTGAATAGTCTGCCTGTCCATATCCTCTATCAACTGAAGTTCATAAAGAGTTTTCATCTGCCCATGCACGTATATATAGGCTAGCAGATGTTCAATCTGAATATCACTGAGAAAAGGAAATTGTTCCAGTTGTTGACGGGTAGCCCGGTTTAAATCTACAGGTTCGTGAAGGCGGACGGACAGTTCTTCCAGTTCATTCTCCCAATTGGGTTCATTAACAGCATTATCAACACTATTATTAACAGATAAATCTTCAAAAATATCTTCTATAAGACTTTGAGAAGGGTTTTGAGCACTACAAGCAGGAATAATGAACAGGCTGTTTATAATACTTATCAACCGAAATAGTTGAGTAGTTTTCATCAATAAATTATTTGTTTACACCTTGCGTTTTTTACAGACAAGGGCGCAAAGATACTTTAAATAGGTTAACGTCTAAAAGAAATGTCTGAATAATAAAATTTTAATTCTATTTTTGTAACGTGAAAAGGAGACTTAACATAGTAATAATGATGGCGTTTGCTATAGTCTGTTCATCGAAGATGCAGGCACAGGACAAGCAAAGCATCAACGGATACTTGGTTCCAATGTGTATCTACAACGGAGATACCATTCCATGTGTCCAGTTAAGGACTGTTTATATCTTCCGCCCTCTAAAATTCAAAAACGAAAAAGAACGGCTGGAATACTACCGGCTGGTACGTAACGTAAAAAAGGTATATCCTATCTCCAAAGAAATTAACCAGGCTATTATTGAAACTTACGAGTATCTTCAGACATTACCCAACGAGAAGGCTCGCCAAAAACATCTCAAACGGGTGGAAAAAGGACTGAAGGAACAATATACCGCACGGATGAAGAAACTCTCTTTTACACAAGGCAAACTCTTGATTAAATTGATAGACCGCCAAAGTAATTCCACCAGTTATGAACTGGTGAAAGCTTTTATGGGACCTTTCAAAGCAGGATTCTATCAGACATTTGCCGCACTGTTCGGTGCCAGTCTGAAAAAGGAATATGATCCGTTGGGAGAAGATAAACTGACGGAAAGAGTTGTGCTGCTGGTAGAGAACGGACAAATCTGATTCACCTTGTCATAAGGTTATCAACGTTGTTATTAACCATCATATTTCTATTAAATCCAATTCCACTATCACCATAGGAAAATTACCCCGCTTTATCTGACTTCTAAGGTATTAACAGTTGACCTGTCAGGTGTTAATAGTCTGCATGACAAGTATTAACAGTTGAGAAGTCAGCTATTAATAGCTGTGATGCCATCTGATAACAGCTTGAAACAGGATGGTTAATAAACACTGAATCAATCAGACTCAACCAAGAGTAAGTTGCTACAATATTCTTATCATCACACATAATTATGAACAGAAAAAAATAGTTGGTTAATAGCAAGTTAACTATGATATCAACCACTTATTAACTAATTATTAACCGACTGATTTTACACCGTCAACGCAGCTTTTTGAACAAATCCCAGATGACAATGCCCGTTGTTACAGACACGTTCAGAGAATGCTTGGTACCATATTGGGGAATCTCGATACAACCATCCGAATGATCAATCACTTCCTGTTGCACCCCTTTCACTTCATTTCCCATTACGATAGCGTACTTCTTCGTCTTGTCCAGTTCGAGTCGATCCAGCATAATGCTGCCTTCCGCCTGTTCTATCGAATAAACAATATATCCTTCTTTACGGAGGTTATCAACAGCATCAACAGCGTTATTAACATACTTCCAGTCAACAGTGAACTCTGCGCCCAAAGCCGTCTTATGCATTTCGGGGTGGGGAGGGGTGGCCGTTATTCCACACAGATAAATACACTCGATACGGAAAGCATCCGACGTGCGGAATACCGAACCTATATTATGCAGGCTACGAATATCATCCAGCACTACCACCAAAGGCAGTTTTTCTGCTTGTTTAAACTCTTCGGCACTGATACGGTTCAGCTCTGTTATTTTCAGTTTTCGCATACGTTGTTCATTTATTACGTTTCGGTTGCAAAGGTAGTTCTTTTCTGTTAACAGAGGTGTTGATAACGGTTTAAAACCTGTCAAAACAATCGGGAAAGAATTTGAAAAATAATTCTTGCATTATTCAAAAGAAGGTATAAGGGGCCTTCATTATGAACATTCCAAAAAACAAAGACAAAACTTTCTATGCAGACATCAACATATTTTTCAGCACTTATCTGCCTGTTTATATCCATAAAGTTTTTAACTTTG
>ERZ831634.2673-NODE-2673-length-14966-cov-70.680907_pt1 | contig 14966 bp, 12 predicted proteins | sample MGYA00519953_ERZ831634 | MGnify/ENA primary metagenome ERZ831634 (study PRJEB31850, sample SAMEA3708718) | human gut metagenome | biome: human gut; feature: human-associated habitat; material: faeces | place: China | collected 2014 ... | reverse complement strand
CCCGCAGCTTTTATCACTGGAGGGTGATAAGGGTGGCAGAAGTGTGGCAAAGAAGTATGACTGTGTATATGTGGATATTGCAGATGAGCGTGAGCTGATGGATATAGATACCTTATCAAATTCAAAACATACAGTGACATTATAAAAGCTATTATGAAAGAGCACTGTATCAGTGCATACCGAATGTATATTTTATTTAAATTCCCATATACTACCTCCAAAGCATGAATGTAAATGCAAAAAAGTAACCGGAGGACAATAAAGTGAAAATCACAGGATTGACCAGAAGAGTAGATTCCCTCGGCAGAATAGTCATACCAAAGGAGCTTCGCAGGATGCTGCATATAAAAGAGGGAAGCCCACTGGAAATATATATGGATGCGGACGAGACGATAGTGCTAAAGAAGTATTCGCAGGTGGGAAGCCTGAAAAATATATCACAGGCATATGCACAGAGCCTGTCAAAGGTAACCGGTGCCACGATATGTGTGGCAGACAGGGATGGGATAATAGCGGCAGCCGGCAAAAACCACAAAAAGTATATAGGCAAGGCTTTGTCCAAGGAGCTCGAAGACATTATGGATAAGAGAAAAAGTGCATTATACAGTAAAAAGGACGATAACCTGATACCGGTGGTAAAGGACGATAAAGCTGACTGTGAAGCGCAGGCAATAGCAGCAATAGTGCATGATGGTGATAGTGCGGGAGCCGTTATATTTTGTGTTTACGATGAAAAAGGCGATAAGCTTGAGATTGCCGAAAAGCTGGTGAGTGCAGCAGCAGAATTTCTGGCTGAACAGCTTGGCTAAAGACAGCGAAAAGCATTGAAAAAAGCATAGTGAAAAACTATTTACTTGACTATAACAGTGATAAAGATGTAAAATAGCTTGATAAAGGGAGCAATTAGCTTCCTTTTGTGCTATAAAGGTATAATAGAAAATTAAGCAATTATTAATTATCGGATGTAGAGGCATTGTAGTATAATAGACAGTACATATTGGATATAGTTGTCAATTATCTATAAAGTATGCCGATATACAATGGTATACCGATAGTTTGGAGGTAACATTTAGAGATGGCAAAACAGAAAAAGACAAAGAAGAAAAAGCAGCATCGCGTTTTCTGGTTTTTCATAAAGCTTCAGATTTTCCTGATGGTACTGATTCTCGGTGGATTATGCTTTTACTACTTTGGCGGCTATGCTGACAAGGTGGCGAAGCTTCACTCAGAGGCAGTAGAGCTCGTGCAGAAATCTGACAAAAACACATTTTTACCGGCGAGGACGAGTACACTCTACGATACAAACGGTGATGAGATATCCGAGACAGCCACTACCAAAAAGGCTGACTATGTGAAGTATGAGGATATACCGCAGAACTTCGTAAACTGCATGGTCAGTATCGAGGACAAGAAGTTCTATAAGCACAATGGTGTGGACCTAAAGGCAATAGTGCGTGCCGCAAAGTCAATTATAAAAAACAAGAGAATTACCCAGGGTGGCAGTACCATCACGATGCAGCTCGCCCGAAATATTTATCTGGATACGAACAAGAACTGGCAGCGAAAAGTCAAGGAAATGTTCATAGCGATGGCGCTTGAAAAGAAATATTCCAAGAACGATATTATGGAGTTCTACCTGAATAATGTCTATTTCATGAACGGATATTATGGTATTCAGGCAGCGTGCCATGGCTATTTTAACTGTGAGCTTTCGGATCTTGATTTGTCGCAGACTGCCTTTTTGTGTGCGATTCCGAACAGCCCGACATACTATGACCCGATAAACAACAAGGATCATACATTGACACGTCGCAATCTCATATTGAAAAATCTAAGGGAAGATGGCAAAATCACACAGCAGGAATATGAGGCCGCCATAAACGAGGAGATAACCCTCAACATGCCTGAGAAGGATGACACGGTCAAGTACAATTATGTGGATACCTATGCATATTACTGCGCTACGAGGGCGCTCATGGAGAATGAGGGCTTCAAGTTCAAGTATTACTTTGACTCAGACGATGAAGAAAAGGAGTATGATGCTTCATATGATGAGATGTATTCATATTGTCAGAAAAAGCTCTACTCAGACGGTTACAAGATTTATACATCAATTGATCTGACTATGCAGCAGCAGCTTCAGGATTCAATTGACCTGACGCTTTTGGACTTTACAGACACGACCGATGATGGCACATTTAAGCTGCAGAGTGCTGCAACCTGTATAGACAACGACACAGGCGAGGTGGTTGCAATAGTTGGTGGACGAAGCCAGGATGCGGTCAGTCATACGCTAAACCGTGCTTTCCAAAGCCATCGCCAGCCGGGAAGCTCAATCAAGCCGCTCATTGTGTATACACCATCATTTGAGCGTGGTAAGACACCGGATACCATCGTAAATGACCACAAGTTTGATGGAGGACCGTCTAACTCGGGTGATTCATATTACGGTGATGTGACTATCAGGTTTGCCGTTCAAAAGTCACTGAATACTGTAGCATGGCAGCTATATGATGAGCTCACGCCAAAGGTAGGCTTACAGTATCTCAAGGATATGAATTTTACCAATATTGTAAAGGATGACTATGTCACAGCAACAGCACTTGGAGGTTTTACAACTGGTGTATCCACACTGGAGATGGCATCTGCATATTCAACACTTGAGAACGATGGAATGTACAGGAATCCGACATGTATTAAGTCGATTGTAGATTCTGACAACAATATCATATATACATCATCGCAGAAGGATACCGTCATATATACAGAGACAGCATCGCGTATGATGACAGATGTCATGACAGATGTTATGAAATCAGGAACCGGACGTAGCGCTAATCTGGACAATGGCATGCCTTGCGCCGGCAAAACCGGAACCACAAACGATAAGAAGGATGGCTGGTTCTGTGGCTTTACCAGATACTACACCACATGTGTATGGGTAGGCTGCGATATGCCTGAGACAGTCAAAAAACTGACAGGAAGCTCTTACCCGGCAGAAATATGGAAGAACTACATGGATCAGATACATGCTGACCTTACACCAATAGATTTCCTGCCATATGCCCAAATATCGGATGATTATCAGGACAGCCAGGATACACCTGCCGATGACCAGACGCAGAATAATCCTACAGATCAGACTGTGACCACACCTGATGCAGGAACCACCACACCGGATAAGACAACAACAGACACGAATAAGACAGATGCTGCTGGTGGCAACACAGGTGGAAATACCGGAGACAATACAGACGGAACAACAGGCGGAAATACCGGAGAAAACACCGGTGGTAACACAGGCGGAAATGGTGGACAAAACACCGGTGGCAACACAGGCGGAAATACCGGAGAAAACAACGGTGGCAACACAGGTGGAAATAGTGGTAACACCGGTGGAAATAGTGGTAACACCGGTGGTAATACAGGTGGAAACACCGGGGACAGCACAGGTGGAGCTACCGGTGGTACCACCGGAGGCGGAGCAGCCCAGTAGATTTTTCTTTGCAGTGCTGTCGGGAGTTGTGTTTTTTGCAGCATACGCACCTGTCACGATAGGAAACAAGACGATAGATGCGCTCATATATTCAGTGACCTACAATGGTTCATACCTTGCTGCAGAAGGAATTATCACAATCATAGTGATATCAATCCCATCGGTTAAGAAGGCACTCGACTATGTGAAACAGATGGCGAACAGCCGGTAGATAATCTTTATCTAAACAATTAAATTATGTAAAAATGAGCAGAATAGGTAGAAATACTTGTCCTGCTCTTTTTAGTATTCGAAAAAAGTAAAATAAAACACTCGAAAAATATAAAATAAAACATTAGAAAAATACAAAACAAAACACTCGAAAAACATAAAATAACCTTGTATAATCTGTGAATTAAATGGTATAATAACCATGAAAGGAGCAGATATTTATGGAATATATAAGCAGAATTGTTGATGATGTGATAGATAGAAAAACAGAGGCATTTAATGCAGTGAGCATCACAGGACCAAAAGGATGTGGAAAGACAAGAACAGCAAGAGAACGATGTAAAACTGTTATTGAATTTCAGGATGAAGACAAGAGAGAGGGGTATCTTGCAGTAGCAGAAACTGCACCTAAGCTCTTTTTAAAGAATCCTAAGCCAATACTGTTTGACGAGTGGCAGGATGCCCCAAAGATATGGGGAACAATAAGAAAAGCGTGCGATGACAATCCGGAGAGTGTAGGAGAGTTTTATCTGACAGGCTCATCAAGTAAGAAGATTAATACACCCCATACAGGTACAGGACGAATAACAGAGGTTACGATGTACCCTATGACTTTGTTTGAGACAGGAGAATCAAACGGAAGCATATCGTTGTTTAAATTATTAGAAGATGAAGCATATGATATTGATGGACTTACCACAGATATAAAGCTTGAGGATTTGTTTTTTGCGGTCTGTAGAGGTGGATGGCCGAGATGCATGGCACTTTCAAAGGACAGTGCAAAGCTTGAAATAGCTAAGGATTATTATAGGCAGATTTATCAGAAGGACATATCAGCGATTGATGGAGTAAACAGAAATCCGGAATGGGCAAGGACACTGCTTTGGTCGTATGCCAGAAATATGGCTACTACAGCAAAACGCAAGAATATATTTTCAGATGTAAAAGCCACACAGAATGTTACAGATGTAACGCTTTCTTCATATATAGATGCTCTGGAGCTATTGTATGTTGTAAAGGATATAGATGCCTGGACACCGCATTTGCGTTCGAAAACAGCTATCAGAGCTGCCAAAAAGCATATATTTGTTGATCCCTCTATAGGATTGGCTGCGCTTGGTGTTAATCCGGACTATTTTATCAACGATTTGGATCTATTTGGGCATGTATTTGAAAATATGGTGCTTAGAGATTTACTTGTATTTGCTGAAAAGCACAATGCCAGAGTGATGCATTATACAGATGATATGGGCGTAGAAGCAGATGCAGTCTATCAGTTGGAGGACGGCCGTTATGCGCTTATTGAAATAAAAACCGGAGTGAACAAGATTCCGGAAGCGGAAAAATCCTTGCTGCGATTCAAGGATATTATCTTAAAATATAATGAGAAAGCATTGGAAAAAGAAAAACATCCACGTGATGTATATAAAGAACCATCGGCACTGATTGTGATTTGCGCAAATGCAACCATGGCATATACCGCGGAGTCAGGAGTTCGGGTTGTGCCGGTTGGGTGTTTGAGAGATTAATATAGAGCAGACTGTAAAATTGAGCTGACCACTCATAATTACAGTCTGTTTTTTATTGTATATTATTGTCACAGTGTAAGGGAGCAGGCGGGCAGAAAATTGCCCATCCAATGAGTTTGTACGAAGCTGCTTAGAGGCTGTTGGAATTGTAATAGGTACACAGCAGCGCACGTGCATGGAAGCACGGGCGAGGCGTTACCGCGCCAAGGACGGCGCGTAAAAGCCGGCTGCGTCGGGCATAGAAAACCTGACTTACAATTCTTACAGCCTCTTGGCTGCTGGTAGGAAACGTTTTGGATGGGTAATTTTCTGCCCGCCTGCTCCCGTACCATATAAAAATGAAAAATAAAAATACTTTGACTTGACAACTATTTTAAATGTGATATACTTTCACTGTCAAATGATTTGATGATGAAAATATTTGACATGCAAACTAGTGCAAATATACCAGCGCACAAAACCGAAAATAAACACAGAAAAAGGAGAACAGAAATATGTTGGAGAAAATCAAGGAAATCGTAGCAGATCAGTTAGGAATCGACGAGGATGATATCAAATTAGAGTCAAACTTCAAGGATGATCTTGAGGCAGATTCATTAGATCTTTTCGAGCTTGTAATGGCACTCGAGGAGGAGTACGGAGTAGAAATCCCTTCAGAGGATTTAGAGAAAATCGCAACAGTAAACGACATCATTGAGTATCTTAAGAACAAAGGTGTAGAGGCTTAAAAGACATGGAAACAAGAATAACAAAGCTTCTTGGAATCAAATATCCGGTCATTCAGGGTGGCATGGCATGGGTAGCAACCCATGAGCTTGCCAGCGCTGTGTCCAATGCAGGCGGACTTGGCATTATCGGAGCAGGCGGAGCCCCGGCTTCATGGGTAAAGGAGCAGATAGTCGCTGCAAAGAAGGAGACAGATAAGCCGTTCGGAGTCAACCTCATGCTTATGAATCCGGAGGCTGATGAGATAGCAAAAATCATCGCCGAGGAAAAGGTAAAGGTAGTCACCACCGGCGCAGGAAACCCTGCAAAGTACATGGATATGTGGAAAGAAGCAGGCGTCATCGTAATCCCTGTAGTTGCAAGTGTAGCACTCGCAAAGCTCATGGAGAGAGGCGGGGCAAGTGCAGTAATCGCCGAGGGAATGGAGTCAGGCGGACATATCGGAGCACAGACTACCATGACACTTGTGCCACAGGTTGTTGATGCAGTGAGCATCCCTGTTATTGCAGCAGGCGGAATTGCAGACAACAGAGGCTTCAATGCAGCATTTGCACTCGGTGCAGAGGCAGTCCAGATGGGCACACGCTTTGTCACCGCAAAAGAATCGATAGTACATGAAAACTATAAGCAGAAGGTCATTAAGGCCAAGGATATAGATTCCGAGGTTACAGGAATGAGCACAGGTCATCCGATCAGAGTGCTCAGAAACAAGATGACCAGACAATACCTCAAGCTGGAAAAGGAAGGAGCTCCATTTGAAGAGCTCGAAAAAATGACACTTGGCGCACTCAGAAAAGCCGTTGTAGACGGAGATACCGTATATGGCAGCGTCATGGCAGGTCAGAGCGCAGGCCTCGTAAAGAAAGAGGAAACCTGCAAAGAAATCATTGAGGATGTAGTGGGACTGAACAAATAGACAGTATTCACTTTTACATGCAAATTTAAGGATACCGGGCCGCCTGGAAAGCGTGGCTTACGGTATCCTGTCAGAAATAAGGAGAAACCGAAAATGGGTAAGAGAGTATTTATGTTTCCCGGACAGGGCTCACAGTACATAGGAATGGGTAAGGAGTTTTACGATACAATGCCAAATGCAAAGGCAGTAATCGACCTTGCCAGTGAACAGACAGGCTTGGATATTCCGGCATTATGCTTTGAGGAAAATGACAAGCTGAATATTACAGAGTACACACAGATATGTATGCTTGCAGTTGAGGCAGCTATATATCAGGCAATCATTGACAAAGGTATCACACCTGATGTCACAGCTGGATTAAGCCTTGGGGAATATGGTGCTCTCATCGCATCAGGAGCCATGACTATGGCAGATGCATTTGCAGTTGTCAGAAAAAGAGGAATCTACATGCAGGAGGCAGTTCCTACAGGTGGAGCCATGACAGCGGTTTTAGGACTTGATCCGCAGGTCATTGAGGATATCTGCAAAAAGACAGCAGATGAGACAAATTCAGTGGTATCGGTAGCCAACTATAACTGCCCGGGACAGATTGTTATCACAGGAGAAAAGGCAGCAGTAGATGCCGCCGCAGCAGCATGCAGCGAGGCAGGCGCCAAGAGATGCGTACCGCTCAAGGTCAGCGGACCTTTCCACTCAGCAATGCTTAAGGGTGCAGGCGAAAAGCTCGCAGATGCACTTGAGAGTGTAGAAATCCACGATATCAAGGTGCCATATATCACAAATGTCACAGCAGACTATGTGAAGTCACCGGCAGATGTCAAGGATTATCTGACAAAGCAGGTTTCATCGTCAGTACGCTGGCAGCAGACCATCGAGCGCTTTATCGCAGACGGTGCAGATGAGTTCGTGGAAATCGGACCGGGACGCTCACTCAGCGGATTTATGAGAAAGATAAATAGAGACGTAAAAGTCGTAAACATAGACAAACTGGAGGATTTTGAAAAGTATGTTAACAGGTAAAAATGCCCTGGTTACAGGCGCAAGCCGCGGAATTGGAAGACAGATAGCTCTTACACTTGCCGCAGCACACGCCTTTGTAATAGTAAATTATAACGGTTCAAAGGAAAAGGCAGATGCCGTTGTTGCAGAGATAAAGGCAGCAGGCGGTGATGCAGTTTCTTATCAGTGCAATGTATCTGATTTTGACGAGTGCCAGAATATGATAACAGCGCTCATCAAGGAGTACAAGCACATAGATATCCTCGTAAACAACGCAGGAATCACAAGAGACGGTCTCATCATGAAGATGAGCGAGGCAGACTATGACGCAGTGCTCGACACAAACCTTAAGGGTGCGTTCAACACAATCCGTCATATGTCACGCTATTTCCTGAAGCAGAAATCAGGAAGAATTATCAATATTTCATCAGTTTCCGGAATACTCGGAAATGCAGGACAGGCCAACTACAGTGCCAGCAAGGCAGGAGTTATAGGACTCACAAAGGCTGTAGCCAGAGAGCTTGCCAGCCGGGGAATCACAGCAAACGCAGTGGCACCGGGCTTTGTAGAGACAGAGATGACAGATGTGCTTGCCGATGCGGCAAAGGAGAATCTTTTATCACAGATTCCGCTTGGCAGACCGGGAAACACAAAGGATATCGCAAACGCAGTATTATTTTTAGCATCAGATGCAGCAGGCTACATCACAGGCCAGGTGCTGTCTGTTGACGGAGGAATGGCAATATGAGTAGAAGAGTAGTTGTAACAGGACTTGGAGCAGTAACACCAATCGGAAATAATGTGGACGATTTCTGGACATCGGTAAAGGCCGGAAAAATCGGATTTGACCACATCACAAAATTTGACACAACAGATTATAAATGTCACATTGCAGCAGAGCTTAAGGACTTTAACCCACAGGATTTTATGGACAGAAAGGCTGCAAAGAGAATGGAGCCATTCTCACAGTACGCTGTAGCTGCTGCAAAGCAGGCAATTGATGACAGCGGACTTGATATCGAAAAGGAAGATCCATACATGGTTGGATGTGCCATTGGTTCAGGTATCGGAAGTCTTCAGGCTATGGAGCGCGAGACACAAAAGCTTTATGAAAAGGGACCAAACAGAGTCAATCCTCTGCTTGTTCCGCTTATGATCTGTAACATGGCAGCAGGAAATGTTTCTATCCAGTTCGGTCTCAAGGGAAAGAGTATCAATGATGTAACAGCCTGTGCTACAGGAACAAACACAATCGGTGAGGCATACAGAAGCATCCAGTACGGTGAGGCTGACGTGATGGTAGCCGGTGGTACAGAGGGCAGTGTATGTCCTATCGGAATCGCAGGATTTACAGCACTCACAGCGCTTTCTACAGTAGATGATCCGGCAAAGTGTTCACTTCCGTTTGACAAAAACAGAAGCGGCTTTGTAATGGGTGAGGGCGCAGGAGTTGTTATCCTTGAAGAGCTTGAGCATGCAAAGGCAAGAGGTGCAAAGATTTATGCAGAGGTAGTCGGATACGGCTGCTCATCGGATGCATACCATATCACATCTCCGCAGGAGGATGGCGCAGGCGCAGCAAGAGCCATGACCAATGCCATGAGCGATGCAGGTGTCACACCGGCAGATGTAAAATACATCAATGCTCACGGAACAGGCACACATCACAATGATCTTTTTGAGACAAGAGCAATCAAGCTTGCATTCGGTGATGATGCAGCAAATCTTAAAATCAATTCAACAAAGTCTATGATAGGACATCTGCTCGGAGCAGCAGGAGCTGTTGAGTTTATAACATGTGTGAAGGAAATCCAGGATGGATTTATACATAAGACTGTTGGATATGAGACTCCTGATGAGGAGATTGACCTCAATTACTGCAAGGACAGCTATGAGGAGCCTGTTGAGTATGCACTGAGCAATTCACTGGGATTTGGTGGACATAATGCAAGTATTCTGCTCAAGGCTTATAAATAAATTGCTTCTGCTTTTTAGGGGCTTCGCGCATTCAGGTTGTGAGGTCCGGTGGAGCACACAGTATATTCCTCGTGAAAAATATGAAGTCAGTCACGGCATTTTGCACGGACAGGCTGTGATATGGTGTTAGCACTTCATGCTATTGGAGCGGATGGAACGCCGTGACAGTTCATATTTTTCATTCAGAACATACTGTGCGCTTCCCGGCTCCACTTTGTTGAGCGCGAATCATGTGCGTAGTTTAGGTTTATGGAATACTTTGTGCTTCATTGCTCCACTTTGTGGAGCTCGAAGAATGTAAATAGTTTACAATAAGTTGAGAAAGGATAGATGTATATGTCAGTTATGAATACGCAGCAGATCATGGATGTTCTGCCGCACCGCAGTCCGTTTCTTCTCATTGATACGGTTGAGGAGCTGCAGCCGGGTGTAAAGTGTGTGGCCAAGAAGAATGTGACTATGAATGAGCCACATTTTATGGGACATTTTCCGGGAAATCCGGTGATGCCGGGAGTGCTTATTATTGAGGCTTTGGCGCAGACCGGTGCAGTTGCCATTCTTTGTCAGGATGAGTGGAAGGGCAAGACTGCATATTTTGCAGGCATCAATAATGCCAAGTTCAAGCAAAAGGTGGTTCCGGGAGATACTCTGGAACTGACAACTGAGATTATAAAGGTTAAGGGTCCTATCGGTGTGGGCAAGGCTGTTGCCAGAGTAAACGGCAAGGTTGTCTGTATGGCGGAGCTTACATTTGCAATAGGTTAATTGCATAAGGAGACATGATGAAGTTATTCAAGAAGAAAGATAAAAATATAGAGGCTGATGAGGCGTTAGTAAAGAACGCTGAGAGCGCAAAAACAGCCGCAGATGGCAAAAATGCCGGTGCAGCACAGGAAACCAAAGAGGATGTCCCTGAGACAATCGTTTGTCCTAAGTGTGGCAAGACTGTGCTCAAATCAGTTGTAAAACAGCACAAATACGTCTGCTATGAGTGTAATTATTATTTCCGTGTGCGTGCTAAAAACAGAATTAGAATGGTTTCAGACAAGGAAGCATTTGAGCCATGGTTTACAGAGCTTACAACAGGAAATCCTCTCAATTTCCCTGAGTATGAGGAGAAAATTGCAAAGACTCAGGAGAAAACAGGACTTTCTGAGGGCATTGTCATCGGTAAGACAAAGATTTACGGCGAGGAGACAGTGCTTGGTGTAATTGATTCAAGATTTATGATGGGAAGCATGGGTCATGTGGTTGGTGAGAAAATCACAAGCGCATTTGAGCGTGCCACAGAGGAAAGACTTCCTGTTATATTATTCTGCTGTTCAGGCGGTGCCAGAATGCAGGAGGGTATCATTTCACTGATGCAGATGGCAAAGACATCAGCCGCAGCAAAGCGTCATTCAGAGGCAGGACTTTTATATGTGCCTGTACTCACAGATCCTACAACAGGTGGTGTGACAGCCAGCTTTGCAATGCTTGGAGACATCATTCTTGCAGAGCCAAAGGCACTTATCGGCTTTGCAGGTCCTCGTGTTATCGAGCAGACCATCGGACAGAAGCTACCTGAGGGCTTCCAGAGAGCAGAGTTCCAGCTTGAGCATGGCTTTGTGGATATGATAGTTGAGCGTGAGGATTTAAAGAAGACTCTTTACAAGATTTTACGTGCTCACAGACCTACAACAGGCTATGCCAACTTTGACCCGCTTCACTCAGACGACAATTACGAGCCGACTGAGCTTATGAAGGAGCGCGAGGTCAAGGCTAAGCCATTTAAGGTATGGGATAAGGTCAGCGCCGCAAGACAGATTAAGAGACTTGCATCGGTTGACTATATGGACTATATCTTTGATGAGTTTATGGAGCTGCACGGAGACAGATATTTCCGCGATGACCCGGCTATAGTAGGCGGAATTGCATACTTAGACGGCCAGCCTGTCACAGTTATCGGTGTCCACAAGGGAAAGGATCTTGAGGATTGTGCAAAGAGAAACTATGGTATGCCATCACCTGAGGGCTACCGCAAGGCACTGCGCCTCATGAAACAGGCAGAGAAATTCAACCGTCCGATCATAACCTTTGTCAATACATCAGGAGCTTATCCGGGAATGGAAGCAGAGGAAAACGGACAGGGTGAGGCAATCGCAAGAAACCTTTATGAGATGAGCGGCATCAAGGTGCCAATCCTTTGTCTCATGATAGGAGAAGGCGGAAGCGGCGGAGCTTTAGCTCTTTCTGTAGGAAATGAAGTGTGGATGATGGAAAATGCCACATACTCAATCCTCTCGCCTGAGGGCTTTGCATCTATCCTCTGGAAGGACGGAAAGCGTGCAAAGGAAGCCGCAGAGGTAATGAAGATTACAGCACACGACTTAAAGGAGCTTGATGTCGTGGATGATATAATACCTGAGTTTGGCGGAGCCGACGAGGATGCCCTTTCATCAATCGGAAACTACATGAAGGGCAACATGAAGAAATTCTTGGAAAAAGAAAGCAAATTGACAAAGGACCAGCTCTTGGAGGAAAGATACAAGCGTTTCCGCAAGTTCTAGTCCCGGAAAGGAAATTCTATGAAGATAGTTGGAACAGGAAGCTGCCTGCCGCAGAGAGTGGTCTCAAACGATGACCTGGCAGCCATAATGGACACATCTGACGAGTGGATCAGCTCGCGTACAGGAATAAGAAACAGACACATTGCAACTACTGAGACAACCACCTCACTAGCATGTGATGCAGTAAAAAGTGCGCTGCAGGATGCGGGAATTGACGGAAGTGAGATAGACTTGATAATAGCGGCAAGCGTATCCACAGACAAAATCGTTCCGTCGCTCGCATGTCAGATTCAGGCTGAGATAGGTGCAGGCAGTGCAGTGGCATTTGATATAAAGGCCGCATGCTCAGGCTTTTTATTCGGGCTTGCCACAGCGGATGCATATTTTAAGACCGGCAGATTTCACAAGGCAGTCGTAGTGGGAGCAGAGGTTCTTTCAAAAATAATGGACTGGAATGACAGAAGCACCTGTGTACTCTTCGGAGACGGAGCAGGAGCAGCCGTTGTGACAGACGAGGGCGATGCCTTCAAGGGCTTTGTACAGGGCTCGGACGGAAAAGGCGGTGAGGCGCTTGACGGAGACAACCGTCCAGTAGTCAATCCGTTTACCGACAATGGAAAGCAGTCTGCACTCGGTGGCTATGTCACCATGGACGGTCCTGCTGTATACAAGTTTGTGGTAAAGACAGTGCCAAAGGCTATAAATGAGCTGCTTGATGAAATCGGCTGGAGCGCAGATGATGTTGATGTCTATGTGCTGCATCAGGCCAATATCCGTATTATTGAGTCGGTTGCCAAGAGGCTTAAGCAGCCTATGGACAAATTTCCGACCAATTTACAGCAGTGTGGAAATATTTCTGCGGCAAGTGTGCCGATTTTGCTTGATAAAGTCCGCAAAGATGGTATGATAAAGCATGAGGAAAAAATAATTTTATCAGGCTTTGGAGCAGGACTTACATGGGGAGCCTGCGCCATAGAGTGGCAATAGAAAGAGGTATTTATGACGGCAGATGAAACTTTAAATGAATTATTGGTGTGTCTGTTCAAGGATTTGACAGAGATAGAGGGCAGATGTCTGATAACAGACGAATTTTCTGATATTTCTATCAACGATATGCATATAATAGAGGCAATAGGAGTCGATGAGCCAAAGCGCTCCGGCACCGTAGCCAAGCTTATGTCTATCACTCTGGGCACGCTGACAAAGGCAATAGATGGTCTCACCCGCAAGGGATACGTGAACCGTATCCGCAGTGAGGAGGATAAGCGTGTGGTAAAGCTCTCACTCACCGGCAAGGGAAAGAGTGCATACTATCATCATGAGCAGTTTCACCGTCATATGATAGAGCATATAAAGGACGATCTTTCGGATGACGAAATGAAAGTTCTTATAACTTCACTTGCAAAACTCTCGGATTATTTCAAGGTGGTATATTCCGATGACGAGGAGAATCAGTACCAAAACTGGGATAATATAAATGAAGATAATAAATAAAATGAATTTTTTTTATATAAAACTTTCAAAAATTACTTGATTATAGCAATAGATTTATATAAAATAAACTTGTTGATGTGAAAAATAATTTTGTAAAGGAGATATAAAAATGAGCTATGTTGATGAAGTACTCGAAGTAGTAAAGAAGAAAAACGCAGATCAGCCTGAGTTCTTACAGGCAGTAACAGAGGTACTTGATTCTTTAAGACCTGTAATCGAGGCAAATGAGGAATTATACAGAAAGAATGCGATTCTTGAGAGAATCACAGAGCCGGATCGTCAGATCATGTTCCGTGTTCCTTGGATAGATGACAACGGACAGGTTCAGGTAAACAGAGGTTTCCGTGTACAGTTTAATAATTCCATTGGACCATACAAGGGAGGTTTAAGACTTCATCCTTCTGTAAACCTGGGTATTATCAAGTTCTTAGGTTTCGAGCAGGTATTTAAGAATTCTCTTACAACACTTCCAATCGGTGGTGGTAAAGGTGGTTCTGATTTCGATCCTAAGGGTAAATCTGACAGAGAGATCATGGCATTCTGCCAGAGCTTCATGACAGAACTTTGCAAATATATCGGAGCAGACGTTGATGTTCCTGCCGGAGATATCGGAACAGGCGCAAGAGAGATCGGCTTCTTATTTGGACAGTATAAGAGAATTCGTGGATCATACGAAGGTGTGCTGACTGGTAAGGGTCTTACCTATGGTGGATCTCTTGCACGTACACAGGCTACCGGATATGGTCTGTTATATCTTACTAACGCATTATGGAAAGATCATGGTATGAGCCTTGAGGGAAAGACAGCAGCAGTTTCCGGATCTGGTAACGTTGCTATCTACGCAATCGAGAAGGCACAGGAGTTAGGTGTTAAGGTTGTAACATGTTCTGATTCTACCGGATGGATTTATGATCCAAACGGAATTGATGTTGCTCTTCTTAAGGAAGTTAAGGAAGTTAAGCGTGCCCGTCTTACTGAGTATGCAGCTGCTAAGTCAACTGCTGAGTATCATGCAAAGCAGAACGGTGAGCACGGTGTATGGCAGTACAAGGTAGATCTTGCTCTTCCAT
>ERZ831634.2658-NODE-2658-length-15033-cov-3.774670_pt1 | contig 15033 bp, 14 predicted proteins | sample MGYA00519953_ERZ831634 | MGnify/ENA primary metagenome ERZ831634 (study PRJEB31850, sample SAMEA3708718) | human gut metagenome | biome: human gut; feature: human-associated habitat; material: faeces | place: China | collected 2014 ... | reverse complement strand
GTGCTTCTACTCTTCCTGACCTTAATAAGGATGCTACAGACAGAAACAGAACATCACCATTTGCTTTCACAGGTAATAAGTTTGAATTCCGTATGGTTGGTTCTTCTGACTCTATTGCTCCTGCAAATGTCGTTCTTAACACTATCGTTGCTGAAAGCTTTAAAGAAATTGCCGATGAACTTGAGGGTGTTGAAAACTTTGACATGGCTTGTCATGATATGATTAAGAAGCTCTTCACTGACCACCACAGAATCGTATTTAATGGAAATGGTTATACTGATGAATGGATTGCTGAAGCAGCAAGAAGAGGTTTACCAAATATTCCTTCTATGGTTGATGCAATTCCTGCACTTACAACCAAAAAAGCTATTAATTTATTTGAATCATTTGGAGTATTTACAGAAGCAGAGCTTAAGTCAAGAGCTGAGATTAAGTATGAAGCTTACGCTAAAGCAATCAATATTGAAGCAAAGTCTATGATAGATATAGCCGGAAAGCAGATTATTCCTGCAGTTATTTCCTACACAACAGAACTTGCCAACGCTGTTATCACTGTATCAGAAGCCGGTGTTGATTCTTCTGTACAGAAGGAACTTCTTGATACAATAACAGGTTACTTAAAGGATATGAAGTCTGCTTATGCTAAATTAGTAGATGTTACTGAAAAAGGTTCATCTGTTGAAGGTGCTAAGGAACAGGCTACATATTACAGAGATATAGTTAAGACAACAATGGATGAATTAAGAGCTCCTGCCGATGCTCTTGAAATGATTGTTGACAAAGAATATTGGCCATTCCCTTCATATGGCGACCTTATGTTTGAGGTTTAATTCAAAGAATAATATATTGCTATACATTCAGACTATATGGCATTGGGAAACTTATTTTAGTTTTTCCAATGCTGCCGCAACGGCAGATTATCATATATACAAAGGTCTGCCGGGCCGCATAAACAAGACATATATTTTATATATGTACTCATAAATAGTATTCTTTAACATAGAGAAACCCCACTGCTTAATTGCAGTGGGGTTTCTTTTAATAATATCCATAAAAACTGTCTTATATCTTAAATTCACTTATTAGAATACTTTATTAAAATACCGGTTAGTATTATATGTTAAAATGATTTATCAGCATAATTCGTTAATATTATAATTTATCTTCAAATAAAACCTTTCCGTCTATAAATGTCTTAAACATACATATCATAACTATTGGAAGACTTATCACAAAATATATCGCTTCATTCTGTGTCAAGCCTTTATCTATATAGCTTTGAATTATCATTATTAATCTTTTTGCAAATACTGAAGCTGCTATTATTAATATTACTAACACAACTATAATATCAAGAATAATTCCTATTTTAGCAAGAACTGCTGCGTCTAAAAATGCTTTTGTTATAGGAAATATCAATGATACCATATTATTTTTACTAAAGATTCCTACATTTAAGAAAAACAATATAGGTATCATATACATTATACATCCATATATTATTGCTTTACGGTTATAATACACATATTTTATCTTTTTCATTATTCCTAATACAGATAATATAAGTCCGACAGGGAAAATAACTATACATAATAATGACTTAAATATATCAACTGTCTTCATCTTATTATTAATATATGACCCCCATATCTTTATAAATGAAGCTAAGGCACATATTCCTGCAAGTATTGCTCCTGCCATAGGGAAACATATAATAATAAACGGATATAAAACCATTACCCATTTAATTAATCCCGCATATGCAAAATCAGCTTGTGTTAATTTTGTTTGTGAGGTATTACTTTGTACCGGATTATTTTGTACAGGATTGTTTTGAATTAAATTACTTTTTGCCGGATTGCTCTTTACTGTTTCTTCTGTGCTATCCGTTTTCCCATCTGCCATATCTGCTGTTACCTGTTTAGATTTTTCCGGTACTGTTTCTTGTGTCACAGCTTCTTCTGACGATGTATCCTCCTCCGTCATTGTGGCAATATCTGTTGGTTCTACTTCTGTTCCTGCTTCCTGGGCTTCTATTTCAGAGCTTTCCGGTTCTGTTTCTTCTATTACAGCTCCTTCTGTTACAGCTTCTTCTGACGATGTATCATCTGTCATTTCAGTAGTATCGGCTGATGTTATGTCTGATTCCTCTACAGGTGTATCCTGTGTTGTTTCAGCGGTATCAGTTGATGCTGCATCTGATTCTGCTTCTTTTGTTGCTTCTTTACTTTCTACAGTGACATCAGCCTGCAAATTATGCTGTTGCATATCTTCTGGATTATCAGGCTTCATAAGCTCTGACTCCTCTCTTATTGCTTCTGCCTCTGCGATATTATCTGCACTTGTATCATCCAGATTATCTTCATCAGAACCATTATCGTATATAAATGGTTCAATCGGCTTATCATCTTCTTTGCTGTTTTCCTTTAACACATCCATAAATTCCAATCCGACTATTGAACGGAACATCTCCGGATGCTGATTAAAGCCTTCATATAACTGTTTTGCAACATGCGCATCCGTTATATCAACATTTGTTAATATCTTCCGGATACGCTCCTGTTCTAACAGAGCTCTGCTATAATCCTCCTGTGAATCAAAATCTTCAATACTAAGTGCAACATTTCTAAAATATGCCATTTATTTATCCCCTCATTTGTTATTCAGGATAAACCAACCTTTCCTCTGTTGGATTATCAAGAACTTCTTCTTTAAATTTTTTCATGTATATCTTCGCAAGCTTAAGATTGTTATCCAGATAATTACCACAGTCACGAGGTGAATATCCCGGTATCTCACCTTCATAAGCAAGCACAAAATCAGCGGCTTTCCTTAAAATTCCTATTATATCCTTAGACTGTAAATCGCCTGCAAATATAACATAAAATCCTGTACGGCAGCCCATAGGTCCAAAATATATTGTCTTTTCAGCCCACTCACTGTCATTTCTTAAAAAAGTAGCTACCAGATGTTCTATTGTATGAATCCCAGGATTATCCATAGGCGGCTCCTCATTCGGTCTTGTAAATCTTAAATCAAATGTAGTTATAACCTGCTCTCCAAGATAATCTTTTCTTGATACATACACGCCTGTCAGCAGGTTAAGATGATTAACAGTAAAACTTGCTATCTTATTCATTATTCACATTCTCCTTTTCTGATATTTCAGATATTAATATACTAATCCTCATTTCTGAGCAACTTTGTTGCGAAGAGGCGAAGAAAAATCCGCACAGGCGATTATTCTTCTGCCATCAATGGCCATCTGTGATACCTTGCAGCTTAAATATAAAATTTAACCTTACAAAAATATTTTATAGTTACATATCTATAGCTTCTATTGTACCCTTACCTCAGCTCTTTTTCAAGCATCTTAAACTCATCTTCAAATATACAGTTTCTAATCTGTCCATTCCACAGCTTCTGTCTGCACTCATCAAAATCTATCCACATCACAGATTCAACTTCTTCCTTTTGCAGTTTAAACTCATTCTCATTAAGACAACATTCGTATATATATACTGCGCTTATCTCATGGTTGATAAATGGATTACCGGCAAACTCTGTTTCCATTATACCATTGATATAACCGATAAACTTAAGTTCATCAGGCTTTGCACTAACCCCAATTTCTTCCTTTAACTCTCTTATAGCTGCTTCCATATAGCTCTGACCGGCAGTAAGATGACCTGCAGCAGATATATCGTAACAGCCTGCATAAGAATCCTTTGTTGCAGCCCTTTTTTGTAATAAAATATCAAATTTGTTATTATCTTTTTTTCTAATAAGCCATATATGTGATGTTCCATGTAAATCTCCATCACGATGTACTTCACTTCTGTTTTTAATAACACCTGTAGCCTTACCATCAGGCGTCCTTATATCAAGCATCTCCATTACAATCCTCATTTACTTTAAAAATACAAGCTTTCTGTTTTCATCAAGATTATCTATCTTTAAAAGCTTTATGCCATATATAAACTTACTAAGTGTTGAATATCCATATTCCTTAACCTTAAAATTAGGATACTTCTTATGAATCTTTTGTCCTAACGCCCCAAGCTCAAGACCGCTGCTTCCTGCCTGTCTTACACATTCAATTGCAAAATTAACTACACATTTCTTAACACTATTATCTTCCTTTACACCAACTATTACCGTGTTATTGACCTTTTTAAGATCAAAGCTTTCTATCTCTTCTAAAAAAGTTGAAAGTGAACTGTAGCCATAATTTCTTACGTCAAAGTCAGAATATTTCTTTTGTAATCTGCTTCCTATCTCTCCAAGTCCGGTCTGTCGTCCCTTATTTTCATTCTCCATTATAATCTCTATTATGGCATTTTCTATCATATTCTGCTTAAGAAAATTCTTAGCCTTTCTCCCGGATTTTTTATATTCCTGTTCTTCCTCCTGCTGGTCTAACAATAATTCAAGGTCTGTAAATACCGAGCATGCCGCCCTGAATGAACGCGGAGTCTTATTCTCTCCCATTCCTATTACATCCATTCCTGACTCTCTTAATCTTCCTGCAAGTCTTGTAAAGTCACCATCACTGGATACTATACAGAAGCCATCTACATTATTAGTATATAATATATCCATCGCGTCTATAATTAATGTAGAATCTGTTGCATTCTTTCCTACGGTATTTCTAAACTGCTGTATTGGTGTTATGGAATTTTCCATAAGCTCTTTTTTCCATTTTCCCGCCTGTGGTGCAGTCCAGTCACCATATATTCTTTTATATGTAATTACACCATACTTAGTCATCTCATCTAAAATACTTACTATATATTTAGACGAGATATTATCTGAATCAATCAATACTGCATATCTTTTTTCTTCCATTACTACCTCTTGTTTATATTCATTTCTAGAATTATTAAAATACTAATCCACATTCCACTTGCATTTTCTAATGCCGGAAAAACGCATCAGTATTATTTTTCACACTACTTTTATTATTCTTCAGTCTATGTATCATTGAATATATTTTACATCTGATGCCTTACAATCTTATATTCATTATCATACTGAAAATAAGGACATATCTTTCTCTTGCTGCTTATAAATCTGGAATAATCATCCTCATCCATCTCTATATCACATACATAACCTTCACAATCCTCATCATATATAAGATTGCTGCAATATTCACAACTTGTCTGATCTGACATAAGCTTATCCCTCTTTTCTTATCTGTTCTTTCTGTTTGCCTTAATCTTTCCTGCAACTCCTGTTATATTTTTCACATTTTGAAGTTTTTCAAGCTTCTCCTTATAAGCCTTTAACTGCTCTGTAAGCGGCTGTACTGTTCCAAATATAAACATAAACTTGCTCTTTTGTTTATCTCTTTTAATTGCCTGTGAAAAATCTGCTTTAAATTCATCATAACGGACGATAATATCATTTTCATTGGCATATTTTTTAATCTTATCCACAATCTTAAATGAATATCCCAGGTCGATTATAAATACGCCAAAAAACATTCCTATTACAAATGAGAAAGCAAGATTATCTGACAGCCAGTTTAATGCCTCAAGTATATATGGATGTACCAGAAAATAATATATTCCGCCAATTAATGCCCATGCAAGTGAAAACTTTGGGCATATTATTCCTTTAATATTGCCCCACTCATCAGTATAATCCCATAGCTTGACTTTTAAATGCCTGATAAATATAAGACCTGTAATATATTCAATAAATGTCATCATAACTGCCATGCTTATAAATACAAATATTTTTTGCAAAACTATATTGCTTATAAAAGCTTCACTATCCACACTCGCCATAAGATATAATGCTACAAGACCTGTCCCATACAGCGGAAGGTATGGTCCTATAAGAAAACCGGGATTAATCCAACGCCTTTCCGGATTATTCTTTGAAACAAATCTTCTGAATAAAACCTCAAGTCCCCAGCCAAGTTCACACCCGATAAAAAACAAAAAAACTATTTTCAAAAAAAAGTTCATAATTCTCTCCATTCTTAATATTATTTTGAAGTATTCTGTAGCTGCTTCTTATATTCACTAGGAGTTATCTTCTCCTGTCTTTTAAATACCCTCGCAAAATAATTCGCATCATTATATCCTACTGAATATCCAACTTCACTTATAGACATATTGGTTGATAATAATAACTTCTTAGCATTATTCATTCTTACTGATGTAAGAAAATCACCAAAACTCATTCCTAAGTATTCTTTTATAAGCTTCATAAAATAATATGTGCTATAACCTATCATATCAGCCATATCATCAAGCGTTATCTCTTCTGCATAATGTTCTTCAACATATGCTTTTACCTTCTGTATAAGCATCTTATTTCTATCTGAATGTTGACTTGTATAATTTCTTGAATACTCTAATAATTCGTTAAAAAAATGACAAAAGCTCTGTTCATCATCGACTTCGTCACACAGCTTATCTGCATAACTCATAAGCGCATCAGGAGATATCTGTATTATTGCCCTTTTTACAACTGTATACAGCTCTGTAACCATATGTTTATACCCATTATCACTGAAATTCTTAGAAAGCTCAGAAGATATCTTTGTTATCAGGACATCTGTATTATCAAATATTCCCTGTCCTAAAATATCAGTAAGCTCCTTTTCAAGCTCAAACGGATATGATACAAGATTATCTGTCTGCGCATTTCCATGTTTTCCTGTCTGATATATTGCTGTTGGAAGCTTTAGCTGTGACTCAAAATAATCGCTTATTCTTATATCAACTCTTAATCCCATATACTGTGATGTCTTATCAAGTATACTCCTTACATTCTGCTGTAACGTGCTTTTAGCCAGATTAATATCCATATCAGATTTATCATATTCAACAAAGAAAATAATCTTAATACTGCTTTCAGCTCTTCCTGTTACTATCCTTATATTATAACCTCTGTCAGTATCATTTCCAATATTAATAAGAAGTCTTTCAATAAATTCCTTAGTTATTATATCTTTTTTTACATTACCTGCCATTTTATAATCAGATGAAGTAGTAAAATCCACCTGTGCTGCAACTGCACCTGAAAAATCTATATTAAGTACATTAAGATAATATTCAATATCTTCTTTCTGACAACTGAATTTCTGAACCATTTCAATAAATTCTATCTCATATTGTCTTTTAATTGAGCCCTTATCATCAGATGTATTCTTAAATGCCCTCTCCTGTTCAAGCTGTTGTGTCCATTCTTTCATCTGTATAAGAAATTCTTCCATATCAACCGGCTTAAGCAGCAGTTCCTCTGCTTTTACGGATATTGCTGCCTTTGCATATTCAAATGTATCATATGCTGTAACAAATATTATCTTGACATCTTTATCTGTCTGCCTTATCTTTGCTGCTGCTTCAAGTCCTGTCATACCCGGCATCTTAATATCCATAAATATAATGTCAGGGCTGACCTTCAATGATATATCCACAGCCTCTATACCATTTTCAGCCTCATATATATCATATACATCCTGATATTCCATCCCTATAATCTTTTTCATTGCAAGTCTTTCTATCTGTTCATCTTCTGCTAATAACAACTTATATTTCATCTTTATCCTCATTTCTGAGCAGCTTTGTTGCGAAGAGACGAAGAAAAATACGCATAGGCTGTTTTTCTTCTGCCATCAGGGCTATTTGTTCTGCTCAAAAACAAATAGCCAGTTCATCTATGAACTTGTGAATAATCAGCATATCAATCTGATTATACATACTATGCCTCCTTACGGTTCCTTATACGGATTGTAAATATTGTTCCCTTATCAGGTATTGAACTTATACATATATGGACACACTCTTCATAAAGCATATTAAGCCTGCTGCACACATTTTCTATCCCAATATGTTCCACATAATTAAACCTCGCCTCATCAATTCTTGTCTTAAGTCTCATAGCAGCAAGCTTATCCTTACTCATGCCTAATCCATCATCTGCAACCGTAAGCACAAGTTCTTCATTAACCTGCTTTATACGGACAAGAATATTACCACCATCAACACATGGTTCTATGCCATGTTTAAATGCATTTTCTACTATCGGCTGTAACGTAAATAAAGGAAGCTCATGCCGGCTGTTATTATCAAGCCTGTTATCTATTGTATAGCTTAATCTGTCTCCCATTCTTGCCTGTAAAATATACAGATACTGCTGTATCATATCAATCTCTTCCTGAATAGGAACACAGCTCTGTCTGTTCTTAAGGCTATGTCTTAAAAACTTAGATAATGCTATAATCAGATGGTATACCTTATCATCATTTTCAAGAAATGCCATCTTAGATATGACATTTAACGTATTAAAAAGAAAATGCGGTGTAATCTGCATCTGTAAGCCCTGCAGCTTGGCTTCTTTTAATAATTCCTGCATTCTTGCCTGCTCTAACTCATCCTGTGCAATCTTAAGCTCCATGTCATTCTTTTCCTGAAGCTGTTCAAGAAGTGCATTGAAGCTCTCTAACATATCTTTAACTTCCGGCGGCTCATCCTCTATCTCATACTTGACTGTCCGTTGTCGGTTGGCTATCTCTTTAGTCATCCTGACTGTACTGTTAATAACTCTGGTAATATAGCTGCTGAATATAAAATTAATCGCACCGCTTACTATTACTACCATTATCCCCACAAATGCGGTTGTAATCCATAGATTTCTATTATCCTTCTGTACCGTGTCTATATATTCCTTATTGGCTTCTACGCTTATTCTTAATATCTCCTGTGCAAAAGAATTAATTCTGTCTATTGTATACATACAATCCGTATACAACTCATCCTGATATTCTTCTTTATATTTTTCAAAACTATTTTCAAAATATTCTGTCAGATATTGTACGGTCTCGACTCTCATACGCTCCTGTGAAGACAGGACTTCATTATCAACTTCATCAAGCAGCACTTTCATCTTATTAATATTACCCGTTATCTGTCCTGACAGCGTCTGGTCTTTTTCTTAAGCTCTTTTATTGCTTCTGTATTCTGTGCATTGAGTTCATATATCTGGCTTATCTGTGAAAAATGCTCCAGATAATCAGCACTTTTCCCTGCTGTTTTGCTATTCTTTAATAATACTGCAACAACTATACTGCCTGCCATCAGGCTTAATAATGCGGCAAGAATCATAAGCCTTATACGGATTGACATATTATTAAATTTTTTAATTAAAGCTCTCATCTATTATTCCCCAGTCTGCTCAAAATAATACTTTCCCTTTATGGCATCCGTATAATCTACTATTTTCTGTATAAAACGTTCACCGTAACGTTCATATTTGTTAGCACCTACCCCATTGACATTAAGCATCTCTTCCTTCGTAAATGGAAGCCTGATACACATATCAATAAGTGTCTTATCTGAGAAAATAATATATGGCGGCATATTTTCTTCCCTTGCAATATCCATTCTTAATGCCCTTAACTCATCAAATAAAGCAAGCCCCTTTGAGGTAAGAATATCTGATGTCCTGCTCTTTTTAGACTTAATCTGTGTAGCCGCTGCCTTCTCCTGCTTCTGCGACCATTTGCAGATTATCCTTGCACTTCCATCAATTATACTTTCACATTCGGGAGTCAGCTTAAGTATTCTATATATATCATTAGTCTCTATAAGATAATCCTGTAACAGAAGCTCTTCTATTATACTCTTAAGCATCGCCTCACTTACACCTTTTCTTAAACCGTAGGACTTCCACCTGTCCACTCTGTATGAACGCAGTCTTGCGGTATTAGCTGCACGAAGTGCCCCTGTTATGACATTAATGCCATATCTTTGATTACCTTCCTGTATGCATTTAATTATATCTACACATATATCAGTAACGTCCTTTTCTTCGTATGTAGTATTACAGTTAGAACAATTCCCACATTCATGCTTATCAGTATACTCACCAAAATAATTAAGCATATACTCTCTTAAACAATTCCTGGTAGTACAATAAAAACGCATCTTTGCAAGTCTTTTTATATCATTTTCCTTAATAAGCATAAGCTCTTCCGGTGTAAATTCTGTATTCTCGCCCTTATTTTCTATTAAAAACTCGCTTATCATAACATCCTGTGGTGAATAAAATAATATACATTCAGCAGCTTCACCGTCTCTTCCTGCCCTTCCTGCTTCCTGATAATAATTCTCAATACACTGTGGCATATTATAATGAAGAACATATCTTACATTAGACTTATCAATGCCCATTCCAAATGCGTTAGTTGCAACTATGACAGGCTTTCTGTCATATATAAAATCTTCCTGATTCTGTTTTCTTACCTCATTAGACAGACCTGCATGGTATCTCGTCGCCGCAATTCCATTATTAAGAAGCATTATATATACATTATCCACATTTTTACGTGTTGCACAATAGATTATTCCACTGTCACCTGAATGGTTCTGCACATATTCAAGTATGTCAATATCCTTATGCTTACTCTTCTTCACTTCAAAATACAGGTTCTTTCTGTCAAAACCTGTTATCATTATCTTTGGAGCATTAAGACCTAATATACATATTATATCATCCTTAACCTGTGATGTAGCAGTCGCTGTAAATGCACTTACAACCGGTCTTTTAGGAAAACGCCTGATAAGATTGACAATTTTTAGATAACTTGGTCTGAAATCCTGTCCCCACTGTGATATACAATGTGCTTCATCTATTGTAATCATTGATATATCTGTATTCATGGCAAATTCAAGAAACCTGTTGGTTTCCAGTCTTTCCGGCGCTACATATACAATCTTATATCTTCCAAGCATGGCATTATGGAGCGCTTTAGTCACCTGATTCTCCGTTAATGCACTGTTGATATATGCCGCATGTACACCAGCTTCATTAAGTGCCTTAACCTGATCTATCATTAATGATATAAGAGGTGATACTACTATTGTTATTCCCTGAAGCATAAGCGCAGGAAGCTGATAGCATATTGACTTACCGGCACCGGTAGGCATTATTCCAAGTACATCCTGCCCATTTAATATGGCATCAACTATCTGTTCCTGGCCTTCCCTGAAGCTGTCATAACCGAATACATTTTTTAATACTTCTAATTTACTCACTCTTTTTCTCCTGTTCCATCATCATCTTCTCGTACTTAAACTGATATGATATAAGCTTCGGTATATAATCAGGCGGCGTACGTCTTCCTGCTTCCCAGTCCTCAACAGTCCTTACCGGTATACCTGTATGTATTGAAAACTCTTTACGGCTAAGTCCATTTTCCTCCCTCAGTCTTTTTATTACAGTTGCTGCATCCATGTGTCTTTTCCTCATTTCTAAAGCAATTATATAATTATCCCATTAAGCAATCTCGCAATGCGTTACGTTTATCATAACATATATTGTTATAAAACGCAATGCGTGTATTGTCATATGTATCTATATACAATGTCTTATACACAATGAATACTACTCTCAATTTCTGAACAACCTTGCTGCAGCGTATATTTTACACAAAGATTAAACCTTTACTTAGACAATATTGTTCCCCGCCTATAGAAAAATGTGGCATCTCAGACTTCTATTATAATCACCACCATTTACTTATAGACTTCGCCTGATTAATAACATAAAATTTACATAATATTGCAAAAATTTTACATCTGTCTTGTCAGATGTAAATGTAAGTGCTATAATACAACGAAAATAAATTTATTATATAGCGGAGGTAGTCATGGAATCTGTACTTGACCAGATAAAACGTTTAAAAAAAGAAAAAAATGCAGTTATATTAGCTCATTATTATGTCAATGATGAGGTACAGGATATAGCTGATTATATTGGCGATTCTTACTATTTAAGTAAGAAAGCTACAGAAGTCTCTGAACAGGTTATTGTATTTTGTGGCGTATCCTTTATGGGCGAAAGTGCTAAGATTCTTAACCCGGATAAGCTCGTCCTTATGCCCGATAATCTTGCTAACTGCCCTATGGCTCATATGGCGGATATTGATTATATTGAAAATTTACGAAAGGAATATGATGATCTTGCAGTTGTCTGTTATATCAACTCTACTGCCGAATTGAAGGTTCATTCTGATGTATGTGTTACCTCATCTAATGCACTAAAGATTGTCAAAGCCCTTCCTAATAAGAATATTTTCTTTATACCTGATGAGAATCTTGGACGATATATTGCTTCACTCGTTCCTGAAAAAAACTTTATTTTTAATGATGGTTTCTGCCATGTACATAAGAGTATTACAAAGGAAAATGTACTTAAGGCAAAAAAAGCGAAGCCTGATGCGTTAGTTTTGGTACATCCTGAATGTACTATGGATGTATTAGAGCTTGCAGATTATATAGGAAGTACTTCAGGCATTATTGATTATGCTACTAATAGTGATGCAAAGGAATTTATTATCTGCACGGAAATGGGTGTGCTTCATCAGCTTACATTAAAAAATCCGGATAAAAAATTCTATTCTGTTGGAATCCGTCAGTTCTGCCCTAACATGAAAAAGGTTACTCTTGAAAAGGTCCGTGATGTACTTATTAACGAAAATAATGCTGTTGCTGTTTCTGATGAAGTGAGAAAAAAAGCAGGTATTCCTCTTGCAAGAATGTTAGAGCTTGCAAAATAATTATTAACTGACTTAAAGCATATATTACAAGACAGTTGTTATAGTAAAGTATTAAATAAAAATCGAGGATTAACTATGGAAAAATATAAAATCGACTTAAATATCCAGGCTGATATTGTTATTGTAGGAACCGGTGTTTCAGGTTTATATGCTGCGCTTAATCTTCCACACGATAAAAAAATCGTTATGATTACCAAGTCAGATCTTGAAAGCAGTGATTCATTTCTGGCACAGGGTGGAATATGTGTTCTTAAAAATGAAGATGACTATGACAGCTATTTTGAAGATACAATGCGCGCAGGACATTATGAAAACAACAAAGATTCTGTTGATATTATGATTCGTTCATCTCGCGATGTAATTAATGACCTTATAGATTATGGTGTTGATTTTAAGAGGACTAAAGACGGTTCTTTAGCATTTACAAGAGAAGGAGCACACTCAACTCCAAGAATACTTTTCCATGAAGATATAACAGGAAAAGAGATTACAAGCCACCTGCTTAATCAGGTTAAAAAGCTTGAAAATGTCACTCTCATTGAAGAAATGACTATGATTGATATTATCGAAAAGGATAATGAATGTTACGGTATTATATGCCGTCCTAATAAAGAACCTAACCGGCTTATTACAATAACAGGCGGCTATACTATATGGGCATGTGGAGGAATTGGCGGATTATTTGATAATTCAACTAATTTCAGCCATCTGACAGGTGATGCACTTGCCATTTCTTTAGAACATGGAATAAAGCTGCAAAATCCGGACTATATACAGATTCATCCTACAACACTTTATTCAAAGACTCCCGGAAGAAGATTTCTTATATCTGAATCAGTCCGTGGAGAGGGTGCCTTACTTCTTAACAATGCAGGTGAACGTTTCGTAGACGAACTTCTTCCAAGGGATGTTGTTGCAAATGCAATTAAGGATATGATGGAAGAAGAAAATAAGCCATGCGTATGGCTATCTCTTGCGCCTATAGACAAAGAGGATATAATGCATCATTTTCCTAATATATATGAAAGATGTCTTGAAGAAGGCTATGATGCTACTAAAGAGCCTATACCTGTTGTCCCTGCACAGCATTATTTTATGGGTGGCGTAGATGTCAACCGTTATAGCATGACCAGCATGAACAGATTATATGCAGCAGGTGAGACAAGCTGTAACGGTGTTCATGGCAGAAACCGCCTTGCAAGTAATTCACTTCTTGAAAGTCTTGTATTTGCAAAACGTGCTGCCAGAGATATAATTAAACATATGAGCGATAATAAGAATATTTCTTCACATGACATTGCTCAGGATATAATTAAGTCTATGGATTTTAATATATACAAAGATTATGACAAGCTTACAGACCACTATAAGAAAATTGTCTTAGATGAAATCGAAAGGATGAAGAAAGAACATGAACAGTATAACAATGAAGTTAAATGCAGATAACCTTATAAAGATGGCACTTGCCGAGGATATCTCAAGTGAAGACGTTACAACTAATGCCGTAATGCCTCATTATCAGAAAGGGGAAGTATCACTTATATGTAAACAGGATGGAATAATTGCCGGTCTTGATGTATTTAAACGTGTATTTGAATTATTAGATGATAATACTGAATTTGAAATGTATTGCAAAGACTCAGATAAAGTTACAAAGGGACAGCTTATGGCTGTTATCAGAGGTGATATAAGAGTATTATTATCAGGTGAGCGTACTGCTCTTAACTATCTCCAGAGAATGAGCGGTATCGCAACATATACACATTCAGTTGCAAGTCTGTTAGAGGGAACTAATACTAAACTTCTCGATACAAGAAAGACAACACCTAATAACCGTATTTTTGAAAAATATGCTGTTAAGACAGGCGGCGGCTTTAACCATCGTTATAACCTGTCTGATGGTGTCCTTCTTAAAGATAATCATATTGGTGCTGCAGGCGGCGTACGTGAAGCTGTTACCATGGCTAAGGAATATGCTCCATTCGTAAGAAAGATTGAAGTTGAAGTTGAATCTCTTCAGCAGGTACGAGAAGCTGTTGAGGCAGGCGCTGATATTATCATGCTTGATAACATGACAACTGATATGATGACAGAAGCTGTTAAGATCATTGACGGACGTGCCAAAACAGAATGTTCAGGTAATGTCACTCTTGAAAATATCAAGCGTTTAACAGGCATCGGAGTTGATTATATATCAAGTGGGGCTTTAACACATTCTGCTCCTATAATGGATATTTCACTTAAAAATCTTCATCCTATAGATTAATTTTTATTTTGTTGAACGGGGGTGTAGATGGCGGCAGATTGGTGGTGGTGTGTGATATTTGCACGCTGACTGATAAGAACTAAGTCGCTCTAAAAGATGAGCATATAATAATACTATGCCATTCGGGTCGCAGCAAATGCGGCGTCCTGCCGCTTGCAGCTCGATTGTGCGTCCTGCACAATCGCCC